>CEQE01324485.1_pt1 | contig 17206 bp, 18 predicted proteins | sample 356201 | NCBI WGS metagenome assembly CEQE01 (sample SAMEA2619970, study PRJEB7988) | marine metagenome | biome: marine biome (ENVO:00000447); feature: mesopelagic zone (ENVO:00000213) & marine oxygen minimum zone (ENVO:01000065); material: "saline water (ENVO:00002010), including plankton...
GCGTAAGAAACCCTGCGATGAGTGCGAGAGCACCCAACGATTCCCCAATAATGACCAAAAACGCAATGATCCACGGAAGACCCATCTTTCCAGTAAAAAACCCTATGGTTCCGTCAAACCCAAATCCTCCAAACCACCCAAAAAGCTTCTGTGCTCCGTGAGGAAATATGACCACACCAAGCATAACCCGAAGACACAACAGCGACCACCTATCATCTGTATGAAAGAGCATCTTCATTTTGCCACCTCCTCAGTAAACGTTGGGTAAGGTTTCACATAAATCTGCATGCTACTAGGCTTTTCCTAGAGTTTCCCCCGTATTACACCGCTGGCTATGAAATTTTTCCCATACGGCCACTCTGGTAGTCCAAAACAGCCTGTTGTAATTCCTCCTCAGTGCTCATGACAAATGGTCCATGGCGTACTACAGGTTCATTTACAGGCAAGCCTGCTAACAAAAGCAGACGCGCCTCAGTCCTTTCTTCCGGCAACACAACAAGCCGTACCAACAATCCTTCACGCAATACCGCGAACTGACCTGCGTTGATGTGCTGTAAATCACACCCCACTTTAATTTGCCCAGAGAAAACATAGACTCCCACACTATGTTTGGAATCGACATCGGTGAGCACGTCAGCCCCAGGCTTCAATGTCCAATCCTGGTAATGAACTGAAGTGTGCGTATCAATCACTCCCTCAACGCCAAGAGCTCGACCCGCGATAACCACCACATGCGCCAATCCGTCTTTAGATAAACCATGTGGAATTTTTTCTCGCGGAATCTCTTGATAGCGAGGCACTAACGTCTTAAGAGCAGCAGGAAGATTCACCCAAAGTTGAAATCCGTGCATGGCACCACCTTCCTGAAAAAATTGCTGAGTAGGCATCTCCGAGTGAACAATACCAGACCCTGCCGTCATCCATTGCACATCCCCTGCCCCCAATCTCCCAACATGACCAGCAGAATCCTTGTGCTCTATCCCCCCCTGCAGCAAGTAAGTGACTGTTTCAAATCCACGGTGAGGATGATCTGGCGCTCCAATGGCCTCGCCAGGCGCATAGACCACAGGACCAAGCTCATCGAGAAGCAAAAACGGATCCATCAGTGGAAGATTGCGAGTTGGCATTGGTCGCCTAACCATAAACCCCCCACCTTCCCTTTGGTAATGCGCAGTTACAATCTGCTCTACATAACGCTGTTGTACCACCTCATGCTCCCCTCAACCTATTAATCGCGTACCAATAATAATAATGCGCACAAACGAAGCATCCCCTCAAACTATTTTCCTTCCGATACTATAAACACGCACATCAGAGAATAAAATACGGCAAAAGATTCACTCGAAAACTAAGGCTCCAAACACCTCATAAAAAACCGATCGTTCTACAACAAAAGTTACGCAATTATCGATTCAATGGCAATCTGTGCGGCAAAAGCTAATGAATCCCTGTCACGATTTGCTTTTCCCTCAACCATTAACCCTTCAAAGAAATGCGTCAAATATTTTGCTAAAATTCGACAATTTTTGTGTGCTGGAATATGCCCACTTGCTTGAGCTGCCACCAAACACGAAAAAAAGGCTTCTTCTAGCAAATCAAAATATCCACAAACCTTTTCAAGAGCATTCGAACTCACACTGCTTTTCTCGATGATAGTATTGACAAATAAACACCCACGACATGTCTCAGGAACAGCATAATCAACGCGATCCCTAAAAAACACTCCAATGTTTTTTAGACCACCAGGGAGAACGAGTAGCATAGAGATCAAGTTTTTCCAGGTTGTATTTCCATAATGATCAATACAGGCAAGAAAGAGTCCTGCCTTATCACCAAACTCCCCGTACATACTCCGCCGATGTAGTCCTGTGGCCTCCACAAGGTTCTCAACAGAAGTCCCCGCATATCCACGATCCCAAAACACATAAGTCGCAACATCCACCACTTCATGCCTTCTGTACTCTTTGTTTCTCGGCATTTAATTGATACTCCACTCTACCTTCGTACTCAACACCAATAATAGAACGATCGTTTTACTAATGTCAATATCCCCTCCTGTTTCCAAAACCCTCCATGTTATGCGCATAAAGAAATTTCTATACGTAAACATCATGCATGATTTCAGCTCTGGCTCTAATGCTATATCAATGCCTCTCTAAAGTCTTACAATTGAATATAACGCGACAATTCATCATCATGTCATCTGCGTGCACCAAGGCCTGACACCACAATCAGTACTTGTCAGGCTGCACCCCCTTGATGCCGGCAGACGTTTTCTATACATTGAGACAAAACATTGGGAGGTCGGCTAACGGTAGGCCAGCAGACTTTGACTCTGCCAGTGATGGTTCGATCCCATCCCTCCCAGCCACCTCACCATACCCCAACGATCCTGAAAGTCGAACCTCTGGAGTATGGTATGTAGAGGACGAACCGAATTAGGGATCACAGACAGGCTCTCCACACTTAATAGAAGTCTGGGATGCCTGTAATCAAGAGTTTGGTAGAGAGGAATCAGAGGCCAAGGCCAAGAGGCTGACAAACCTCACGCCGTTTCCCAAAAGCGTCTCATGGAATCCCCAGGGACGTCCCCCTGCAGAACGATGCCTGACATCCACATTGCGTGAGAAGCACACCAGCTCACTTTTTCTCACAGTTTAAACTGCTCATATGCGCAGACAGCTTTGCAGGAATATCTCCTACTAATACCTTGTAAAGATGGGGGAAAGCAAGAAGGCAATCACGCCATGCTACGTGGAGAGTTGAAGCAAGCGCCCTTCAAGAAGGGTTAGATCATCAAGAACTTTAAGATTCATCTCTTCAAAAATCCCTCGATGCCTGCTTGCTTCCCCTCCCCCCAAGACAATAGATGTCGAAGGAAGAAGTTCAAAATCCAGTCTATCCGCAAGATGTTTTGCATCTTCGACCTCAATTGGATTGACCAGAGACAAGGCACGCAATGATGCTCGAGTAAGACGGCAAAAAATCGCCATGCCTCAGGGTGACCAACGACATACCACACATGGGAGAGAGAGTCTGATCTTTGCCAAACGCGAAGCACGCAAGGCCATCAACAAAAAGTTAGAGTAAGCATCTCTCGAGAGCTGGAGAGTCTTGATTGTTCAATCAAGCTTGGCCCACTTTCCTTTGACAATAAACCGCATGCGTCCACTTTCACTATTTTTACTACAATGCCTTCAACAGTTTGACCATGGAGAAAGCAAATTGATAGCATTAGTCCAGATAGGCAGAGAAAGTGACAGTTACGTTCAGTTCCGTAACTATCACCGCTTCTTAGTATCCTGAGTATCGAACTGAATAATGAGGTTTCTGTGAAGGAAATCTATCGTCTCTTTCAACTCACAGATAGCCTTTTCCCTACAGGCGCATTCGCCTGCTCCCATGGCCTCGAAGCTTACACACAAGAAGGAATAGTTCACGATGCAGCCACTTTATCGTCATTTACTACAACGTCAGTACGAGTTGCCTTGGGGCGTGGAGATGGACTGTTCGCTTCCATATCATACTCCTCTTCGAAGAAACAAGGATGGGATGAAATTATCCACTTTGATAACATGATCCACACGATGAAACTCGCAAAGGAATCGAGAGATACAAGCTTGAAAATCGGGCGGAGACTTACATCAACGATCTCAACAGTGTATCCCAATCACAAAACCTATAAAATAGCCTCCATGGTCAAGACCAAGAGCACTAGAGGACACCATGCAGTTATGTTTGGAGCACTCAGCGCCCACCTCAACATCTCACAAAAAGAATGCATCCAAGTCTTTCTTTACACTTGGTTGAGTACCGTAGTTTCCGCTGCTATTCGGCTGCGAATCATCGGACCAATTGAGGGCCAACAACAGATCACCAGTCAACTGCCGTTACTCGCTGAAGTTTCCGACTCGATTCTTTCTCGTCGCGCTGAAGATCTAGCGCCATCAAGCCCAGGCCTCGATATAAGACTGATGGCGCATGAGAAGAGTTATTCACGATTATTCATTACGTAAAGGGGAGAATATCAGGTGCTACGAATTGGAGTTGGAGGTCCGGTAGGATCTGGAAAAACGGCGTTGCTCGATCAACTCTGCAAAGCGATGCGAGCGACAGTCGAACTTGGGGTTGTCACAAATGACATATTTACACGAGAAGATGCCGAATTTCTAATTCGAAGCAATGCCCTTCCTCAAGAACGAATCATTGCGGTGGAAACAGGGGGATGCCCGCACACCGCGGTCCGCGAAGATGCATCCCTTAACCTAGAAGCGATCGACACTCTTCAAAACCAATTTCCTTTACTTGACATCATTTTTATCGAAAGTGGAGGGGACAATTTGGCCGCCACATTCAGTCGAGAATTGGCCGACATCACCATTTACGTGATCGACGTAGCTGGGGGCGACAAAATTCCAAGGAAAGGGGGACCTGGCATTACCAAATCCGACTTGCTGGTCATTAACAAAATTGACCTTGCCCCAATGGTAGAGGCATCACTCGATGTCATGGAACGAGATACAAAAATAATGCGCAAAGAAAAGCCCTACGTAATGACCGACCTCAAACATGGAAACGGTGTTGCAAAAATCGTCAAGTGGATCCACTCAACCATCCAATCGCCCTCTCCTACGCCAAACACCCAATGATAGGTCAGTACGGCACCCTTGATCTGGAATTTGAACTACGCAACAATAGAACCGAACTTGTCCATTCTCAGTTTCATGTCCCTCTACAATGTTTTCGCCCCTACTACTTTGATTCTCAAGGCAGAGCATACGTCTATGTTTTAACTCCGACGGGCGGCATCGTCGGTGGGGACCACCTGAACATCAACGTTCGCCTCGGACCACACTGCAAAGTATTTCTCACCACTCAAGCTGCGACAAAGGTATACAAAACACCTGGACAACAAAGCCGACAATCACTCCACTGCCTTCTTGAAAAAAATAGCAGTTTTGAATATTTACCGGACCAAACGATTCTGTTTACCGATGCCGACTATGAACAATCAACTGATGTTATCATGGCATCCGGATCCACTGTGGTACTTGCCGACCTCTTCAGTGCTGGTCGTATCGCACGAGGAGAACAATTTCAATTTCGAAAATTTCAAAGCGAGGTCCACATTCGCACCACAGATCACAGCATCATCCTCGACAAAATGCTACTACAGCCTAAAGACCACGCACCAAGCGAAATAGGAAGTTTCGAAGACTACCCATATACGGGAACAATCTACATAGGTCTTGAATCCTCGAGACTCAAAGATAGTTTTGACTTGCTGGAAACATTTCCCGTGGCACAGCAAAGTGTCTCCGGATACAGTAAAATAGGCCAAGACTATGGAATCTACCGTGTACTAACACACCAGGCTGAACCACTCAAACGTGCGATTGAACAGGTCTTTTCCACTTGCCGTCAAGTGGGATTGAACGAACCGTGGGTTCCATTAAGAAAATGTTAGCCGATTGTTGAAAAACATACTTCCTCTCCAAGAAACATTGCACCCCTTACTCAGCACGGCTGCTAAAAGGAAGGACACCATGAGGAAATTAATCCTCAAAACATTTGCCACCGTTATATTAATATTAATCAGCGGCATTCCTTCACTTGCCATGGCCCAAACTGCAGAGACCTATGCGGTCACAATCACAAATCTCACCCGAGGACAATCATTTACTCCCATCCTCGTTTTAAGCCATTTGAAAAACTTCGCTATGTTTACCGCAGGATCACCCCCAAGTACAGCCTTATCACTCTTGGCAGAGGATGGTGACGTTACTCCCATGTCACTTGTTCTTCAAAATTCTGATGAAGTATTTGACATTCAGAACTCAGAGGGTCTTCTAGGGCCTGGGGAGAGTACAACGATCAATGTAATGGGCGACGAGCTTTACTCTCGAATTTCCGCCGCTGCCATGCTAATCCCAACAAATGATGCCTTCTTTGCCATACAGGGGATCAAACTTCCTAAAGGCAATAAAACTAGGATTTCAACCGCTATCGCGTATGATGCAGGAAGTGAGCCTAATGATGAGAGTTGTGAATCAATTCCAGGATTCACTTGTGGTGGAGAGGGTGCCTCCCCTAACGATGGAGGTGAAGGTTTTATCCATGTTCATGCCGGAATTCATGGCATCAACGACCTCATCGCATCAGAGCAAGACTGGAGAAACCCGGTCGCAAAAATTTCGATAGCAAGAGTTTCTGGCAGTAATAACGATGCTAAGAAGACAAACAAGCAATCTGCGTCGAAGTAACGCATACAACCACGCAACATTTTTTCTTCATACAAGGAAGACTTTCAGTTTAATCCTAGCCCTATCACCCATCATGTCATGTTAAAGAGAGGCTGTGCCTACTTAGCATTGTCACCCTAGACTATTCGTCTTGCATTCAACACTTTGGACAATCAACATGAACAACACAAAAAATATTTCCACAGGCTATGCTTTTCTTACTTACAACTCATTTCTCACCTATCACCAGCAGAGGCCGACCATGCATGAAAGGGTTTCGAAAACCTGAGGCTTTCATAGAGCGCAATACCCGCTGCAGTAGATAAATTGAGCGAGCGTATCCCAGCAGTGATTGGGATATAGAATGTCGCCTTTGCATATTGTTGAAAAATATCTTCAGGTAACCCCCGAGTTTCAGAACCAAAAATGAGAAAAAGCCTAGCTGGCCTCGGCATCAGCCAAAATGGGGTAGCACCTCGTTTTGAGAGAACCATAATCTCACCATCGTCAGGTTCCATGCCATTGATGAAACAGTCAAAATCTTCCCAAAGGTGTAGCTTTACGTTTTTCCAATAGTCCAAACCTGCACGCTTTACTTCTCGACTATCCAGAGAAAAGCTCATTGGTTTGACTACATGCAGAAACGAACCCGTAGCCAGACAGGTGCGGCCAATGTTGCCAGTATTCCAATGAATTTCTGGCCTAACCAGCACAACGTGGCGTTCACATACTCCGGCGTCTATGTCATCACTGCCGTATGACATGTTTCATATACCATGTACAGAGCCTTTTGCAATCAGCAAAGAAGGGAAGATCAGTGTTATTAATACAAAGGCCAATCAACCTCCACAGTGCCGAATATTAGCATGACAACCGACCTCTGCCTAACCTCTTGTGTTAAAAATTTCGGATTCCCCAAAACAATTCACTCGCCACGATCGCAGAGAAGCTCCTACTCAATTGATTTCTTCATCAGCAAATCCATCAGGAAAACACAAGCTTATGTCTTACACCATCTCTACAAGAGGATGAGGCTAAACCTCATATCAGGACTGAGAAGATCAGCTTGCTACAAGAAAGCCTCATACCACACCGAAAGAATAGATCATACTGTGAATCTCATCACCCCATCGAAAAATAGCATGGAACAAATCAACCCAGGCTTGTGACTTACACTGTCCATAACACACCCACAATCGAAGCAGTCATGAGTGATGCAAGCACTCCACCTAGCATGGTTTTAAAGCCAAGTTCAACAATAGTCGTACGCTGTACCGGCGCTAGCGATGTCAACGCACCAATCTGAATCGCAATCGACGCAAAATTTGCAAACCCGCACAACGCATAGGTTGCAATCACAATGCTTCGTTCGGAAAGCCTAGGTCCCGACTGATCGTATATTAGAGCCCCAAGAGATTTGTATGCGATGAATTCCGTCAAAATGATTTTTTCCCCCACTAAACGACCCACAATACTTGCATCGTGTGAAGAAACGCCAATCAACCATGCAATAGGCTGTAAAATCCACCCCAGCAATGATTGGATGCTCAGCTGAATAGTATCTCCAAATAGCATCGCTCCAATTTTTTCTACTGGCCAATTAATCAACGCAAGGAGCGAAACATATGCCAAAAGCATAGCAGCGATATTCGCGGCAAGTTTTAAGCCATCAGTCGCACCAATTGCAGCCGCGTCAAAAAGATTGTGTCCTCGCTTAATCTCATAAACCGCATGCGAACTTAGATCAAAAGGCACCTCCGTTTCAGGGACAAGCATTTTTGCCGCAATAAATGCAGCTGGAGCAGACATCACGCTTGCCGTCAGAATATGGGTGAGAAAGAAAATACGTTGCGAATTATCCTCGCCCCCATACCCACCCAAAAAAGTAACATAGGCGACGAGCACGGTTCCTGCAATAGTTGCAAACCCGCTCACCATCAAGGTGGCAATTTGTGATCGAGTAAGTTTTGCAATATACGGTTTGATACAGAGCGGCGCTTCAATCTGCCCAACAAAAACATTTGCAGATAATACCGTTGCTTCCATCCCCGTAATACGGAGTGTGCGACGTAACACCCACGCCACCCCTGAGATAATTGTTTGCATCACATTAAGATAATAAAGAACTGAAATAAGTGATGAGAAAAAGACAATGATCGGCAATACCCGTATGGCAAAGACAGACCCTACTGGACCACGCGGATCCCCCAAATGCTCTCCAAACACAAATAGGATTCCGGCATCAGCCTTCCCGATTAACTCATTGACCAAATAGGCCACGCCTTGAAAGAGGGACGAAACGAGAGGAACTTTAAGCAAGAGAATCGCAATTACAAACTGAAGGACCAATCCGCTGACAAGAAATCGAAAAGAAATGTGTTTCCTATTTTCAGAAAGCAAATAGGCGATCAAGAATATGGCAACAATACCTAAGCAAGATCTCAGATTGTCCACTCACACCTCTCTCTGTCTATCAGAGATAGACACACAGATGGGGAAAGACAAAATACCTTGAAGAGAAAAACCCGGCTGACTGACAGATCAAACATGTATTGTATGATATCCAACTTTTGTTTGCACAATAAGATGTTATTATGTGTGTCATCTACGACACACATAATGCACCCAAGCTTTCTGCTTCACGCTAAGCTCAAAAGTAAAGAGAAAATACCACTAAAAACGTTAAATTTGATAATTCAACACAACTTTTTTCTAAAACAATCGTCAGTCTTCAACCCTCATCAGCAAGAAGGGCTCATAGCATGAGTAGGTATCACCATACTAGGGCGCAGCAATGCTACTCTGAAAGAAGGAAGATCAGAGCATTGATATTTTATCGAAAAGAGTCTAAATAACATGTCTTCATTTGTTCAATGGATTGCAAACCTTTTCAAGGTAACGGTGAGCTCCACAAACCAAGAGCCCCATCGCCACTCTACTGATTTCCAGCTAAACCAAGACCAGATACCATTAACCTATGCTGAAGCCATGAAGCTACTACTTGGAGGGCATTCAGGCATTCAAGCTTGGAATCGATATGTCAGTTCAGGAGGGACTATTCCTAGTCTACGATTGGCTAATCTCAGTGAAACAAACCTTTCCCATGTCAACCTTAGCAAAGCTAATCTTCACTCCGCAAACCTACGTGAAGCAAACCTAGAAGGAGCTGACCTAGAACATGCTAATCTCAATCTTGCTGATATTAGCTTTGCTAATCTTCGAAAAACACGCTTTGTTTACGCGACTATGAACTTTGCCAACATTCGTGGATCCGATGTCAACAGTGCAAATTTCACACATGCTGACTTAAGTGAAGCTGACCTAAGTGAAACCAATATTGCTCTGGCAAAACTTACAGGAACTAATCTTTCAGACACTGAATTACCTAGCACCCATACCATAGAAAACCCCACCTAAGATAAGACGACGTGAAAGTCCTCTACTTTTCACGCACCCTTTCCCCACTTACTGGACAATATTGAAAACACAATCGCTAATCATGCGCATACTAATAACGTGCATTATTACAATACTCTCTTCGTTTTCCGGATGCGGAGTGGACAATAGCAATGAGGAGAGCGAAACACCATGTGTGAGAAGCACTACCAACAACATTATAGGTGCGAACAATACACAAACCTTAGCTTCGATTGAAGGATTAAGCTTTCCTTTTTCTGATGGCAGCATATTTCATGGCACACTTGATGAGGATACGGTAGTCATACGATTCGACATGACCACCGACTCTATATTGACAATTTCCATAAGCTCTAATGCCAAAACTGCCCGCGGGAAGATTAACTTGGAGCCTTGTCAGCTTTTCCAAGAGGCCCCCTGCTTATTTAATGTGAGAATTACTGACAGCGAGTTTTCAATCGGAAGGGGGCCTCAATCGGGTGAGACACTTGCACTCCAAAACTGGACTTTCTTTACTCTCTTAGATAATTGTACCAATCGCATTACCGCAACATTAACAGTTGAGAATCTGTTCGAAACGCGCGTAACGTCAGAAGCAGCAATAGTGAATTTACCGACAGTTCCCCTCAGCCTCATCGAGATAAATCACGCTGATAAAACTGTCGCCCAATAAAGAAAAGACAGTAAAAATCAAAGTCATCCCTAGAAAGATACGAGTGTTTTTTGACACACGGACTACTCACGTCACACGAATCACACGTTGTTACAACAACTACCCAAACAATCAAATACTGGATGCTACGTGCGCCTGGAGTGAAGGATTTTCCCAAGCATGAGCAAGACGTCTCTCCCTGACTTAGATTCCAATCCTTTGGCAAGATTCGAATCAGCATACTGCGTCGCAGTCAGCTGAGATTTCCGCTTGCGTGTTGTGTCCCACGCACCAAGACATGCTTGCGCAATCACTTTATTAAACGGTGCCGGATTATACAGAAGCTTCTTAATGTTTTGAGGCGTAAGGTGAAGGGGGTTGTAGCCCTGCGATAAATATCCTTCTTCCAATAAACGCTTTTCAAGTCCAGTATTTGGTTGAATGCCTAAGAAAAATAACATCGGATAAACTTGCTCTTCACCAAGGATCTTAACAATAGCTTCATATCCATCAACACTCTCCAATAACGTCTGCTCTGTCTCTCCAGGTGAATTTAATGAGAAGTTAAGAATGATCTTCCCTTTGAATCCCGCTTCTTTAAGATAACGACACCCTTGATACAACGAATCCAATCGAAACCCCATTTTGAGCCCGTTAATGATCGTCTGTGATCCAGAAGTGATCGCTACTTCAAGATCCCCAACACCAGACCGAACCATCAAATTTGCCAAATCTTTTGAAATAAGACTGGTACGAATATAGCCAGACCATTCAATATCAAGTTTTTCTGCGATAATCCGTTCCAAAATATCAACACATTGAGGATATGCCTCATGCCCAGTAATGAACTGAGAGTCAGTAAACCAAAACCGACGCACACCCCACTGATGATAGTATTGCAAAATCTCGGCAACTACTTTTTCTGCTGATCGATATCGCACACGACGCCCTTCAAGATAGGGATACAAACAAAATTGGCAATCGTAGGGACACCCCCTCTTCGTTTGTACGCCAATTGTTGCCAGCTTACCCTGATAGAACCGGCGTTGGGGAAAGATCGAACTGATATAGGAAACATCCATTGATGCTCCTTGGATTTTCGTTGGAACAGATTTCTTTCCCTTGATAATCTGGCTCCCTCGGCGAAAAACAATCCGTTCGCCGGATGTTTCATCAAGTGAGCTTCCTTCAACCATTTTTAAAACAGCATCTTCTCCTTCACCCAGTACTCCGATGACACCTTCAGGAAGTTTCTCGATCAGTTGATCTGAAAACGCGCTGAATGCCCCACCTCCAATCATCATACGAATCTCAGGAAATTCTCGATTGATCATCCATAACAACGAAATGTTTGATTGAATACCACGGTAATACGTATAGACAAACTTCAAACCTTTTAATGATGCGACAATCCGCTTAATTGGATTACGTGCGTAGAAAAAACGAAACGCATATTCAAGAGAATCATCCCCTTCGTGAGGAGAATAAATTTGAATATCCCTCCACGAAAAGCAGACAAGGTCTGGCCTCATATCTCGGACTTCATCACGCAACACATGCACGCAGTCTGATTGTGAAACAACAGATAGATCGAGAAGTTTTTGCCTAACGTTGCAATGATGACGATGGACATGATCAGCCAGAGTTACCGGACCGAGAGGATAGACTCTCTTGCAAGGCAGCCAAACATAGAGAACAGAACTCACCGTTGCATTGATTCTAGAAGTAGAGTTCATGGATTTTGTGTCACCTTGCTGAGCACCGAACAGCAAACCCAATCATTTTACCGCTCGATGAATGGCGACGATTCCACCGCTCAGATTTTGGTAATCTACAGTATTAAATCCTGCCCGTCTCATACGACCAGCCAAAGCATCTTGATCTGGAAATTCTCTAATTGATAAAGGTAAATACCTATACACCGCGGTCTGATCAGCCGCAACCAATGTTCCAACCCATGGAAGAATACGTAACGAATACCAATCATAGAGACTTCGGAGCCATCTAGTTGTCGGCCGAGAAAACTCAAGACAGATAAATTGGCCACCCGGTTTGATGACACGATAAATCTCTTGTAGGGCAATGTCTAACTGGCCAACGTTTCTAATACAAAACCCGGCCATCGCAACATCAAATACATTGCTCTGAAACCCTAGAGACTCCGCGTTCCCACGGCAACAGTGAATTCGATCCTCACACGCTGCCGCACGAATCTTCTCTACCCCAACTTCAAGCATCTCCTCATTAAGATCGACAGCCATTATCTGACAAGTAACAGGGAATTTTCTGGCAAGCATCAGTGATAAATCACACGTACCCGCACCAATATCAATCACATTGTTTGGATGTGCCTCGGAAACTACTTGACAAGCCACCCATTTCCAATGGTGATGGAAGCCAAAACTTAGAATCGTATTGTTGAGATCATATCTATGTGCAATTGATGAAAACATCCGTTGCACAAGCCCTTCACGTTCGTGACCAGTTAATTGTGCAGCGATGTGCGGTTTATTCGCCATAAATCCTGGAAATTTTGAATGACTCATTGATCGCGTTAATATGAGAATCTCGGCGTGATACTGTACACTTCTACATGATCTTCTGGTACCATCCGCTTGTCAACAAGGACATTTGAGATGTCGACCATGTTGGAGGGACCATAATGCAGTGGATGTTAAAAATACTAGCTATTACACTTGTAATTTTCACTACCGGATGCGAATCCAAACATAACGATGCAGACGCCAAGCCAATTGCCACACAAGTACCACCCGCAGACGCAACCCTCCCTACCGAATTTCAAAAAGGCGAAACCTCATTTAACTCCAACTGCATGGTTTGCCACGGAATCAAGGGTGCGGGAACAGATAAAGGTCCAACATTTCTCTCTCGCATTTATCACCCCAACCACCATGGAGACCAAGCATTTTACCGAGCAGCAATGCAAGGTGTCCGAGCACATCATTGGGAGTTTGGCGATATGCCTCCAGTTGAAGGAATGACCAGAGAGATAATGGTGGATATCATTTCGTATATCAGGTGGCTACAGCGGGAAGCTGGTATTTACTAAGGAAAGAATACCTTCACCAAAAAAAGTTGGCAAATGAAACACTCTATACTGGGGCTTATGCTAAGAATATGCCTTGCATGACCCTCTACATCAACACAGTCAGGTAATGTCGAGTAAACAACGGAAACATCCTTATAACTATGCCTGACCCCGTAGAACAGAGGAATGCCGTCTACCATCACTAAAAACGATTCGAAATTCTCAAATGAATCAATTTAGGTCAACATAACAAGTAGTAACACAACTGAAACCATGTACATGTCGAAAGCTGCCACACTGATCATTGCCGCAAGTGAAATTGATGCAAACTTGTATTATGCCACTAAATTTCTCGCACCGGACCCTTTTATTTTCATTGAGATCGAAGGCACAAAAATACTAGTGATGAACGATCTTGAGATAGATCGTGCACGGTCGACCGCGACCGTCGATACTATTCTCTCCTTCTCCAAGTATGAAGAAAAAGCTAATGCCAATAGGACAACTTCCCCTCGTATGATTGATATCGTTCACCTTGTTCTACAAGAACATAATGTCACCCAGATTATCGTTCCAGGTAACTTTGCTTTTCGATATGCTCGGGACCTACAAAAACTTGGCTATGATGTTGAGACAAAAGATGATCCATTTTACGAACAACGGTTACTAAAATCCAAAGAAGAAGTTCAGTCAATTGAAATGGCGCAATGCGCCACCGAAGAATCACTTGAAATTGCACTACAAGTGATAAGAGAAGCCACCATTCGAAACGATACTATTTATTCCAATGGCACTCCACTGACATCAGAAAAGATCAAGCAAACCATACATATTGCGCTACTAGAAAGAGGTTGCGTGGGACAGCACACAATTGTTGCCAGTGGCATTCACGCTTGCGATCCGCACAATGAAGGCTCGGGTCCTCTGAAAGCAAACACCTCGATTATCATAGATATCTTTCCCCGCGCCAGTAAAACACGCTATTTTGCTGATCAAACACGAACCATAGTCAAGGGAAAAGCCTCCGATAAATTGCATCGCCTCTACAACACAGTGAAGGAAGCACAACAAGCTGCAATTGAAGAAGTTTGCGATGGCGTTAACGGAAACGATATTCATCAGAGAATCTGTGAACGATTCGAGGCTGCCGGATATACCACAGGACTACGCGATGGTCGAATGCAAGGGTTTTTTCACGGGACAGGGCATGGAGTTGGCTTAGATATTCACGAGCCTCCACGCGTTGGGAAGACCAAGGCAATTCTTCGGGCAGGTCAAGTCATAACCATTGAGCCTGGACTCTACTATCTGGACATTGGAGCAGTCCGAATTGAGGACATGGTTTTAGTCACCAACACCGGCTACCAAAATCTTACAAAATTTCCAAAATTTCTAGAACTTGAATAAGCAAATTTGTCCGCGTTAGGATGTCATGCGGTCTTACTGCTTTCTCGACAATATTGCCATTGCAGACATTGCATTTGAAGCGCGCGGAGAGACTCCAGAGGAACTCCTACTGGCCGCGGCTGATGCGCTCATTGCAACCATCGCTAATCCTTGCAGTGTTAGGCCTCGCCAAGAACATGTGCTTCAACTCACAAGCTGCGATCTCTCAGAACTCTTGTTTGCATGGCTCTCAGAGCTTGTGTTTCTCAAGGATGCAGAAGCAATGGTATTTTGCGATACAGACGTAACCGTCCGGGAAAAATCCTACTGGGAGCTTTCCGCTCGAATAAGAGGCGACTCCGTTCAAAACACTCAGCAACTCGGAAGTGATGTAAAAGCTATCACCAAACATATGTATGACGTTTCCCATAATGGAAGCGAATGGGTTGCGATTGTGGTCTTGGATATTTAGCCATGAAACTTGAACACACACATATGAAAATTCACGAGGTCTCCACAAACATCTGGGAAATCCCAGTAACAGAAAAAGAGGGCATGCAAGTTCCTGCACGCATCTATGCCTCCCCGAAGATTTTGGAAGAGATGGATAGTGGTGTCTTTGAACAAATAACAAACGTCGCCTGTTTATCAGGTATTCAGCGATATGCTATCTGCATGCCAGATGGCCACTGGGGCTACGGATTTCCAATTGGTGGAGTGGCTGCATTTGACCAACACCACGGTATTATTTCTCCCGGTGGAATTGGCTTTGACATCAACTGTGGAATGCGTCTTATTCGAACGAACCTAACCTACGACGAAGTTCAGCCAAAGCTAGAACAGCTTATGTCCGAACTATTTCGACAAGTACCCGCAGGTGTAGGAGGCAAAGGGTTTCTTCAATTAAACAAATCTGAATTCATCCACCTCGTAAGTGATGGTGTCGATTGGTGTATTGCCAATGGCTACGGATGGCCACAAGACCGAGAACGAATAGAAGAAGGAGGACATCTGGCCGGTGCAGATCCATCAAAAGTAAGCGATAAAGCTATCAAGAGAGGAATCCACCAAATAGGCACACTGGGTTCCGGTAATCATTATTTAGAAGTTCAAGTCGTAGCTGACGACCGGATTTTTGACCGCCAAGCTGCAGAGACCTTTGGACTCTTTGGCAAAAACCAAGTGGTCATCATGGTACACTCCGGTTCACGGGGATTTGGACACCAAGTCGCCACTGATTTTCTCTGTGTTTTTGAAAAAGCGATGAGAAAATATGATTTGAAAGTTAAGGATCGCCAGCTTGCCTGTGCTCCATTCACAAGTTCTGAAGGCCAAGATTATTTCGGTGCTATGTTGTGTGCAGCAAATGCAGCATTTGCCAATCGCCAAGTAATTACCCACCGCATACGCGAGTCATTCCGCACCATCTTTCAAAAGCCCCCTGAATCACTAGGGATGGAGATCGTATATGATGTCGCACATAATATCGCCAAAGTTGAACCATATACCATCAACGGAAAACGCAAAGACCTCGTGGTTCATCGCAAGGGCGCTACACGCGCATTTGGACCCGGGCACCCTGATGTATGTCCGCGCTACCGAAAGACTGGACAGCCAATTATTTGTGGAGGATCAATGGAAACTGGATCCTATCTGCTTGTCGGAACAGAGAAAGCCGTCACAGATACTTTTGGCTCAACCATGCATGGTTCAGGACGAACAATGTCCCGAACAGCCGCGAAAAAAAAAATCAAGGGAGCAGATCTCAGACGGCGCATGGAAAAACATGGAATTGTAATCAAAAGTGTATCACTGTCCAGCCTCGCCGAAGAAGCTGGGATGGCATATAAAGATATTTCGGACATCGCCGAAACAGTTGAACAGTGTGGCATCACAAAAAAAGTAGCAGAGCTGCGTCCGATAGGAAATATTAAGGGATAGGAGGATTCAATATATGAAAACAGTCACTATCGCCGATTGCATCAGTTACTCACCAGAGAAGATGAAGAAAAACAATCTGTTTGAAACAGAACATATGTTTACCGACCTGTACTGCTTTGAACCAGGCCAAGAACAAAAAGTCCACACACACACAAACTCAGACAAGATCTATATCGTCCAGAAAGGTGAAGGAACCTTTAAGGTTGGAGTTGAGTCAACAATTTTAAAAAAAGGCATGGGAACCATTGCTAGATCAGGAGAACCTCACGGGGTCAAGAACCATTCCACTGAAAAACTAATCGTACTGGTAATCATGGCACCTAAACCATAAAGAAAACTGTCCGCATTGCACAAGTGAGTTTTCAACAAAGTAAGGCAAACCTCGCCCAAGCACAAATTTCCCTTTCAGCTTCGTTAGTTCACCTTGAACACTCGGTTGGGAGGTGTGATTCTGATTACACAATTTGGTGCTCACTGCCTAATCAAACGACCATGAAACATGATAGAAAAATGGATAGT
>CEQE01010854.1_pt1 | contig 17098 bp, 13 predicted proteins | sample 356201 | NCBI WGS metagenome assembly CEQE01 (sample SAMEA2619970, study PRJEB7988) | marine metagenome | biome: marine biome (ENVO:00000447); feature: mesopelagic zone (ENVO:00000213) & marine oxygen minimum zone (ENVO:01000065); material: "saline water (ENVO:00002010), including plankton...
CCGAGGCTTGCCGATCTGAAAGTGCGAAAGATTCTGGACACAACCGAAGCTCTACGGCAGCCTCGAGGAACTCCAGCAGGATCTCGACGCGTGGCTCGAGACCTACAACGAGCAGCGCACGCACCAGGGTAAGATGTGCTGCGGACGCACGCCACGGGACACGTTCGACGACGGAATGCGGATTGCGAAGGAGAAGCTGATCGGCGACGCAGCGTAGATAGCATCTGACAAGACGGTCGCAACCAGGGTGACTGTCAGATCAAGTCGTAGCTAGTACAACTCAGCTGCTATCTGAACACTCGCTCTGTAATCTTGCTTATATTTCCACTCAGAAGAACCGATAAATACCGCCCACAGGATTCCCCGGCTTCACCCAGCAGCAACAGCAGCCTCAGCACTGTCGGATATCGCCTAATTGTCTCCTTGTTGTTGATGAGACATCTTAACAACCAGCGGGGGTACACAGAATAGCGCCTGTAGAAATAAGGTGTGAATATCGCTATGGAATATGAGCACATCTTGAACAGGCAGTAAATATGGAACGTCTCACTCTGCTTGTGATGATATTTCAAGTTCATATGCCATTGCTTCAGCCCTTTCAATGAAACACCATCAATATCACCTTCTGAGATCAACCCCTTTGACAAAAGCATTGAGGTAAGGTCCGTATTGGGATGATTCTGCAGGTTGTATGTATTGAGCCGAAAGGGCCGGGGTAGTTTCATAAGAAACTCCAGCGACTCCTCCAGATCCTCCTTGGTCTCCAGAGGGTTCTCAAATATGAAATCATACGACGGAAATACGTCATATTTCTTGAGAATGGTTGCGCCTTGAATCACCTTGTTGTCTGGAGTATTTCGCTTGTACACGTCACGCCGTATTCGTTCGGACCCGCTCTGGAAGCCGACGGAGATCGTCTTTAGATTAATCGAATGCAGCAGCGCAATGGTATCGTCAGTTATTCTCGTCGGGTGAATATCGCAATGGAACGGAAGGTTGATCTTTTCCCTGTATTGATTACAGAACTCCACCAACCAGTCCTTCTGCAGAACAAACACCTCGTCATTTGCTGAGATCGAACTCAGTTCTGGAAATCTGTTTTTCGCACTAACCAGTTCCATAATGACGTTGTCAACGGTTCGTCTTCGCAGGATCGGCCCCCTGCCCTTGTACAGTCTGGAGAGGTAACTGTTACTGCAAAAACTGCAGGCGAACGGGCACCCTCGCCCTGACATGAAATTGTACCAGCTCAATGCATTCGTATAATACGGCTCTCCGCGATGAAGCGTGTTGTGTTCAATATAGTATTTGCCCGCATCTCCGAACTCAGGATAGGGCACCAAATCCAGATCCTGGAGGAGTGGGTAAAGATAATCCTTGGTCTTCTTGCTCTCACCCCGAAACCAAAGATTCTTGATGTTCCGGTAATCGTCGTTTTGATGTAGGGCATAGGCCAGTTTCAAGAGGGCGAATTCACCTTCACCGATACACACCACATCCGCATGGGTAATACTGTCTTCCGCTGCATTAATGGCATGTGCTCCCCCCCAAACCAGCGGAACACCGAAACGCCTTGCACGCGTTGTTACTTCCTCTGCAATCGGTGCAAACGTCGACATGAGACTGAGTCCAACGAGATCAGGCTTCAATTCCTCAAGCAGGTTCATCAGGATGTCATATTCCGCTTCAGTCGGAAGATCCATGTTGTCGGACAGATAGTTCTTGAAGAAGATATGGGAGACTGTGAACCCATGAGACCGGAGAACGCTCCCGAGGGTATGCACTGAAAACGCATTAAAGGAGTAGAAGGACATCAGTACAATATGAACGTCCTTCTGTGCCCTTTTCTGTTCCGAATCGACCGACAAGAACCTTTCTAGCTCCACCAGTTCACTGTCCACCCGCTCCCTCCTATGACAAGAAGCTTCCAGGGACCCTTCCGTATCGCGATATAGCCCTGCCACGGGTGCCCCGCCAGCCACGATCATACCGGTGGGAAGCTTCCAGCTAATGCCATTTCTCTGGTGTCAGCTTCTGGCAGGTCATCTGTGTTGGTTCGATCAAGAGACAGCCCACCATGGCCTGGACGACCTGGGTGACATTATCGAAGGACGGCGTTCAATGTGTGAACAGGTCTCGGGTCGGTCCGCTGGCCCCGGTGGCCTGCTGATGAGTAATTCGGCGATGACCACTCCGTGTTAAGGGACTCTGAGCCACGAACCGAAAACCCTCCTGAGTATTGAAGTCCGTCGTGACCGGCGCGCGTCGGATGGCAGCGATGACGTTCATTCTATGAACGCTTCGGGGCGAGCAGGCGGCTGTCGATGGCGCAAGACATCAGTAAAGTCTTTTTATCCATATAGTTGCTGAAACATAGGTCATGTAACTGACAGGGCGGAAGCGTCACAACGGCTCAGCCGTCCAGCACGCCGAACGGCATCGACCGCCCCCGCCGCATACCCATGTCACCCACCGGCACGCACGTTCTGTATGTTTCGTACGACGGTACGCTCGAACCGCTCGGCGAATCGCAGGTCGTCAACTATTTGACGCGACTCGCGACTGATTACGAGATCACGCTGCTCAGTTTCGAGAAGCCTCAGGACTTATCGGATCACGTGCGCGTTGCGGCAATGGAACGGCAACTCCGCGCGTCCGGCATCACGTGGATTTGCCTCCGTTACCATAAGTCGCCGCCCGTTTTTTCGACGATCTTCGACATTGCCCGCGGGATACAGACAGCCCGTCGGGCGTGCCGAGACAGGGCAATCCGGATCGTCCACGCCCGTGGCTATGTCCCGGCACTGGTGGCACTGTTTGCCCGTCGCACAAGCGCCGCGCGATTCCTGTTTGACATGCGCGGGTTTTGGCTCGACGAGAAGGTGGAAGCCGGACATTGGCGCGTGGGCGGGCTCCTTTATCGCGTCGGGAAGTGGTGGGAACGCAGGTTCTTCCGATCGGCTGACGCCATCGTTTCGTTGACGACGGCCGGTGCGGAGGCGTTCCCAACGCTTGGTTACGAGATTCCAGAGACCGTCCCGGTTGTCGTGATCCCAACGTGTGTCGATTTGCAGCGGTTCAAACCGACGAGGAAAGACCCGGAACTCGTGGCCGTGCTTGGCCTTGAAGCCAAGCTGGTCGTCGGATGCGTGGGCACGATGAGCAACTGGTACATGCGGCATGAAATGCTGCTTTACCTGGGGCATTTGTCGCGATCGCTAGAATCGCTGCGGGTCCTCATCGTGACGCGTGAAGACCATGCGGCGCTGCGGCGAGACGCCGTGACCCGCGGCGTGCCGCACGCCGCACTAGTCATCACCCAGGCCGCGTTTGCGGAAATGCCACGCTATACGTCGTTATTCGACGCCGGGCTGTTTTTCATCCGTCCGGCGCTGTCGAAGCGTGGGTCGGCGGCCACCAAACTGGCGGAATTCCTGGCGTGCGGGGTGCCCATCATCATCAATGATGGCGTCGGCGATTCGGGTGCGATTGTCAGGCACCACAAAGTCGGGGTGGTCCTACCCACCCTGAACGAGGAAGCGTTTGCGCGCTCCCTTCCGCAGGTGCGAGCACTGCTTGCGGACTCCGCCGTGCGCGATCGGTGTCGCGGGGCCGCTGGCGAGCTGTTCGACATCGAGCGAGGCACCGACCGCTATCGAGCGCTGTACCAACAGCTCGAGTCAGGCGCGCCGCGCGGGTCATTTCCGTCTTGACAAGGCAGTTTCAACTGCGGGAAGATGGGCGTTCAGATATTGAACATCGCTCGCTATGCGAGCGCCCACCCTCGGCAAACGCGTTTTGGGTTGTGACTGAGAGGGCGGGAGCGCGTACAAATAAGCCCCGCCCCACCAGCTCTCATTCATGTGTTGGAGCCTTCCGTGACCGTCATCGGCGGACCTCCTGACACGGCCGATCGACCTACCTGACCAGATGACTGAAGGCATCCACCGGCTGGCCACCGCGCTTCGCAGTTTCCTGACCTTGGGCATCGGCAACTACGGCGCGATGGCCATCGGGCTGGCGGTCAATGTTCTGCTCGCTCGCCGACTGGGCACAGAGCAGTACGGCCGCCTGGCCCTGATGTTGATGGCATCTCAGGTGCTGCTGCTGGTGGCGGTGAACTGGAGCCACGTCGGCTTCGTCCGGTTCGGCTCCCGTGAGTTCGCGTCAAAGGGCGAAATAACAGAGACGCTCTGGACACGACTGGGAATGTTGCTGCCCACCGCCGGGTCGGGCGTTCTTGTCATTGCTCTCGCCCGCCAGCCGCTGGCTGCCTACCTTGGCATCCCGCAGGCGGGTGTCTGGCTGATTCTGGTGCATTTTGCCGCCGCCTGCGCACTCTCCCTCATCGGCGCCGTCTTCCAGGCCGGCAACCAGATGGCCCGCTACGGAGTGTGTTTGTTTCTTGACAAGGCCGTATTGCTCCTGTGCGTCGTGGCGCTCCCCGCCATGTGGACCGACAATCCGATGGCCGTCTTGGCCTGCTACGCGACAAGCTCGTTATCCGTGGCGATCTGGGGCGTGTCAGTTGTGGGCGCTCGGGCACTCAGGCCGGTGATCGTACCCCGCTCCGCCTATCGCCACATGGTCCTCTTCTCCGTACCGGTGCTGCTGTCGAGTTGGGCAGGGCTTTTTGGGGCGAACTGGTTCGACCTGGTGATCCTCAAGTGGTACGTGCCGCTGTCGGGCATCGGCCTGTACTCGCTCGGGACACAACTGGCGGGCGTCGTGCAGCAGATCACCGTGATCTTCTCGACGCTGCTGCTGCCGCAACTGTCGGTGATGGTCGCCGAAGGGCAGGACGAGCGTATCAGGATGCTCGTGGAGCGGCTCCTGCCGTACTGGCTGCTCGGTACATCGGTCCTGTTCAGCCTGGTCGTGCTCGGTGCCCGCACCGGTGTACCGCTCGTGTTCGGGCAGTCTTTCAGTGACGCGGCACCGGTTCTGGCGGTGCTGATGGTCGCGACGATTGCACTGGCGCTGTTCAATTCATGCGCGCCTCTGGTCACCGCCTACGGGTCGATGTGGGTCATGAGCGGTATCTGCTTTGCGTCGGCCGCTGCGAACATCGTGCTGGACCTGGTGCTGATTCCTCGCTTCGGGGTCCTTGGATCGGCGCTGGCGACGGTCCTGGCCTACGGCACGTCTGCGGTGCTGGTCCTGAGCTTCGTGCAAAGAAGAATCGGGGGCAGGGTGCTCCGCCTCGGTTGGCTGGGGGCTCCGGTGGTCGTAGCCTGCGTCTGTTTCATGCTACTGGAAGGGTTCTGGTTCTACCCGGCGGTGCTCGTCGCGGTCGCCATAACCGTCTTGGCCCTCGTTTGGATGTTTCGGCTCTTTCACAATGAAGACGCGCTGTTCCTGCGCGATCTTCACCTGCCAATGTCGTTCGGCCTCGGCGCCGGTTCACTTTTCGGGAGGAGGCCGTGAGAGTCCTGGGAACAGCGACTTCACTGTGCGCCTCATTGGGAGCGACGACAAGGTGACGGGCCTCGCCGACGCGCTCACCTCCTTCTACCGTGGTCGCCGGGTCTTGGTGACGGGTCACACCGGGTTCAAAGGCTCGTGGCTGGTGCTCTGGCTCCGCAAGATGGGCGCGACGACTGTTGGAGTAGCCCTTCCTCCCTCGTCGCCACTCTCGATGTTCTGTTCAGCGGAGCTCACATCGCCGGGGGATCGCTTCTGCGACGTGCGGAACCTCGCGGCTCTGCGCCCGGTTTTTGAGGAGACCAAACCTGAGATCGTCTTTCACCTCGCCGCGCAGGCCATTGTAGGTATCGCGTACCGGGATCCGCCCGCGACCTTCGAGGCCAACGTCATGGGGAGCGCCCACATTCTCGAATGCCTGCGGTCCCAGCCGAGCGTCGCCGCTGCCGTGATGATCACATCGGACAAATGCTACGAGAACGTCGAACAGATTTGGGGATATCGCGAACACGACCGCCTTGGCGGGGTCGACCCCTACAGTGCCAGCAAGGCGGGGGCGGAAATCGTCATCTCGTCCTTCACCCGGAGCTTCTTCCAAGAAGAGGGGACCGCGAACGTCGCGAGCGCCCGTGCGGGCAACGTGGTGGGAGGCGGCGATTGGTCGGAGTTTCGGCTGATTCCCGACTGCGTGCGTGGCCTCCGCGCCAAGGCGCCGATCAGTCTTCGTAGCCCGAAGGCGACCCGCCCCTGGCAGTTCGTCCTGGAGCCCCTCGCCGGGTATCTCCTGCTCGGCAAACGGCTCGTCGAGGAAGGCAAAGGGTTCCAGGGCGCCTGGAACTTCGGCCCGCCAGTCGACAACACAACGACCGTCGAACGCGGCGCGCAGGCGGTCGTCGAAGCATGGGGCGAGGGTTCCATCGAGTGTGCGCCGACAGGGCCTTTTCACGAAAGCACGTTGCTGCAACTCGATTGCACGAAAGCAAGGCGTTACCTGGGATGGCGATCCGTGGTGGATTTTGCTGAGACGATGCGGCTGACCGCCCAGTGGTACAAGCATCAGCACACCATCCAGGGTCAGCCCATGCGCGAGTATTCGCTGCGTCAGCTCTGTGCCTTCGAGCAGCGCCTCAACCAGGAAGTGTCGATATGACAGCCCATGCCTGTCGCATTTGCAGCTCGCCCGATCACGACCTGGTGCTCGATTTTGGCGACGTCGTGCTGGCCGACGCATTCCTCCCGTCCGCGGCAGCTATCGCGGGAGAGCAGCGTTATCCCCTCACGCTGGTGATCTGTCGGCAGTGCTTCCACCTTCAGATCAAGGAGGTACTGGACCCGAAGCTTTTGTTTTCGGAGTACGTGTGGGAAACTGGGATCCCGGCATCGATCCGGCGCTACTGCCACGAATTTGCCGACGCGGTATTGGGGCGCGCCGCGGGCTCGGCAACGCCCTCTATCTTCGAGATTGCCAGCAACGATGGCACGATGCTCAAGGAGTTCCGGTCTCGCGGCTGCGACGTCATTGGCGTGGATCCGGCTCGGAACATCGCGCAGAAGGCGAATGCAGCTGGCATTCCGACCGTCGCGGACTTCTTCGGTGAACGCGTCGCGCGCGATCTCCTGGCCCGGCACGGGCAGTGGGACATTGTCATCGCCCGCAACGTGCTGGCTCACGTGGCCGACTTACACGGCCTGGTCGCCGGCCTCAGGCTGCTGCTCGCCACCGAGGGAACTGCAGTCATCGAAGTGCCCCACCTGCTGAACATGTACCGCGAACTGCAGTACGACCAGGTCTTTCACGAACACGCTGGCTACCACAGCCTGGACAGCATCGTCCGGTTGTGCGGCATGCACGAACTCGTTGTCTTCGATGTCGAGCACTTGTGGATTCACGGCGGCACGATTCGCGCCTACGTGGCCCACGCAGCGGCGGGTCGCCAGCCGGCGGTGGCGGTTGCGCAGGTGCTCGCGGAGGAGGAGGCCACCGGCATTCTCGGCCTGGTCGCCTGGAAACAGTTCGGCGAGAGGGCGAGAACCCAGAAGCGGCTTCTGCGGGCGGAGCTGTCGTCGGTGCGCGCGGCGGGGAAGATGGTCGTGGGCTACGGCGCCTCGGCCAAGGGACAGTCGATGATTCAGTTCTGCGAGTTGGACGAGCAGTTGGTCAGGTATGTGGCTGACAAGAGCACGATGAAGATTGGCAAGCTCACGCCCGGCTCGCACATTCCAATCGTCAGCCCGGAACGGATGCGCGCCGATCCGGTCAACGTCGTGTTGGTGTTCGCCTGGAACTTCGCCCAAGAGATTCTGGAGCAGGAAAGCGCGTTGAGAGCGCGCGGTGCGCAGTTTCTGCATCCGATTCCGGAACCCCACTATCTCTGATTCCCTCATGGCGAGACGTGAAGCATGCCGAATCTGCGGGGGTCGCCAGCTCTCGCGCTTCCTTGATCTCGGGTTTTCTCCGCTGGCAAACCGGTTCCTGCGGGAGGATCAGCTCGACGAAGCCGAGCCCAGGTTTCGCCTCGATGTCTTCATGTGCACCGATTGCTCACTGGTGCAGCTGCTCGAGGTCGTCGATCCGGAGATCCTGTTCCGGGACTATATCTATGTGTCGGGGACCTCTGAGACGATGCGTGCGCATTTCGCGGCGTTCGCGGAATCTGTCGCGACGCGCTTCGCCTTTCGCCAGAACGAACTGGTCTTGGAGGTCGCGTCGAACGACGGTACTTTCTTGAGCACCTTTGAGGGGCGCGGCCTACGGTTGCTCGGCGTCGAGCCGGCCGTCAACATCGCCGAGATCGCACGAAGGCGCGGAATCGATACCGTCAACGAGTTCTTTGGAGCGCGTCTCGGCCACCGGGTGAGGCAAGAATATGGAGCCGCCGCTTGCGTCCTCGCGACGAACGTGTTTGCGCACGTTGACGACCTGGACGGCTTCGTTCGAGGCGTCCATGGCGTGCTCGGTCCCGAAGGGATCTTCATTTTCGAGAACTCGTACGTGCGCGACATGCTCGACCGCCTCGAGTTCGACTCGGTCTACCACGAGCACCTGTCATACTTCTCGGTGACAGCCCTCTCCGCGCTCTTCGAGCGCCACGGCATGGAAATCTTCGACGTGGAGCATCAGTCGGTGCACGGTGGCTCGCTGCGTGTCTTTGTCAAACGACGAGGGGCCGGACACCCGGTGACGCAGGCACCAGCCCGCTTTCGGGATGAGGAGCGGCGCAGTGGGCTGCGCGAGGTCGCCACTTATGAGGCGTTCGCCGCGCGAGTTCACGATCTTCGCACGCGTCTCCTGACGCTGTTGAAGCGACTGCGTCGTGAGGGGAAACGAGTGGTCGCTTACGGAAGTTCGGCGAAGGGCAACACGCTTCTCAACTTCATGGGGATTGGCCCCGACTTGGTCACCTACCTTGTCGACAAGAGCCCGCTCAAGCAGGGTACCTTCTCCCCCGGGATGCACCTACCGGTCCTCCCGGTCGAACACTTGATGGAAGATCGTCCAGACTATGCGCTAGTCCTGGCCTGGAACTTCATAGATGAAATCGTGAGGCAGCAACACAGGTACGTCGAAGGCGGCGGACACTTCATCGTGCCGATACCCACTCCCCGGATCGTTCCCGCCTGATACTGCCAGGGCATGATCATCAGCCGCACGCCGTTTCGCGTCTCGTTCTTCGGGGGAGGTACCGACTATCCCGACTGGTACCGGGAGCATGGGGGCGCGGTCCTGGCGACCACGATCGACAAATACTGCTACATCAGCGTGCGCGAATTGCCCCCGTTTTTCGACCATCGGTTCCGGATCGTCTACTCGATCGTGGAGGACGTGAAAGAGATTGACGAGATTCGCCACCCGGCCGCACGCGCCGTCCTCACGCGGCTGGGCGTGACGAAGGGGCTCGAGATTCATCATGACGGTGACCTCCCGGCGAGGTCGGGGCTCGGATCAAGCTCGGCGTTCACGGTCGGGCTGATCAGCGCGATTCATGCGCTCGAAGGGCGCTACTCGTCTAAAGATGCCCTCGCGAGCGAGGCGATTCACATCGAGCAATGCGTGCTGCGCGAAGCGGTTGGCGTCCAGGATCAGATCAGCACCGCGTTCGGCGGCTTCAATTACATCACCTTCCGCCGGGATGGCACCTATCAGATCGACCCGGTGATCCTTCCTCGCGACCGACTGAAGACGCTGCAGGATCATCTGATGCTCGTGTTCACGGGCGTGTCGCGCATCGCGGCCGAGGTCGCGCGGACACAGATCGACAACTTCAAGAATCGAGTCACGGAGCTGCGGGCCGTGCAACAGATGGTGGATCAGGCGATCGCGATCCTGACGTCACCGACGACCGACCTCATCGAATTCGGCCGGCTGCTCCACGATGCCTGGATGATCAAGCGTACCCTCTCGGCGCGAGTCTCGAACGCCACCGTCGATCACTTCTACGATGCCGCCATCCGGGCCGGCGCAATCGGCGGCAAATTGCTCGGCGCCGGCGGCGGCGGCTTCATGCTGCTGTTTGTCAGGCCCGAGCATCGCGCGCGTGTCGCGGCGGCGTTCCGCGATCGCACCACGGTTCCGGTCACGTTCGAGCCTTCGGGCAGTCGAATCGTGTTGTATCAGCCGGTTGGCTTGTAGACCCTGATGGACGGAACCAACATTCATTACCCTTACCAGGGTGAAGGCGTTCGGGGGTTCGACCGCTTCACTGGGACGCATCCACCAGCCGACCTCGTGGCCCTCTATCGGTCCATGCTGCGGATTCGCCGAATCGAGGAGGAGATCGAGCGCCGCTACCACGAGGACCAGATGAAGACGCCGATCCATCTGGTAATCGGCCAGGAAGCTACTGCAGTCGGCTGCGCCGCGGCGCTCCGCCCGAAAGACCTCGTGTACTCGAGTCACCGCACGCACGGCGCCTACCTCGCCAAGGGAGGCGACCTCAAAGCAATGCTGTCTGAGATGCACTGCCGCGCGAACGGATGCGCCGGCTCGCGCGGCGGCTCGATGCACCTGATTGACAAGCGCGTCGGCATGGCCGGCACGTCGGCCATCGTCGGCGGCGCCGTACCGATCGCGACCGGGGCCGCGCTTGCCGCCCAGATGAAAGGCGACGATCGGGTCGTCGTGGTGTTTCTCGGCGATGCCACAACCGAGGAGGGGGTCACCTCGGAGAGCCTGAATTTCGCGGCGCTCAAGCAGGTGCCGGTTATCTTCTTCTGTGAAAACAACTTCTATTCCGTGCAGTCGCCATTGTGGTCTCGGCAGCCGAACCGCGACCTCCACGCCTGGGCCGCGGCCCACCGGGTCGCCGCAACCAGGGTCGATGGCACGAACGTCCTTGCGGTCTACGATGCCACGCGGACGGCTGTGGCCCGGGCGAGATCCGGTGGCGGGCCGACGTTCATTGAAGCGCCGGTCTACAGATTCCGGGCGCATGGTGGGGCGGGTGATGATTCCTCGACCGGTTACCGCTCGGAAGCAGAACGTCAGGAGTGGGAAGCGGTCTGCCCGATCGCCGTGTTTGGCGATTACCTTGAGCGTCGAGGGCTTCTCGACGGGACAGCCGCAAAAGGGATGGAGGACGCCATTGCCGCCGAGATCGCCGAGATCTTTGCCGTTGCACTCGAAAGTCCGGATCCGACCGAAGAAGACCTGTATCGCCATGTCTATGCGGAGTGAGATGAGGTACGTGCGCCGCGCCGGGGCCTGCGTGTCACGAGACAGGGACTGAGCCCGTGCCGTGGGATGAAGGGCTCGTCAATTCACTGGTCTACGATCGGCCCAATCCTGCCGAAGGGCGAGTTGCGAGCTACGTCCAGGCGATCAACGAAGCGTTCGTACTGGCGCTCGACCAGAATCCGGGAGTGTTCGTCTTCGGCCAGGGTGTCGACGATCCGTCTGCGATGTTCGGCACGACCCGGGGCCTGCACGAACGGTTCGGCCGCCGGCGCGTGTTCGACACACCGTTGTCCGAAGAGGCGATGATGGGAGTTGCCACCGGCGCGGCCATGAACGGCATGCGACCTGTCTACATGCACAATCGGCCGGACTTCGTGCTGCTCGCGTTCAATCAGCTCGTCACGCATGCCACCAAATTCCACTACATGGACAACGGCCAGACCACCGTCCCGCTCGTCGTCTGGGCGGCGATCGGCCGGGGGTGGGGATCGGGCGCCCAGCACTCGCAGGCGATTCAAGGTCTGCTGCTGGGTGTGCCCGGACTCAAGATTGTCATGCCGAGCACACCCCACGACGCGAAGGGCCTGCTCCTCTCCGCGATTATGGACAACAACCCGGTCTGCGTCTTCGAGCACCGGTGGCTGATGAAGAAGGACGGTATCGTGCCGGAGGGCTTTTATCGCGTCCCCATCGGCAAGGCCATTTGCCGACGAGCGGGGCGCGATGTGACGATCGTCGGCGCATCGCACGCCATCGAGCTCGCGCTGCAGGCGGCGGCGAGCCTGGCCGAGGAAGGGATTGAAGCGGAGATCATAGACCTGCGCACAATCAAGCCGCTGGATGAGGACTTGGTTCTCGAGTCGCTGCGCAAGACCGGGCGAATCGTGGTGGTAGATACCGCGTGGATGAAGGGGGGCGTCTGCGCCGAGGTTGGCTGTCTTGCGGCTGAGCGAGGGTATGCTCACCTGAGGGCGCCGGTCGCCCGCGTCGGCCTGCCAGACATCCCTGCACCGGCCGGCTACACGCTCGAGCAGTTCTTCTATCCCGATGCGGCGCGCATCGCTGCGGCCGCGCGCGACCTGGTACGACGGGCGCATGGGCGGATGCCCGCGGTGCGGCGCGGCACCCTAGAGGGTAAACCCTGAATGTTCTACGATCTCGCAAGTGCAACGTGGGGCCCTGAAGAGATTGCGGCGATCAACCGCGTGCTCGCCGACGGTCGCTTCACGATGGGCGAGCACGTGCGCCAGTTCGAGGAGGCCTTTGCCGCGCGCTTCGGCCTCAAGCACGCGGTGATGGTCAACTCGGGCTCATCGGCGAATCTCGTCGGCGTCGCCGCGCTCTTCCACAAGAAGGAGCGGCCGCTTCGTCGTGGCGACGAGGTCCTCGTGCCAGCGATCTCTTGGGCCACAACCTTTCATCCGCTGCAGCAGTACGGTCTCAGGCTGCGCTTCCTGGACGTGGAGCTCGACACCTTGACGATGGACGTGTCGCAGCTCGAGGCCGCGCGGACGTCGCGCACGCGCATGGTGGTCGCCGTGAGCATCCTCGGCAACCCGGCCGCCCTCGACGTGATCCGGGCGTTCTGTGATCGCCACAGTCTGTATCTGTTCGAAGACAACTGCGAGTCGATGGGTGCCACCCTTCATGGCCGGCCCTGCGGCACGTTTGGACAGGTCAACACCTTCAGCACGTTCTTTTCCCACCACATCTCGACGATGGAGGGGGGCGTGCTGCTGACCGACGATGACGAGCTTGATTACCTGGCGCGGGTGATTCGCAGTCACGGTTGGGCGCGGGATCTGCCAGGAGCTGCCGATTCCCAGTCCCCGGATGGCTTCTTCGAAGCGTATCGGTTCGTGCTCCCGGGCTACAACGTGCGGCCGCTGGAGATCTGCGGTGCCGTCGGTCTGGAGCAGTTGAAGAAGCTGGACGGGATGCTCGAGCGTCGGCGCGCCAATGCCGCACGGTTTGTCGAGCTCTTTGACGGAGACGAGCGGTTCATTGTTCAGCGCGAGCACGGGTGCAGTTCGTGGTTCTCCTTCACGCTGATTCTCAATCCGTCGCTCGGAATCGACCGGGCCCGCGTGATGAGCGCGTTGCGGGAGGCGGACATCGGGTTCCGCATGATCACCGGCGGCTGCTTCCCGCGCCACGAGGCGATCCGCTTCTTTGATTACGACACGGTAGGCGAACTCGTAAACGCTAACCTCGCCCACGATCATGGATTCTTTGTCGGCAATCATCCGCGCGACCTGACGGTCGAGATCACCCGTCTCCGGGAGGTGCTCGACCGTGCGGCGGTCTCGTGGCAGTCTGAGGCGGCACGATGACGAACGTGCTCGTGACCGGCGGTGCGGGGTACATCGGCTCGATGCTCGTGCCCGCGCTGCTTGATCGCGGATTCGCGGTGACGGTGGTCGACAATTTCATGTACGGCCAGGACAGCCTGGCGGCCGTTTGCTACCACCCCGCGTTCTCCTTGATTCGGGGCGATGCGCGATCGATGGAGACGATGCGGCCCCTGCTCGCGCGAGCCGACATCATCATTCCGCTGGCGGCGCGCGTAGGTGCGCCGCTGTGCGATCGCGACCCGACGGCCGCGACGAGCACCAACCTGCAGGCAATCGTCGACATGCTCGATCACGTGAGCCACAGTCAGATGATCCTCCTGCCTGTGACGAACAGCGGCTATGGCGTCGGCCAGGCCGGAGCGTTCTGCACCGAAGAGACCCCGATCCGACCGATTTCGCTCTACGGACGCGACAAGGTTGAAGCGGAACGGCTTCTCCTCGAGCGGCATCCGTCGGCCTTGAGTTTCAGGCTCGCGACGGTCTTCGGTATGTCTCCGCGGATGCGCCTGGACCTGCTGGTCAACGACTTCACGTATCGGGCCTGCGTGGATCGGTTCATCGTGCTGTTCGAGAGCCAGTTCAAACGGAATTTCATCCACGTCCGCGATGTTGTCCGGGCCTTCATCCATGGGATCGACAACTTCGACGCGATGAACGGGCAGATCTACAACGTAGGGCTCTCCGACGCGAACCTGTCGAAGCTCGAACTCTGCCAGCGCATTCAACAGCAGCTGCCGTCTTTTGTCTTCGTCGAATCGGCCATCGGCACCGATCCGGACCGGAGGGACTACATCGTCTCCAACGAGAAGGTCGAGCGGACCGGCTTCAGGCCGGCTTTCTCCCTCGACGAGGGAATTCGCGAGCTCATCAAGGGATACGCCATGATTCGGAACACGAGGTACTCCAACGTGTGAACGCATGAGTAGTAGCGAATGAAGACCGTTTCTCCAGATCTCGTACTCGTCAATCCCGGCAGCCGGACCAGGATCTATCAAATGCTGGGCGAGACGCTCACGGCCGTCGAGAACCCCGTGTGGGCAGGCCTCATCGCGACCTTCGCCCGGCAGAAGGGTTTTTCAGTCCACGTGCTCGACGGCGAAGCTGAGCATCTGACGCCGGAACAGACGGCGGATCAGGTGACCGCGCTCAATCCCCGTTTGGTCACCATCGTCGCCTACGGGCACCAGCCGTCGGCGTCCACGCAGAACATGACGGGCGCGTCTGCCGTTGCCACGGCCATAAAACAGCGGACCCCTGAGATGAAGGTCTTGATGCTCGGCGGCCACGTGGCCGCGTTGCCCGAGCGCACGCTTGCGGAGGAGCGCTGCGACTTCGTCACCCGGGACGAGGGGCTGTACGGGGTGGTCGACCTGCTCGAGGCACTGCGCGGAACGGCCGATCCAGACCTTGGTGCAATTCGTGGGCTCGTGTATCGAACCGGTACCGGCGTTGCGTTCAACCCGGCGGCACCTCTCGTCACCGATCTGGACGGCGACATGCCTGGTATCGCCTGGGATCTCTTGCCGATGACCAGGTACCGGGCGCACAACTGGCATTGTTTTGGACACCTGCAGCGTGAACCGTATGCGGCAATCTACACGACGCTCGGCTGCCCGTATCATTGTTCATTCTGCTGCATCCAGGCACCGTTCAAGGAAGGCGAGGAAGCCCTGGGCCTGGACACGCGTGTCAATAGCTATCGGTTCTGGAGCCCAGCGCGTGTCATCGAGGAAATCGACGTGCTGGCGAACACGTACGGCGTGCGGAACATCAAGCTCGCCGACGAAATGTTCGTCCTGAACCCGCGTCACGTGCTGGGCATCTGCGACCTGATCGTCGAGCGCGGCTACGACCTGAACATCTGGGCCTACGCGCGCGTCGACACCGTCAAGGACAGGATGCTCGACAAGCTCAAGCGTGCTGGCGTTCACTGGCTCGCGTTCGGGATTGAAGCGGCCAACGAGGGTGTGCTGGCAGATGTCGACAAGCGTTACCACGTCGATCAGGTCCACGAGACCATGCGCAAAGTCAAAGCGGCTGGTATCAATATCATCGGCAACTACATCTTCGGCCTGCCGGAGGACACCACCAAGACCATGGAGCAGACGTTGCAGCTGGCGCTGGATCTCAACTGTGAATTCGCCAATTTCTATACCGCCATGGCGTATCCGGGCTCGCCGCTCTATGTGCAGGCGCTTCAGCAGGGCTGGAGGTTGCCGGAGGCCTGGAGCGGCTATTCGCAGCATGCTGTGGACACGTTGCCCCTACCGACTCGCCATCTTTCGGCGGGTGAAGTCTTGCGGTTTCGAGACCACGCATTCAACGCATATTTCACCGATCCGCACTATCTCAGCCTGGTCCAACAGAAGTTCGGCGATGACACAGTCTCCCACATCCGAGAGATGACCTCGCACCGGCTCGAGCGTCTGCACGCGGCAGGTTGAGGAGTACCACCTGAAGATGGGGCCCCTTCCAGAAACACCGCGAGTGACTGTGATCACCATGTGCAAGGACCGCGCATGGTGCATTGACGAATGCGTTCGGAGCGTAATCGACCAGGACTATCCTGACGTCGAGTATATCGTTCAAGATGGCGCCTCTGGGGATAACACGCTTGAAGTACTCAAGAAATACGAAAGCCGTATGCAGGTTTACTCGGAACCGGATCGTGGTCCCATAGATGCTCTCCATAAGGCACTCGCCAAGACAACAGGCGACATATTCTGTATCGTGCTTTCTGACGAGAGATTCTACGACAACAAGGTCGTGTCGCGAGCGGTCGAGGCCTTTCACAAGCATCCGGATTCCGGAGCGATCTACGGAGACTTTCGACTCGTAGATGTTCACTATCGAGAGATTCGCGTAGAGAAGAAACGACAGATCGACTTTGAGGAGATCCTCTGCAACGAAGACTTTATTTCTCCATGTGCGGCGTTTGTGAGAACCGACACGCTGAGAGAGAACGGCAAGCCAAAATCCGGCCTGCGGTCGTTCTTTGATGCCATAGGAGATTTTGGATTGTGGGTCTATATCGGATCGCGTTACCCCCTCAAATACGTGCCAGGAATCATGGCAGACTTCATGGTCCATGGCGGCGAAATCAGCTACGGACTTACACACTGCCAGGCCTACATTCGCGAGTGTGAAACGGCCATTGACGCCTTTCACAGTGAGACCTACGCACCGAAGGATCTGGCTGCTCTCAAGAACCGGGCGGTCGCCAGGGTCTATCTCAACTACAGCAATCAACTGGCGGGAAGGTATTTTTCAGAACCGATCCGATTCGCTTGGAAGGCAGTCAGAAGGCGGCCTGGGCTCCTGCTCACGAAAACATTTCTGGCTGTCCTTTTCAAGTCTTCTGGATTGTATGCCCTCCTGCCCGTCGACACAGATGGCAAGCGCATGAAGCATGCCGAGCCGCGTGCCTTACGTTGAATGACTCAGCCCGGTCATAGCGGCCCGACGCATTGCTCTGTGGCGCCTAAGGTCTCTGTCATCCTCTGCGGCTACAACCAGGTCGCGTATCTGAACGACGCCGTTGCGAGCGTGCTCTCTCAGACCTATCGCAACATCGAGTTGATTGTCGTCGATAACGGCTCGACGGATGGCTCTCAGGCGGTGGCGAGGGCCCATCAGGACGAGCCTC
>CEQE01142269.1_pt1 | contig 17073 bp, 13 predicted proteins | sample 356201 | NCBI WGS metagenome assembly CEQE01 (sample SAMEA2619970, study PRJEB7988) | marine metagenome | biome: marine biome (ENVO:00000447); feature: mesopelagic zone (ENVO:00000213) & marine oxygen minimum zone (ENVO:01000065); material: "saline water (ENVO:00002010), including plankton...
GTCTGGACCTCAACAAGGGCACGATGAGCATCGTTGGTGCTGTCTCGCGCCAGGATGGCAAACTTGTCATCACTGAACCGAAATCCAAGAATTCACGCCGAATGATCCACATGGACGATTCAACGGTCGCGGTGCTCAGACGCCACAGAGCAGAACTGGCTGAGTTTAGGTTGTCGGTAGGGGGTGTGTATGAAGATCATGGCCTGGTCTTCGCGTCCCCGTTCGGTAGACTGCTTGACCCAGACATCCTTACCAAGACATGGCAGCAGGTGTGCCGAGAAGCCGGGGTTAAATACCGCCTTCACGATCTGAGGCATGCTCACGCCACCACGCTTATTGAGGCGGGGACTCACATCAAAACAGTCCAAAACCGACTTGGGCATAGCTCGCCGTCCTTGACCATGCAGGTTTACGCCCACGTCTCTCCGGGGATGGATAAGGAAGCCGCGGAAGCGTACGCCAACGCCATGTCGGAGTAAATGTCGGCAGAATGTCGGCAAGCCACATCACAAATCTGCCCCAGAGGGCTCTTTCGGGGCCGATTTCGTGCCTAAAATCGAGTGACCCGCCCCGGACTTGAACCGGGAACCTACTGATTAAGAGTCAGTTGCTCTGCCAATTGAGCTAGCGGGCCTTGAGGCTGCCTGGACGACGGGTGCGGTCGACCGTCGAGGTCGGAGATCGTCGCCGTATTGATTTTAGTCGTGACGCGATTGGCGCGTCAAGGTGAATCCGAGGCATCGGGCATGTTACGATATCGGCGACGTTGACGCTGTTCCGACCTCATGCTATTCTGCTTTGGCGCAATTTTGCACACATTGTTGATTAATGCCTTTCTGGTCTTTTCGCGAACTCCGGGTTCGCTCCATCCGGTCTATCCCTACCGAGACGCCGCTTTGGTGAGGTGCGTCCGTGGTTAGGTCGCTGCTGGCGTTTCGAATCGTCGTCGTGGCCGCTATCGTGGCGGCGTTCGGTCAGGTCACTCTCGGAGGCGTCGTTCGAGTGACCGAGTCGGGCCTCGGATGCCCGGACTGGCCGCTGTGCCACGGGCAACTGATCCCGCCTGCCGAGGCTGCGACGCTCATCGAGTACTCGCACCGGCTTTCGGCGTCGGCGCTCAGCGTCTTCGTTGTCGCTGTGGCGGTGCTCGCCTGGCTCCATTATCGCGAGAACCGAATGGTCCTTGTTTCCGCCTTGTTGGGGGTCGCACTGGTCGTGGTCGCCGCGGTGCTGGGCGGGATCACGGTGCTGACAGAGCTGGCCTGGTGGGTCATCGTGCTGCATCTTGGGATCGCCGAGGCGCTGATCGCCGTGCTCATCGTCGCCGCGGTAGCTGGCTGGAGCACCAATGACGCGGACAGACGCTCAACGTTCGTCGGGTCGCTGATTCGAGGACAGGCTGCGATCACGGTCTATGCCGCGATCGGCGTGTTCGCGCTGATCTTGTTCGGCGCATACGTGGTCGGCTACGGCGCGGGTCCAGCATGCGGCACCTGGCCGCTGTGTCGAGGGAGTGTGTTTCCTGGTGGTACGGCCGACGCGTTGCAGATGGCGCATCGATTCACGGCCGTCGTGGTGGTCAGTCTGGCGCTCGGGACGATACCAGTGGCCCGAGCTCGACGAAGGACGGATCCGTTGGCGGCGCTGATGGCGTTGCTGTTGCTCGTGACGCTCGCGGCGCAGGTGATACTGGGCGCGATCACGGTGTGGACCGGATTCGAGCCGGAGGCCAAGGCGCTGCATCTGAGCTTCGCAACGTTGATCTGGATTTTCTCGTTCACACTGGTGGCTTTGATATACTTACCGAGGCCCCGCGACACCGTGCCTGAGCCCGCTACGGCCCACGAACGGGCGTAACCAGGAGTTGGATTGGCGACAGATATACTGACCAGCCGGAGCGTGGTCCGCGACTACATCGCGCTGGCCAAGCCCCGAATCGTGGTCCTGCTGGCGTTCACTGCTCTGGGCGGGATGTTCCTGGCGTCCGGCGGCGCTCCGGACCCGATGCTGACGCTCGTCGTGCTGGTCGGCGGCTCGATGGCGGCAGGCGGCGCAAACGCCCTGAACCACATCCTCGACCGCGACATCGACGAGCGGATGGCGCGCACTCGCAACCGCCCGATGGTCCGGGGAGCGGTTGGTGTAGGCGCCGCGGTCTGGTTCGGGATCGCGCTGAACGCCATTGCATTCGCCATGCTCACAGTGTTCGCCAACTCGCTGAGCGCCGTGCTGACCCTCTCAGCCACGCTATTTTATGTGTTCGTGTACACGAAGAGCCTGAAGCGGACGACGACGCAGAACATCGTGATCGGCGGCGCTGCCGGGGCGATACCGCCCGTCGTCGCATGGGCGGCGGTCACAGGCGGAATAGGCATGCCAGCGGTGGTGATGTTCGCCATCGTGTTCCTGTGGACCCCGCCCCACTTCTGGGCGCTGGCTTTGCTGTTGAAGGACGACTACGCGGACGCGGGCGTCCCGATGTTGCCGGTGGTCGCGGGCGTCGAGGCGACGAAGGTGTCGATCCTTCGTTATAGCTGGGTGCTGGTGGCGTCGACGCTGCTGCTCCCCGCGACAGGGGCTGCCGGTCTTGTGTACTTGGTCGGCGCCGCGATCCTCGGCCTGGTCTTCGTGTACTACGCACACCGCTTGATGCGTCTGCCCGACCTGCAGGGCGCCAAGGCGGCGTACCTGTACTCGTTGGCATACCTCGGGCTGCTGTTCTTGCTAATCATCGTCGACAGCGTGGCGCCTGGCCTGTAGGGGCGATGTCTGGCGACGATGCTCTGTCGGCGCTGACGTACTCTGCAGTGCGTGGTTCAAAAACACCCTGGCGATCCCCTCGGTGCGAGCTCGGTTCACCAAGCAGCGAGGGGTTGTCTCGTCGGTCCCGCCCACTCGCCCGCGAAGGCATTCTGGAGATGCCCCAGTCCCCGGCGGGGATTCGCCCCTGCATCCCATTCCGATGCGGTTGAGTACCGCACCATCGACGCGAACATCGCCCCGACATAAGTACCCTTGCTCGGGAACTCTAGCCGCCTGGTCACCAGTCCACCGAGCCGATGGACACGTGTCGCGTTAAGCGAGATCCTTCGCTTGCAGGCTCAGGATGGTGAGTTGCCAGATACCGTGCACCTGCACAATCGCCGTGCGGCGCCTATCGGGAGAACACGTGCGAACCAAATGGGCGACCGGCATCGGGTGGTCTCAAAACCAAGAAGAAGCGGCCCGCTTCTGTTAATTCGTAAGTCCTGCGACTTGTCGTCGACGCTGTCGCGAACAGCGCGGTGTGTTTGTCGCTTTTGGCCAGGCCTAAGCGGCGGCTAGTTGCGCCTTCGCTTGCTCGGCTATTTGCGTGAAGACCTCTGGGTCGCGTATCGCCATCTCCGAGAGCACCTTGCGGTTTACGTCGACGCCGGCCAGCTTGAGGCCGTGGATGAGCTGGCTGTAGGTCGTCCCGTTGGCTCGGGCGGCGGCGTTGATGCGAAGGTTCCAGAGTTTCCTCATGTCGCCTTTCCGCTCTTTCCTGTGGGCGTAGGAGTAACGGAGCGCGTGGATCAGCGACTCGTGGGCTCGCCGGAAGTGCAGGTGCCGCACCCCCTGGTGGCCTTTGGTCGCCTTGAGCATCTTCTTGTGCCGGCGCTTCTTGATAACGCCTCGTTTTATCCTGGTCAACGTAGACTCCTCGGTTGTCTGTTCAATTGCAGCTACGTGCGGCGCGCAGTCGAAAATCCGTCCACGACGCTCGGCCATACCATCCTACCAAGGGACGGCCTGCGAACGCCACACCTGCCGATGCCGTCGATTGTCATCAACTGAGTGTATTTCCCCAGGGAACCGCCATGCTGAGCAGAGCGAAGCATCTGACGCCCCACATCCGCATGTCACCGCGGGCGTTAATCGACGAGATTCTTTCCGCCTGAGGCGGACGGGCTGAGAATGGCGAGACATAGTCGCGTCCAATATTTCAGTCTATCGCCAAAGCAGCGATGCAGAGCACACGGTTCGGACAAGGAAACGCCCCCGGCATTTAGCAAGGGGGCGAAATTCACATTGTTCGTCTGAGCGGATATCCTCAGTTCAGCCCGTACGGCAGTGCACGCTTGAGCTGCGGAACGTCCGCTGGGCTGATCGGCAATTTCTTGCTGTACAGCCGTTTCGCGTTTCCGGGCTTCTTTCTGCGGAGGTGGCTCTTGTGGCCTTTCATCCGAACGATCTTGCCTGTTCCTGTGATTCGGAAGCGTCGTTTCGCTCCCTTATGGGTCTTAAGCTTCGGCACGGTCTAGCACCTTTTCGGGCTCAACCTGTTCGGGTTCAGCTTTTTCAGCTTGCACCGGTTCAGGAGCCGCCTTTTCAGTTTCTTTCTCGGTATGTGCAGCAGTTTCGGCAACCGGCGACACGATCATCGACAGGCTACGCCGGCTCTCGAACCGCGGCGGGCTCTCCAGCGTCGCTTTGTCCACCAATTGATCGGCCACGGCCTTTAACAATACCATGCCGACCTCGGGATGTTCGACCTCGCGGCCTCTGAACATGACCGAAACTTTAACTTTCGATCCTTGTCCAAGCAGGCGCAGGACCAATCGAGTCTTGGCTTCGCGGTCGTGCAGTCCGATGCGTGTCTTCATTCGAACTTCACGGAGCTCGTTGGTCACTTTGGATTTTCGCGCTTTCCGGGCTTCGCGTTCCTTGCGGGTCGCCTCGTATTTGAACTTTCCGAAGTCCATGAGACGGCACACGGGCGGGTTCGCCGCCGGGGCAACCTCGACGAGGTCGTACCCCCGCTCTTCGGCGATTCCCAAGGCCTGTCTGGTTGGCATCACGCCCAACTGTTCGCTCTCTTCGTCGACAAGCCTAACTTCAGGCAGACGAATGCGCTCGTTGGCCCGGTATTCTCTCGCTATGCTACACCTCAACCAAGTACTACTGCCCAGGCGCCTTCCTGGGTCGTTACGAATATATCACACACGGCGCGTGCAGGCAATATCAATCACAGAAATATCACCTGACGGCAACCGTGAACGTTCGGAGAGAGGTCGATGAGCGACCGGCCCCTCCCCGGAACGACTAGCCGATTGACGCCTCCGACACGATCCGCACGGTCAGCTCGTCAAGCGGAACGGCGCCGAGGTCCTCGCCGGAGCGCAGCCGGACGCCGACAGCGTCAGCCGCTTCCTCGCGGTCTCCGACGATCAACATGTACGGGATCTTCTGCACCTGGGCCTCTCGAATCTTGAGGTTCATGCGCTGGTTCCGGGTGTCGTTCTCCACCCTGATGCCGGCGTCGGTCAGCGCGGCGGCGACTTTGCCGGCGTACCCGTGGTGGCGGTCGGCAATCGGAACGATGATCGCCTGCACCGGCGCGAGCCACGTTGGGAACGCGCCGCCGAAATGCTCGATCAGCATGCCCATGAACCGTTCGAGCGAACCGAACAGCGCGCGGTGAACCATGTAGGGGCGATGCTCCTGGCCGTCTTCGCCGATGTACGAGATGTCGAATCGACGGGGCAGGTTGAAGTCGAACTGCACGGTGGTGCACTGCCACAGCCTGCCGATGGCGTCCCTGATATGTATGTCGATTTTCGGGCCGTAGAACACTCCGCCGCCCTCGTCAACGACGTAGTCCATGCCTCGTCGATCAAGGGTGTCCCGAAGCGAGCTGGTGGCCAGCTCCCACTCCTCGTCGGAGCCGACCGATTTCTCGGGCCTCGTGGCGAGCATCACCTCGTAATCGTGGAAGTCGAACTTCTCCAACAGATGGAACGTCAGGTCCAGAACGCCGCTGACTTCGTCCGCGATCTGGTCGGGCCGGCAGAAGATGTGCGCGTCGTCCTGGGTGAAACCTCTCACGCGCAGCATACCGTGCAGCGTGCCGCCTCGCTCGTACCGGTACACGGCACCGAGTTCGCCGACGCGCATCGGCAGGTCGCGGTAGCTCCGCAGTCCGGTCTTGTAGTACATCACGTGGAACGGGCAGTTCATCGGCTTCAGGTAGTAATCCTGTCCGTCCAGGTCCATCGGGGCGTACATGCCTTCTTTGTAGTTCTCCAGGTGGCCGCTGGTCTCCCAGAGGCCGGCTCGGCCCACGTGTGGGGTGTTGACGAGATCGTAGCCCCATCGATAGTGCTCGCGCTTCCACAGGTCTTCGAACAGACCTCGGACGCGCGCGCCCTTCGGGTGCCATATGACGAGTCCAGGACCCGTCTCGTCGTGAATCGAGAACAGATCCAGCTCTCGACCCAACACTCGGTGGTCGCGCTTCCTCGCCTCTTCCAGGCGCTCGAGGTACTCGTCCAGCGCTTCCTGCGACTCGAATGCGGTGCCGTAGATCCGCTGAAGCATCTGTCGGTTTTCGTCGCCGCGCCAATAAGCCCCCGCCACGCTCAGCAATTTGAATGCGGGGATGTGGCCGGTCGACTCGACGTGCGGTCCTGCGCACAGGTCTTCGAAATCGCCATGAGTGTACGTCGAGATCGCCTCTTCTTCGGGTATCTCCTCGATTATCTCCACCTTCAAAGGCTCGTCCGAGTGCATGCTGAGGGCGTCGGGCCGCGGGTACTCACGATACTTGAAGGGCAGGCTCTTGGCCATGACTTCCTTCATCTTGCCTTCGATTTTCTCGAGGTCCTCGGTGGTGAAGGCGTCCTCGATCCAGAAATCGTAGTAGAAGCCGTCGTCGGTGGGCGGCCCGATGCCCAGTTTTGCATTCGGGAACATGGTCGTCACCACGTCCGCCATTACGTGGGCGGCGGAGTGGCGAATCCGCTCTCTGAGGCCGGCCAGTTCCGGTTCTATTCGCAGCGTCATTGTTCGGTGCTCCTGTCAGGTTGGCACACGCTCGAAGCGGGGCCTCGGCGTGTGCTGCCAAAGATATGGTTTGCTTGTGGCACAGATTTGGCCCGAAAACACAGAAGCCCCCCGCGCCGAATGGGCCTGGCGCGCGGGAGGCTAGATAGTCAGCAGTGTGGATGAACTTGAGAGTATTACGCGGTTCCCAAGACTGATGCCTTCCTCTTCCGGGTGCTGTTGCCACTGGTAATTCTATCGAGGTATCTGAACCGCGGTCAAGCGGAGTTCAACCGGTTCATTCGAAATGCTTGCGGACAAGACGACCGGACCTGGCCTTACGACGAATCATCGTTTCCGAAGAACCGGGCGAGTTCGTCGCGTTCGAAGCGAGGAAGAGCAGCCTCGCCGTGTCCGGTGAGCATCCGAAGACCGTGGCTCCCGTCCGCGATGCGGCCGATCTCGAAGGCAGGTATGCCCGAGTCACCCAGCGTGGATATCAATGTCGCAACATCCTCGCGCGCCACGGCGGCTAGCAACGATCCGGAAGCGATCAAGCCCAGCGGGTCGAGCCCGAGTGCATCGCAGATGGATTTGGTCTCGGGAAGCACTGGAATCCGGTCTCGGTCGATTTCCAGCCCCACGCCGGCGCCCAGGGCCATCTCCAGTAGACCTCCCACGAGACCGCCTTCCGTAGGGTCATGCATGGCGTGGACCGACACTGCGTCGACGGCGATGGACGCGTCTCGCACAACACTGATCCCCGGTGAGAACAGGAATTCCGCGGCGCGGTCGATCACGTCCGCGGCGACACCGTTCGCGGCCAGTTCGTTCGACGCCTCCCGCGCCAGGATAGCCGTGCCCTCGACGGCGATCCCCTTCGTGATGACGATCGAGTCGCCGGGCCTGGCTCCTGAAGTCAGCACCACTCGGTCTTTGTCCACTTCGCCAAGCATTGCCCCGACGGCCAACGGTCGATCGATGCCGTAGGTGATCTCGGTGTGCCCGCCGATCAACGTGATGCCCAGTTCTTTGCAGGCGCTCGTCAACTGGCTGAACACCTCGCGAACCTGCTCGGCTTCCGTCCCTTCCGGCATCATCGCGGTGGCCATCAGCCAGCGCGGCGTCGCGCCCATGACCGCCAGGTCGTTCGCGTTGATCTGCACCACGTACCATCCGATCAGGTCAGTGGCGAACGTGATCGGGTCGGTTTTGGCGACAAGATACCGGTCGCCGAAGTCGATCAGGGCCGCGTCCTCGCCCGTCTTCGGGCCGAGGACCACACGAGGGTCGTTGATCTTGATGCCGTCGAGCAGATCGGTCAACAACTCGACAGGCAGCTTTCCGGCTTTCATGTTTCACTCGTGTGTTGCTGGGTTGCCTGGGTCTCTGAATCCGCCTGGCATGGAGGCGGTCGACTCGTGCGGTAGGCCTGACAGGTCGGAGGCGCAATGCTATCATACTCGCGCCATGATAAAAGCGATATTCTTCGACCTCTACGGGACCCTCGCGGGCTTCCAGCCATCGCGATACGAGATACAGTCGGCGGCCTGCGCACAGTTCGGGCTCACGGTGACGCCGGAGGGCATTCTGCGGGGCTACGGCGCCGCGGACGTGCTGATGGCCGAACAGAACGCCGTCAAGCCGATCCGCGAGCTCGAACGGCAGGAGCGCATCGACTTCTTCTCGGAGTACGAACGCCGCGTGCTGGCAGGCTCAGGCGTCGAAGTCACTCCCGAGCGGGCGCACGAGATATGGCTGCGCATTCGCGAGATGCCCTACGAGATGCACCGGTTCGACGACGTGCTGGCGACGTTGGACATCCTGAGACAACAGGGCTTGTCGTTGGGATTGATTTCGAACCTGGATGTCGGCGCAGACGAGATCATGGAGAACATGGGGTTGACCCAGTACCTGGATTTCGCCGTGACCTCGCGCGATGTCGGCTCGACGAAGCCGCACCCGCCCATATTTCAAGCTGCTCTGAGCCGATCGGGCGCGGCGCCGGGCGAAGCCATCCACGTCGGCGACCAGATCACGTCCGACATCGAAGGCGCGAAAGGCGTCGGCATCAATCCGGTGCTACTCGACCGCGACGGCAACCACGTCGGCGTCACGATGTGTCCGCGGATCGAGACGATGATGGAGCTGCCGGGGTTGTTGTCGGAGTACGCGTAGAGCAGACCGGCCTCTATCTCAATTTAGCTGCCCGCCGCCACACCGAGCAACTGGTTGGCCATCTGCTCTCGGAATTCTGCGAAGCTCCGCACGGTTTCCATCAGAGGTTCTTCCCAGCCTTCTTCGAGCTGGCCCAGGTCCAGGCGGATCTGCTCGTTGCCCACTTCTGCGGCTCGGTCCAAGCGACGCTGGAGCGCGCGTCTTGCGCCGCCCACCTGGTCGGTTAGCCGCAGAACGATGCGTCCACTTTCGCGAGTGATGGACTCCACTCCGGCAGAGGAGGCGATGAGTTTCAACCGCATCACGTACAGGAGATTGCGAGCCTGCCACGGCAGCGGTCCGAATCGGTCCCGAAGCTCGTCTTCGATCTCGCTGATCTTCTCCATGCTTTCTTGCTTGATGAGCCGCTGATACAGGCCCAATCGGGACGGCAGGTCGGGGATGTACTCTGCCGGGAGGCTGGCCGGGATGCCGAGGTCGACGCTTACCCCAGGCTCGGGCGCCAGGCTGTCCACCGTTGGGAGCTCGATTCCGTCGATGTCGCCGTCGACAAAAGCCGGCGTCTCGCCGACGAGTGCCTCGCCGGTCTCGTGCCTGGCGCGGAGCTCTTCCACGGCGCTCGACAGCAGCTTCGTGTAGAGATCGAAACCGACGGCGTGGATATGTCCGCTTTGCTCGGCGCCTAGGATGTTTCCTGCCCCGCGAATCTCGAGGTCTTTCATAGCGATGCGGAAGCCGGCTCCCAACTCGGTCGCCGCAAGCATGGCCCGAAGTCTGCGTTCGGCGGTCTCCGTGAGCGAGCGTGTCTTGGGGACTAGCATGTACGAGTAGGCCCGTCGAACGCTGCGCCCTACCCTGCCTCTGAGTTGATAGAGCTGGGCGAGTCCGAACGTGTCGGCCCGGTTGACGATCAGGGTGTTGACGTTGGGGATGTCGAGACCGGATTCGATTATCGTCGTGCACACGAGGACGTCGAACTTGCCCTCGGCGAAGTCGGCCATGGCACCCTCGAGCTCGCGTTCGCTCATCTGTCCATGGGCTATGCCGACCTCGGCTTCAGGGACGATCCGCTTTATGTAGTCGCCCATGTAGCTGATGTTGTACACACGGTTGTGCAGGAAATACACCTGTCCCTGACGGTCCAGCTCCCGCAGTATCGCCTCGCGAATCAGCTCGTCACTGAATTCCGACACGTAGGTCTTGATCGGCAGGCGCTCCTCGGGCGGGGTTTCCATGGTGCTCATGTCCCGAACACCGGCCAAAGACATGTGCAGGGTGCGCGGTATAGGCGTCGCGGTCAGCGTCAGAACATCGACTTCCCGGCGCATCTGTTTCAGGCGTTCCTTGTGTGCGACGCCGAAGCGTTGCTCTTCGTCGACGATGACCAGTCCCAGGTCCTTAAAATGCACGTCTCGCTGAATGATCCGGTGGGTGCCGATGCAAATGTCGATCTTCCCGTCGGCCAGAGCTTCGACGATGTCTCGTTGTTCCTTTGATGTTCGGAACCGGCTTAGCACGTCGATGACCGGTGGATAGGCGCTCATGCGTTGAGAGAACGTAACGTAGTGCTGCTGCGCCAGGACTGTCGTCGGAACGAGCACCGCAACTTGTTTGCCGTCCATCACCGCCTTGAACGCCGCTCGCAGGGCGATCTCGGTCTTGCCGTAGCCGACGTCGCCGCACACCAGGCGGTCCATCGGCTTCTCCAGCTCCATGTCGTCTTTGACCTCGGACAGCGTCGCGACCTGGTCCGGCGTCTCCTCGAAGGGGAACGACTCTTCGAGTTCCGCCTGCCACGGGGTGTCAGGTCCGTGAGCGTGGCCCTTCTCCAACTCGCGCGCGGCGTACAGGGCGAGAAGCTCAGAGGCCATCTGGCGCGTGGAGCGCTCGGCCCGTGCCTTGGCTCGCGACCACTCTTGCGTCCCCAATCTTGTCAGGTGCGGGGGATGGTCGCTGGGGGCGACGTAGTGGGTCACCCTGTCCAGGTGCTCCATGGGCACGTAGAGCCGGTCGCTCTGCGCGTATTGCAGTATCAGGTATTCGGCGCCCTCGGACTCTTCGTCCGTCGGTCTGCCGGTGCCGACAAATTTGCCGATGCCGTGTTCCACGTGAACGACGAAATCGCCAGGCGATATTTCCGACAGGAACGCATCCCATCTGACGCCGGGCCTACGCGCCGTGCGTCTCTGTTTCGCGATGCCGAATATTTCGGTGTCCCCGAGCACGATCAATCCGCCACCCGGAGTGGTCATCGCGAAACCGTCTCCGAAACTGGCGCCCTCGGCCTGGAGCACGGTGAGCTTGCCCGCCTCAGGCGTCTTCGTGAGTGCGCCTGGCAGACTCGCATCCGCCCCGTAGTCGGCTAGAATCTCGCCCAGCCGCTTTGAATGGGCCGTGATCGCAACCACGGTCTGACCTCCGGTGGTCAGGTCCGTCGCTTCCTCGACGAAGCTGTCGAGTTTGCCCAGGAACGTCGGGGCGGAGCCGAACGGGAGTGCGTGGACCTGCTGGTAAGTCAGGTCGTCGACACCCCACTGGGTCACTTCCATTCGCTTCGACACGGTCTCGGTCTGAGTCTCCAGGTCGGACCATGGGACGTGGAACGACGGGAAGTTGTACGGCAGCTCGCCGCGGTCTTCTTTGACGGTTCGGAGCTCGTGGATTCGCTCTTCCGTGTCCCAGGCGGTCCCAGCGACGTCGGGCGGGCGTAAGATGACCACCAGCCCGTCACGCGGAAAGTAATCGAGCAATGTGCCGTGGTTGAAGAAGCCCGCGTACAGGTTCAAGTCATCGACTTCGTGGCCCTCTAATAGTTGGCTGAACTCCTCTCGGATCCGATTCTGCTGCTGTTCCGTGCAGTTCGAAACGTCGATCCGTGAAATCTCCGACTCTAGTTGGTCTCGATCGGTCATTGCGGGCAACGTCTCGTGGGCGGGGATGACCTCGATCGAGTCCACCATGTCGGTCGATCTTTGATTCGACGGGTCGAACATTCGGATGCTGTCGATCTCGTTGCCCCAGAGCTCGATGCGGGCGGGCAACGACGCGCCGACTGGAAAGATGTCGATGATCCCCCCTCGGCGGCTCACCACGCCGGGACCGTACACCGATGACTCGAACCGGTAGCCCATCCTTCGCCACAGATTCAACAAGTCTTCGAGGTCCACTTCGTCGTTTACTTTCAGCGCGTGCACGTTCGACTCGAAGCTGTATCGGGCCAAGGTGCGCTGGGCGACCGCGACCGAGGACGCCACCAGCATCGGCGATCCAACGCCGGTCGTGAGCGCGTGCAGGGCCCGGAGCCTCTGCTGCGCGGTGTCGATTTCCGTCACGACCCGCTCGAATGGCAGGGTCTCGGTCTCCGGGAAATGAAGGACCGAATCGTCGTTGCCAGACCATGCCGTCAGGCTCTCATGAAGTCGCCGGGCTTCCTCCGGTTTCGGCGCGATCACGAGGACTGGAACGCCCAAGTCGCGCCAAAGTGTCGTCAGCAAGAACGGAGTTGCCTCGGGCAACGCCTGAACAGTTGCCGACGCCGAGGTCTTCTGCAACGTATCGCTCAGCAGTTTGTACTGAGGGGTTGGTTCAAGAAAAGCCGATAGCGAACTGAGGTCCATGTGCGATGCCGTCCCGTAAAACCGAAATCTGCTGATGCCGTCCCGATGGCCCGAAACGCCTAAACGGCCAGCACCCGAAGCCGTGGGTTGTCGCGACTCGCGGTCTGGCCTCCGTCAATTGTATCACCACGCGAACGACGGACGCGCAGCTATGATGCCCCCATTGCGTCCAGTTCGTCGTCGCCTATGCCGAAATGGTGTGCGACCTCATGCACGACGGTGTCGCGAACCTCTTTGACCACGTCTTCCTCGCTGGGACACACGCTCTCGATAGTGGTCTGGAACAAGGTGATCTTGTCTGGGAGAACGAGGTTATAGTCGTAGCGGTCAGGCAGCGGAATGCCCTCGTACAACCCCAACAGGAGTTCATCATCATCGAGGTCGGAGCCGATGAGTTGGTCGCGCGACGCGACTTCCTCCACGACGACGTCCACGTTGTCCATGCACGAAAGGATATCGTCCGGCAAATCGTCGAGGGCCTCGCGTACAAGCCGTTCAAACTGTGCTCTTTCCATAGCTCAAAGAGTGTACCAGAACTGACGGCGCCGCTTGCAAGGCAAATATCACCCTTGACCGGACGTTGCGGTTGAAATATGGTTGCGTCGGACTCGTCGCCGCACCGCCAGACGAAGCTCTGAAATGATGAGGATTCTCCGCATTATTGAGCTCGCGACTGGCAGTCAATCCGGCCCATTTACATTTCCAGGAGGCAGCTTTGAAAGTCACAGCCATCAAGAGCTATTCAGTCCAGGCGGGCGACGGTCGTCCCTACTTCATCGTGAAGGTGGAGACGGATGAGGGGATATACGGCCTCGGTGAAATCGGCATCCGCAACTGGGGCGGCGCCATCACCGAAGCCATCAACCACCTGTCTGAGGTCGTAATCGGCGAAGACCCGTGGAGCACCGAGCGCCTCTGGCAGCACATGTTCCGAGGCGGTTTCTTCCCCGCGGACAAGGTTTACTGCTGCGCCATCAGCGCCATCGACATCGCTCTGTGGGACATCAAGGGCAAGTCAGTTGGCATGCCCGTGTACAAGCTACTGGGCGGACCGGTCCGCGACAAGGTCGTCTGCTACCCGCACACACAGGGTCACACAACGCAGGAGCTCGTGAACAACTGTGTCGAACACGTCGAAGCAGGCTGGAAGTTCGTTCGATGGGGACAACCCGAAACCGGCGGCGTGTTCGAGTACCAGGGCATGGACGGACGGCTTGAGCCCGTCGAGTCGATCCGCATCGCCGAAGAACAGATGGCCGCCGTGCGCGAGGCCGTAGGTCCAGATATCCAGATATGCTTCGATGTCCACACCAGGCTCGACACGGCCCATGTCGTCACCATGTGCCGTGCTCTGGAGCAGTTCAACCCATTCTTCATCGAAGACCCGTTGAGGTCGGAGAACCCGGCCAGCTACCGAACCTTGGCCCGCCACGTCTCGTTGCCCATCGCGGCCGGTGAGCAGTGGGCGACCAAGTGGCCCTTTCGTGAGGTGATCGAGGAGGAGCTGATCAACTACGCCCGGATCGATCTTTGCATCGTCGGAGGTTTGACCGAGGCGCTCAAGATCACACATTGGGCGGAGACTCACTACATCGACATCGTGCCCCACAACCCGCTCGGACCGGTCAGCGCCGCGGCGTGCGTCAACCTGTGCATGGCCTCGACGAATGTCGGCGTGCAGGAGATGCCAAAACGACCCGGAACGTTCGCGACCGACCTTTTCCCGGTGCAGATCGAGTGGGAGGACGGCTATGCCTGGACGCCCGCCGATCGACCCGGCCTCGGCGTCGACTTCGACGAGGCGGTGGCCCAAGCGAATCCGGCGCCGCTGACGGGATGGACCCCGCTGCTGCGCCGCAACGACGGCGCATTGACGAACTGGTAGCCTGCCACAGACAGGGTCTATTTGGGCATGGCTATCGGAACGAGCAGTTCCAGTCGAGGCTGATGGGGCAGCACTATTAGTCGTACGACAGCACGCGAACGCCGTCGTCGTCGGCTATCAGGAGCACGCTTGTCCCTTGGGCTTCGGCCACCTGGCGCGCCAGGTCGGTGAAGTCGATCGCGGCCGGCTGTAGCGTTGACGCGTCGAGGTCTGCCCAGGCCAACGTTCGGATAGCGTAACCCAGCGCGTCTTCGAGTACGCGAACGAATTCGCTGGCGTTGCCAGCGGCGAGCAGCGCGACCTGCTTCGTTTCCTGCACTGCGACGTATGCTGCCTCCGGGGCGGCGTCGCGGTCGGTGCGGTAGATTGACCAGAAATACGGCAAGAAGGCGCCGGCGGTCACAGCGACGCCGATGGCGGGACGGATGTCCCGGACGGTCTCGATGGAGAGACTGGCGTCCAGCGCGTCTCGCAGAAATACGAAGATGGTTCCGCTCAGGCTGCCGACTGCCGCCAACACGCCCGCGCCGAGCGCCGTGAACAAGAACGTGCGCCGCGAGAGGGCTGTCCGCTCTCCGGGTGTGCCGGAATCGACGCGGCTCTGCGCGTCGCGCAAGTAGTAGACCAGCAGCGGGGCGCCTATGAGGCCGAGAGTGAGCACCAGGGCTATCGGCTCTTTCCAGAGGTCTTCGCCTGAAACGAGTATCCTCGTGCGTTCGGTCAACAGGGCCAACGCCGTGTTGACCAGCGTGAACGATGCAAAGGTCAACGTGCCCAATCCCAATGCGGACACCAGGTAGATGTACGCGCGTCTGGAGCCGGTTGACTGCCCGCCGCTGGAGGCGACTTCGGCTCGGACCGCCCACCAGTGATACGCCCAGAGCGCCGCGCCGATGGCCAAAGTCGCCAGGGCTGACGGCAGTATCTCGAAGTGCGCGACGGCGGGATCGGCCTCCGGCGCCCTTAGCGCCCACTCCAAGGCGCGATTTACTATGATTCCGGCGCCCACCAACGCGGTAATGGCCCCGCCGAGGATCGTGTATCCGTACAGGTAAGCCATTCGCAAAGATGAGCCGCGATCTCCGGCGACGAACCTGAGCCAGTGGAGCGCCCACAAGCCTCCGCCCGCGATGCCGACGGCCAGCGCCTCACGGAGCGCGGGCCGCCATAGTCCGGTGTCGGCTGGCAGCAGCACTGGAACCGAGAACGCGGCCACGTAGCCTTCCACCAGAATCACGTGGACGAAACGGGCCAAGCCGAACGCCAGCATCGACACGCTCACCAGCGACGCCAGGTAGAGATACAGACGGCGCACGGCGAGGGTTTCTGGCGAGTCTTGGCCCTCCTCTCGTTCCAGCGTCCAGTGCCACGCCCAAACGGCCGACGCGACGACAAGGGCCGACCAGGCGAACCCGGCGAAGTCCCGAGCATCGAAGATCCACAGAAGAGCGCCTACGAGCCCGCTTGCGACCAATACAAAGCAGACGGCGAGCACCAAGTAGAGGTACAGCTTGCGCAACACCGACAGCCGCTCGACGGGCAACTCCGCGACGTATCGTTGAATCGCCCGCCAATGGAACGCCCACAGCGGCGCTCCCACGATGACCAGGGCCAGACCCCAGGCGAGTCTGGTGGTCGTCGTCTCAACGACGTCAGATATGACGATTCGCTCCAGCAGGTCTGCACCCACCAGGATCACGCCGTTCACCGCCATCATCAGCGTCACGAACGTGACTGTGTAGAAATAGATGCGTTTGACGGTCCCGATTCCCGGGTCATTCCGCTTTTTGCGATTGCGCATTGTGAGGCCCGCATAGATCGCATAGGCGATGCCGGCCACGGCGACGATGAGCACAATCAGCGGGATCAGTTCCTGGAATCGCATCTTATGGCTCCGGTTCTACGGTTCGCTTGCTTCAGGCGGTCGGTGTAGGAACAGGGGTTGGCGTAGGGGTTGGGCTCGGAACGGGAATCTCGCGCACCGGTGACTCAGGCTTGTACGATCCACAGTTGTACAGCGGCCATGGAAACTCGCTGAACCGCCAGTCGCCGTTTTCGGATTTCAGGGCGTATCGCTGCTCGTGTGAAGACTCCGAGCTCCCGAACGGGCCGTCGGACCGGAACTCGGTGATCCTTAAGGTCACGAATGTCGATTCGCCGATCCTGTGCGTCTCCTCGAGGGTGACGCGGTTGTTTTCGAAACGGTCGTCGTAGGCGAAACGTGCGGTAAACATCTGCTCGGGACCGCAATCCACTTGAAGGTTTGACGCCAGCATGCCGTAAGCGCTTTCATATTCGCTCTGTCCCATGGCTTTCAGGAATTGCTGAATCGTTGCTTCCGGAGTGCCGGGCTCGAAATCGGTCTCGCGCTCCGTCAGCGCAACGACAACGCTGACCAACAACAGGACGCCCAGCGCTGAAGCCGCTCCGATCATCCAGACCTTTCCCATTGCCGGTCATCCTCTCACATGTCACCGAAGAGCGGTCCCGGATTCGGACCGCTCGCCCAAGTATGCCAGAGCGCCCTGGGTGCGTGTAGGTGCTTTCGGACCATCTTCCGGTGGTAGAGGATTGAGCCTGGATTTCGATGTTGTTGTCCAGCGAAAATGT
>CEQE01091643.1_pt1 | contig 17035 bp, 18 predicted proteins | sample 356201 | NCBI WGS metagenome assembly CEQE01 (sample SAMEA2619970, study PRJEB7988) | marine metagenome | biome: marine biome (ENVO:00000447); feature: mesopelagic zone (ENVO:00000213) & marine oxygen minimum zone (ENVO:01000065); material: "saline water (ENVO:00002010), including plankton...
GCCAATCAGCAGAGGGATCCGCGTGGCAAAGACTACCACCAATCGTGCCGCGGTTCCTTATCTGAGTGTGACCGATAGCTTTAGCTGTATCAAATAGAATAGGCCATTTCCTGGCTATTATATCCGAGGACTCTATATCAGCGTGTCTAGTCATGGCACCTATACTTAGCACCTCACTATCTTCTTTTATGTATGAAAGCCCTTGGATTTTCTTGAGATCGACTAGATATTTTGGTTCGGCAAGTCTAAGCTTCATCAAAAGTAACAGACTCTGGCCTCCTGCTAATGCCTTGGCCTCATCACCGTATTTGGAAAGCAGAGAGATTGCTTCGTTCACTGAAGATGGGACGAAGTACTCGAAGTCTTTGGGAGTCAATCTTTTCCTTATGTCGTTTTAGCATATTTTAACTTTAGACACCATACAGCTTTACTCATAGACTATCTCTTAGTACTTTTTCGCTCTTGTTAACAAATCATCCACTCATATTTATACAACTGTCTTGGAGACTTGTTTAGATGTAAAATGATCAAGTTTGCACTTAGCTACTATAGCCTCCTGGATATATCGTTAGAAGATATTGTCGCTACTATACAACACGCTGACGAGGTAGGAATTCACTATGCTGTTCTTGGCCAGTCTGCCGTCAGGGATTGTTTCATCGGTCTCACACAGGTAGCCAACGCCACAAAGAATATTCAGCTTGGCACCAATATTATTCCCATCTACACGAGAACCCCCACGGATCTGGCTATGTCCGTGATCACTCTCAATGAAGCAACGGGTGGCCGATTCACTCTTCTTGGACTAGGTGCTGGCGGCCGTCTGAAGATAGAACCAAATCATGGAGTAAAAGTTGAAAAGACTGCTGCCAGAATGAAGGAGTATATCGAGATAATTCGTTCAATTCTGACAGGCCAGAAGACTGACTATGATGGCAAGTTCTTCAAGCTAAACAATGCGTGGATTCCCCAAACGCACGGGGTTGGTACATCAGCCAGTGATCTTGTAAAGAACCAGGACAAGGTCCGCATATATGTGGGCGCTACTGGTCCATTAGTACTCAAAGTTACAGGAGCCCATGCAGATGGTGTAATATTCAATTCCCTGTCCACGCCTGAATATCTAAAATGGGCAATCGATGTAATGAAAGAAGGAGCAAAAGAGGCCGGAAGGGACTTCTCCGAAATAGAGCTAGGTTGTAGCATGGTTATGGCTGCAAATGACGATCCTGAGAAAGTCAGAGATGCGGTACAGCGTGCTTGTCTCTATTATCTCCGTGAAGACCATCATCAGTTTACTATGGGAGGAGCTGGATTCAGTGATGTACACAAGAAGATTCGCGAGACGTACCTTGGCGGAAATCTAGAGGCGTCATTAGATCTGATTGATGACCGTGTGATCAATAAGATAGCATTTATGGGAACTCCCGAAGACGTTCGTAAAAAGGTCGAGGAATATGAAAGACTCGGCATAACTCTTTCAATCATCCGAAATGTCGTTGATAGAGAAACGGGAAGAAAGACGATAATGGACAACATCGATGCTATGGTGCCCTTAGTTGTGTAACTGAACCATCCAGTATTCAAACACTACATGGATGATTTTTCGCGAGCATGGTTAGAAGAAAAGATGTCAATTGTCATCAGAGAGCGCTTTAACGTTTATCCAGTAATGAAATAACTCAATTTCTCTTTCAAATCATGACTCTAAAACGCTACATACCAATGGCAGACGACGATCTATGGGAATTCCTGGAGCTTCAGAGAATAGCATCCATAGCTACGCTCACGTCAGAAGGGTTGCCACATTCGACCCCTGTTTGGTTTGTCATTGAAGGAAGAAAGCTCTTTTTCCGCGTTCAGTCATATAAAGCCAAATTTAGGAATATCAGTCAATTTTCTACCGTTTCGTGCTCCTTCGAAGATGGAGATAAATACACGGAACTGCGAGGTGTCTCAATCCTTGGAAAGGCCCAAGTAATTACGGATCTAGCTATGTACAATCGTATCAATCTAAAACTCTTAGAGAAGTACAAGAACGAAAGGAATTATGAAGAAATGCCTGAAGCCTGGAGAGTGAAATTCGAAGCTGAGCCAAGAAAAATTGTAGAGATTACACCTCTTCACATCTATTCATGGGATAACCGTGAATGGTGTAAGAGCCAGAGTGATCATCATGGATAAATTTCAATGTCCATTCAATGTATCGCTTGTACGAGTCGGAGAAATTTAGTTCTCTACAGAAGACATACCTTTAAAGGTCAAATAGCGATTTCGCCTAATCCATTGTGGAAGACAAGAAGCTTATTGAAAAGCGGTATAAGCTGCTTGAAAGTATCAAAGGTGCCTTAAGTACTGCAGCACTAGTTAGCATGATCTATGCCTGGTACTTTGATGGCTTCCAGTTGTATTCTATCTATCCACTTATCGTAATGGCTGTCTTTCTTCCCATGATTGTCCTGACTTCGAGACTTGCTTCCAGATACTACGATCTTTATATTAGTGATTAAGAAGAAACTTAACGACTGAAAGAATAGTCAAGAAGAGAGCAGGTCAAAAATCAGCAAGTTCAATCAGAAAACATATTTTCTGATTCGGTCAGCAACTTTTTCATCCTCCATACTGTACTTCTTCTTTGATATTTGTAGAAATGACCTTGAAAGATGGAGCTTTCATTTTACCGTGTCTAGAGAGGTTCAACAAAAGTGGAACTAATCCCTCTATTTGCCGTGCAACGGGCAAAGGTCCCGCGTAAACTGGATTTAGACCTGGGATTTCTTTCAGGAGATCTGCTATTACTTGGACAGCTTCCTGGTCATCTCCAGCCATAAAGACGTCATAGTCTAGTTGTCTATCGAATTTTGATAACATTATTGCGGGGATGGTGTTCAAGGCCACCACTATTCTGGTCTGTGGAAGATATTGGGCAATTAGTTCGGCAGCGGATCCTTTAGTGTTTTCCTGCATAGAGAGCTCTTGATCCACGTAGATGAAATGATCTCCTTTCTTTTCCATAGGGACTATTGGTGAAAGAATGATCGCATGAGATTTTACCACGGGTTCAATCATTTTAGCCATCTGAGGAATGAAAACATATGGTAAAGCAGGAACGATCACGTCGGAATCTCTTATGGCTTCAGTGTTTTCTCCTCCTTGAATTCGTTCATAGCCGTCATGGCGTTCTTTGACTTCTTGGCGGTACTCTTCGGCTAATCGTTTTCCTTTTTCAGAGTCCCTCGATCCGATGGCGATCTCATGATGTGCTGACCAGCGTAGAGCAAGTCCTCCTCCTAATGTACCCGTGCCGCCCAGGATAGCAATCTTCAAGCTCAAAATCACTTCAGAATGGGAGTCTCATCTGAATGAGATCTTTATCGATATATTTCTTTATCATCTGCAGGAGTTACTTGTTGTTCCTCGGTCTTCATGATATCACCAATTATTTCTTTCATCTCTTCTGCTTTTTTGTCCAGGCTAGACACATCTATCTTAAAGTTGAGCATACTTGAGAGAACTTTCAGTATTGCTTTGACTGCTCTTGGGTGAGGTCTAGGTTCACCGTGGTTAACTGCTAATCGATATCCCTGCATTGCCTGAAGCTTGGCCATTCCTATTACTAGCGAGCTAAAGTAAAGTGATGGTTCATCCTTCATTATCTTCACGTCTTTTTTTCTTAGTCGACGTACTCCTTCTTGATGTGTTGCGAAGCCTAGTACTTCAGGTACATCTTTAGGAGATGGTGTCTCAAGAAAACGCGCCCCTATGGAATAAACCTCGTTAGTACCCATGGATTTGGCGAAATTCAAGATTTCTTCTGCAAGCTCATAGTTCTGGGTGTTTGGTGATGAAGTACTGGTGAAGACTAAAAGATCTTGACGTCCCTTGAGATAATAAAAATCTCCCGTTGGGACGGCAGATACACCATCGGCACCTATCTTTACTTCAGAGGGGAAGGCGTCTGAATATACCCTTGCAAAGAGCTTAAAGCTCATTTTGTCTATCATGAACTTTGCGAGTTCGTTTGCATGAGAATATAGTAGCGCGTAGTTGGGATTCGATGTGGAAACTCCAATGATAAGCGGTGGATCACTGAGCTGGGGAGTTTCATATACTTCCCATTTTGTCCACATAATAAGACTCACCGCGAATACTCATTAAAGGACCTTGCCGTATTATCCTCTTCCGATCGATATAATTTTGGAACAGGGAGACAATTACTTCTTTCCATTAGTTCACGTCCATGTTTTCACGACCAAACCTAGGATCTCTTCTATTATTGCTCATGGTTTTCGACGTGTTTCCTTATTCGTGCCTTTGATACTTAGTACGTATTCAGAACAATTAGGCGCCTTCATAGCTTTATATAAATTTCATACTCATTCATCAATAAGTACCAACAGCATTGCAACCAGATTCTAAAACGGCCTTTGCCGTAAGATTACTTTGAATTTCGCTTATTTTTGGAATAATAAGAGCAGTATTAGAGATTACAAAGATAAAAGAAATAATAGGAATGATTATTGGAGTTGGTATTGCACTCCCAATTATAGCAATTATAGCACTACTTATCTATATGATTGGAAAGGGGAAAAATTGGGCTAAACTCACGTATCTGGTTCTTTTTATAGTGGGCCTTAGTCTAAACATACCTGCTTTAGTCATATCAATATTCACAAACCCGTTATTTACGGTTTTACGTTTAGGTGATATGATACCAGCTGGAATTGGACTTATTCTGTTGTTTCGGCATTACCAACCTAAAACATCTGACGACTTCTAGTACGTTCCAGTGAGATCGACGTCATTCGATTGATTCCAGTAACGACCTAAAGAACCACGTTCGTCTTTTTCGTGTAGTTCTCAATTCTATTCTCTATATTCGCAAAAAAAGCACAAGAAATTCGTCATCAAAGATCGATGTTGTGAGGCGTTATTTAGATGAAGGTAATGAGTAGTAGTGATAATCACATATAACGGAATAAATATTTTGTAAACCATCATCAAACAAATAAAATGGAAAGGTTCATTAAGTATGAGTGTCATTGAATGAATTAAGGAGGGAATACATTGAGTTACGGACAGAGGAGAGACTTCGGTCGCAGCAACTTCGGCAGTCCTCGTGGATTTGCACCAAAGCCGGTGGAAGTCGGTAAGGAATACGAAGTAGACGTCACAGAAACGAGTCGACGTGGAGATGGAGTAGCAAGAATTCAAGGCTTTGTTATCTTCGTGGCAGGCGCACGCGCAGGCCAGAAAGTGAAAGTGAAGATCACGAACGTCTCCAGCAGATTCGCAAATGCTGAACCGATCTCTTCAGGAACAGACGAAGCACCTGCTCAGTCTACGGAGACTACGGAAACTACAGAGTCTACCGGGTCTACCGAGCAGCCGACAGCGGAGTCTACCGAGCAGACAGACAGCTAGGGAAAACCGCTAAGGTCTTTGACTTTAGACGGCCAATTCCTAATGTAGCGGTTGGTTCTACCTAACCGCTTCCCAGACCTTTTTTGGTCTCTTTTTTTTCATTCCAGGCTTACGAGACGAGCTCGCGAAATACTGCTTTCTCGGTTTTTGCCCATGCTTCGTTACCAGGCCTATAGTGAATCCATGGACCTTCGACTTCGATTATCTCTTTATCTTCTTCTTGGAGCTGATTGCGCGTCTCTTTAATGGTCACCTCTATCATAGTGTGTTTCCCTTCAGCATTGAGTTTTTCTTTCAAAACCTTTGCCACTCCGCTTATACCATAGATGATATTGTCACCAAGCACGTTAATGAAGACCTGAGAATTTGACTTCAAATTCTTTAGAGCGGAGCTCTTTCTCTCGATTGCAAACCTTATGTGTTTACTATCTTTGGCGGTCAGCCAATAAATTGGCCTTGCATATATCTGACAATTGGAATTAACTGTGGATAGAACAACGGGCCTACTAGCTCTAAGATATTGCAAGAGATCTGTATGTAATTCTTTATGATTGTCTTGTGTCACGAGGACGCGAGTAGTTCCTTGGTCTTCTTAATTCTTCTCATCGAGATCTGACTGGAAATCGATCCAGAATGTTAAATTTTCATATTTGTGGAAATATCACCCAGTAGTCTATATCTAGTTCTTGTAATAGAAGACTGTCATGATGTGGAGGAATAGGCCGGTGAAAAAAACACAGCTTCTAGTAGCAATAACTACAGCTCTTGCTCTTGTAGTGAGCGGGACTATTGTAGCGTCACTTATGTTACAACCCTTCGACTCGCGTGAAACTGATACGATCGTCGGTACGATAGGTGATAATCAAGTCGCTGTACCACCTTCAACTCTCCTTCAATCTTCTATGGACTACGATGAACGAGCTTTTACTACTTCAGTTAATGATTCTTTTTCCCGAGCTCTAAGCGTGTCCGGAATAGGCAGTGCGCAGACTACTCCTGATAGCGTAGTCGTCATGTTGAGCATAACGACCGAAGGTACCACATCGGCAGACGCTGTGACGTCTAATGGGAAAATCTTCTCATCAACTTTGGATGGCTTTGAAAGACTTGGTATAGATAGAGATCAAATAGAAACTACTTCATATAATTTATTCCCAATTTATTCACGTCCGTCACCAAAAGCTGCCCCTGAAATCACTGGATATAGAGTGCTACATGATCTTGCGGTCACTATAGGAGATCCCCGCCTAAGTGAACTATCACGAATAGCTGGACAAGTCATTGACGTCTCGGCGCGAGCAGGTGTTAATGGAATTAATGGTATTCAGTTTGCGGCATCGGAAGAGACGTTCATGAAGCTAAGGAATGAAGCGTTGGTAGCTGCAGCTCAAGATGCGAATCTCAAGGCGCAAATTATTGCTAAAAGTCTCGAGGTACAGGTTGTTTCTGTACTCAGCGCTTCTGAATCAAGTATTAGATCTCCCACGGTTGTAATGCAAAGAAGCATGGCAGAAGCAAGTATTGCAACCTCAACAGATGTGATACCGGGGCAGCTAGAAGTACAGGCTCATCTTTCTGTAAATTACGAGATCGGACCGATGTGAATGGTAAGATCTGCGTCTTCAAATCACAAATAGCAACGGTGGTGAAAAACAAGTAGTTTGAAGGTTCTCATTACTGGAGTAAATGGCTTTGTAGGTAAGAACCTTTTCTCATATCTAATTGATAGAGGTTTCAAGGTGCTCGGAACTGATCTATATAATACGCCTTTACAAGGTGATCTAACTGATGAAACGTTCGTCTTTGGCCAGTTATCTGAAATGAGTTTTGATGCCATAGTCCATTTGGGAGGCATCGTCGAGATTCAAAAGACAATTGAAAACCCTTTTCTCTGCTACAAAATAAACGACTTAGGGACTCTGAATGTTCTAGAGCTTGCTGCTAGAAACCGCGTTAAACGCTTCATTTACGCTTCATCTGCCAACGTATTTGGCCTTCCAATAAGATTGCCAGTAAGAGAGACAACGCCGTTCAATCCTAGAACTCCGTACGACCACTCGAAGGTTATTGGTGAAAGTCTGGTCAATAGCTACTATCTGCATCGAAGCGTCCCGACGGTAATCTTGCGGAGCTGGAAACTTTATGGCGAACATGATAATCCTAATTCTGCCATTCCAAAATTTATTGAGGCGTGTCTGGAAGGGAAAAAAATTTTTCTTCATAATGCGGGCACGGATGTGACAGACCCTGTTTACATACAAACCTATTGTGAGATTATTGAGTTGTGTTTACTTAAGGAACAAGCAGTAGGTGAAGCATTTAACGTAGGAGGTGGAAAGAAATATTCTATCAGGGAGATTGCTGAAAGGATTCGTTTCCTGATGAAATCGAAGTCAAAACTCTACGATCTTCCATCAAGAAGCTCAGTAGAGTTGGAACCTATGAAGAGTTACCCGTCTATAACGAAGATCCGGAAAAGACTTGGTTATTCTTCCGAGTATGATCTGGATGAAGGGCTTAAGCGCACAATCGTCTGGTTCACTCGACATCAGAAAACAGTAATTGAGCGTAGTCTATAGAAAATAATAGGTAATGTTCGAGCTTCAAATGAATTGTATCATATCAGAAAGAGTTAGCTTTGCACCATACCATCTTGTAAATTGGTAGAGGGCCAACTCTTGACCATAATGGTCATTAGCAGAGACGCAATCCGAAGGTATAATGATTTCATAGCCGCGAAGATAGAAGCCTATGACGGCCTTCTCAACGCAGGCGTTTGAGACCGTACCAGTTATAATGACGTTTGTGTCGTTTCTTTCGCGGTTCCTATGAACGGATCCGTGTTCAAAAGAGCCAAACTTCCTCTCTTTTAGAATCGATTCCATATTAGTCCCGAACCACGGATCAAAAGAAGTCTTTTTGATGGAAGGTTCACCTGATGATGGTTTAAGTTCATCTATTATCTCTGCTCCCCATGTTTCTGCCTTACAACCTCGTCCGATAATACTTGCTCGCGGGTGATTGGAATATCTCGGATCATCTTTCAAATACCATGATTGAGTATGTATGATTTGGAGCCCCGAAGATCTTGCCTTTTCTAGTAGCGTTCTTATTTTTGGAATTGTAGGAAGAACCATAGGTCCGACGTAGAGCTCGCCGTTTTCCCTGCAGAAGTCGTTTTGCATATCAACTACTACAACTGCTGATTTGTTAATTGGAAGGCTTACGTTTACTGGACTAGGTAGTTTCGGTGCTTCTAATCTGCTCATCTTTCGCTTTTCTTGTTCACTAAGGTAAATTATAAGTTTAAGCCGAAAAATCCTGCCCAGGAACTTTCCCTTGAATTTGCACCGATGTTTCTGGAGTAGATCCCGTAGCTTGTTCGGACATGGACAAATTAATCAGGGCCTGATGGACTAATCTGTTTATTGGGTTTGTCATGATTCTTATGGAGTGAATGATTTACGAGGCAATGATCGACGACTGATCAATTTGGAGAAAAATTGGATAAAATGGAATCTTTAGTAAGTTGGATTAGATCGAGGTTAACTTCTCTCATTTCTCTTGATGCATCTACGAGGTAAAAATTTCCATACGGATATAGCTGAGGGAGTTCCAAATATAACTCACGAACTTTCTGTAGCGTCTCTGGTTGTTCATAACGGTCCCGGCTCCGGCCTTGAAGGCGTTCCTTGATAGTTGGTATAGGTGCGTCTAAGATTATGGTGTGAGATTGTTTGACGATGGAGTCTTCGAAAGCTAGAATTCGTCCTTCGTCTATCCCCTGATTTTTTTGATATATGGTATTACTTTCAAGCCATCGCTTAGATAGAACTATGTGTCTAGTCGATTTTGTGATCCATTTGAGTATTCTGGAATTATGTTGTGCTCGATCTAATGACCATAGTAGCCAGGCGTATTCCTTAGAGATTTCTCCGTCAAATTTCCATGTAGCTTTAGGATGATTCAGATACGCCGCGACTATGGAACCTAATGTTGTGTGATATGACGGTAAAGAGATACCTAATACCATATATCCTTGGTTGGATAGGAATTTGTTAAGGCCAGTTATCCCGTCAAAATGACGCCGGTTAAAGCATTGCGTCTCCTTTCCTGAGCGGTCAGGGCCACTAACGACTATGAAACGCGCGATGGATTGCCTTCTGGGACCAACTAGCTCAGAAATGGCCTTGTTAATGCCATGGACTAGCTCTCTGGGTATCTTATGGCCCTTTGAGCTTACTTGGAATAGTAGCTCTTTGAGAGGAATAGTTCGGATGTTCTCTTCTATGAAACTCAGGACGCCTTCAAGTTCGGCTCCATCTATGGTTTCTGGTGGGGCCATCATCAATACGCGTGTTACGTCTAGATATCAATAATTTCTTGTATTATGATAGTTTTAGTATAGATAATGCATTTTTATGGAATATTTTGTCTTTTTGTTCATTAGTAATATCCAAGCCATTAACGTCTTCTGCAATCGTTGAGGGCGTACCAAGAAGAAAAGGGTAATCTGTTCCATAAAGTAGTTGGTCTTCTCCGAAGAATCGGTACGCGAACATCATAGCTTCATGATCAAAGGAAATCGTATCCGTGTATAGGCGTTTGAGGTACTCCATAGGAGGCCTGTTGATATTAGCCTTACACTCTTTGTATTCGATGTACCCCTGGTTTATTCGGCCTGCAAGATATGGTATTGCTGCTCCCTGGTGAGAAATAATGAGTTTCAAGTTTGGCACTCGATCGAATATTCCTTCAAAGACTAGTTTAGAAACCATAAGAGTTGTGTCATACAAATAGCCAAGAATCGTGATAAGTCTGTAGGGAGACATCGGTTCACTTCCTGCCGGTATGTTTGGATGGACAAATACCGGGATATCAAGTCGAGACGCTGTCTCATAGATTGGAATAAACTGACTTGACGTTGGAGACTGGCCGTCAATACTTGCAGGAATGCAGACTCCCTTCAACCCGAGCTCCGTAATAGCCCGTGTTAGCTCCTCGACTGCTGCCAATGGATCTCTGAGAGGAAGAGTAGCAAATCCTACCAGGCGGTCAGGATATTTTTTTACCTCTTCAGCTAAGTTCTCGTTTACTGCTCGGGCGATCGGGATCCCGCGTTCAATGGGAAAGATGTCCACGAATGGATTTGGGAGGGTCAAGACTGCTATGTCGATGCCAAATTTATCAAGGTCTTTTATGCGAGCTTCGTTATCGTGTACAGAACTTCGTAGAAGAACTTCGTCTGCCTTTCGAACTAAGGCAATCCTTCCGTCTGGTTCGAGTCTAGCTCTTGGATACCCGGTCCATGTTGAGAGTTCTTTTAGGTATGCTTTGGGGAAGATGTGATGGTGAAAGTCAATCTTCAACTTTTGATATTCGAGCCTCTCTTTTTAGTGTTAATAGCCTTATTTCTATCCATGGATTTCTCACTGGAATGTATTAGAAGTCGTCAGATGTTTTAGGTTGGTAATGGTAAGGTTTCTTTAGCGGCCGTGGTCCGTCTCAGTGGCATGTCTATCCTTACAGAGCTTTCAAGCGTGGTGGGATCAGATAACGTAATCATTGATCCAGAGGCGTTATTACGCTATTCATATGATGCAAGTGAGTGCCTTTCTAGGTTTCCAGACGTCGTAGCCTTGCCTTCCTGTACGGAAGAAGTTATCGGGGTGATGAAAATTGCAAATAGATTGCGTGAATCAGTTACCCCAGTTGTATCTTGTACAAATGGTTGGGGACAGCATATTCCTCTGAAAGGTGGTCTTGTTTTAGATCTTTCACGGATGTCTCAGATCCAAATTGATGAAAGAATGCGATATGTGGTAATTGGGGCAGGTGCCACAGTACAGGCAGTAATCAAGGCGTTGGGACAGAAGGGAATGTGGGCAAGTGTTCCTAAAGCGTGTCCAGGCAATGCGTCGCTTCTTGTTAACCTCCTTATCCAGGGCGTCGGTTTCATGCCACTAAAATTTGGGTCTCAATACGAACAGATCAACGGTCTTGAAGTCGTTCTTCCAGATGGCGAGCTATTGCGCTGCGGGTCAACATCTTGCAGTCCGTACTGGTTTGGAAGAGTACCCCTTCCGGATTTAGTTGGCCTGTTTAGTGGCTGGTTTGGATCAACTGGAGTAGTAACGAAAGTATCTCTTCCAATCTACCGTAAACCACTCCATGTTGAAGCTTTTTGCCTGAGGATTTCGACACCTCAAAAAGGTAGTTTTGGGCCTTTTCTGTCATCTCTGGTGGATCTCGATGTAGCTGATGACATCTCCGCCTATTCTCCTGATGTTGGATTCGTCGGAAATGATACTAAGTTAACCAGTGGTAGAGAGACTGGAGTTTATCTCTATGCAATAGTAACGGGTAGTTCAAAGAATCTCATCGATGCCAAGATCGAAATTCTAAATGATCTGGTAGAGAAGCAAGCTCCAAAAAATATGAACGTAAGTGTTCTTGAACTCACTCGTCGAGATCGCGATAAATATCTCCAATTACCAGATCTTCGAACTTCATTTAATCCAGATGTTTTTGGCGGATCCACGAACCCGGCTTGCTACATACCCATCTCGGCCTGGGCACAAACTATGCAAGAGGTTCAAAGAACTTGTCGTAGATTCGGAAGAGAATCCTTGTTCCGAGTTGATGTTTTCAGGGGTTCGCATTCAGGATCCCTGATGACTTATCTTCGTTTCAATAGAAAAGATGAGGATGAAGTAAAGAAGATTACTAGTCTGGTTAGGGATATAGTTGAGATTTATGTAAAGAAGGGCGGACTGGTGTGGAAAGCTCCGCCCTGGGCGTGGAGTCGTCAGATTAGAGAGGCAAATATGGGCTTTCTTAAGAGTTTGAAGATGATAAAGAGAACCCTTGACCCCAATCGAATTATGAGTCCAGGTCGTCTCGGTTTTGAAGTAAATGACCTCCGAGATTAGGTGTTTACGGTCTTTTAGTTTAAGGTCGATGAGACGTGTTCAATTTAAGCTGGTGTTAACATCCTTTTTCGAAGCTTGATGCCGAGGCCGGGTTTTTCACCTATTGTTACCTTTCCTTCATTGAAAATTAAACCGCCAGTTGCAACGTCTTCTTTAAGGGTGTAATAGTGTTGCATAACTCCAGATCCAGCTGGAATCAGAGTCTTGGCGTTGAGAGCTATATGTGCACCTGCGGTATTAGATACTAGTGTTTCTCCAGGGACTCCATCTATCCTACAGAGAACATTGAATGAGTCACAAAGAGTTGCGATCTTTTTGCAGTTCAAGATCCCACCCGCCTTCATAATCTTAATGCAAAGTACATCTGCCGCTTTCTTCTTGACAATCTCTCTCGCATCCTTTAGGGTGTGACAGCTCTCATCAGCACAGACGGGAGCGTCGACGGCTTCTCGTACTTCCAACATTTCTTCAAGGCCAAGAGTAGGCTCTTCAAAGATAATGTTGTTGAATCCTTGTAACGCTCGAATGCTCTCAATAGCTTCCTTTGCCGTCCAAGCACGATTAGCGTCTGCTACTAGAATAATTTCGTCACCTATGGCTTCTCTGATCGCCTTTATTCTTGCAATATCCGCTTTTAGTCCTATACCTACCTTAACTTCGAATGCTCTAAAGCCTTCCTTCACTGCTTTCTTAGCAATCTTCGCGATCTCCGTGGGTCGCCGAATTTGTTTCATACCAAAATTGAACTGGGTATAGAAATGATCGCGTACCTTTCCGCCCAATAGCTGGTACACGGGTTTGTCTACTGCTTTACCCATCATATCATACAGAGCTAAATCGATGGCGGCCTTAGCAGGCCAATTATCGGCCAAAGCGTCATTCATAAGAGAGTGAATTTTCTCGATGTCAAATGGATTTTGGCCACTTATTGTTGATGCAAGGAACTTTGCCCCTTCTATTATTATTCCTTGAGTCGCTCCGAGGTATTTTGGAACAGGAGAAGTAGTGCCAATTCCAACAAGTCCGTCTTCCGAACTAACCTTAACGACTACGTCTTTGGCGGCCCTAACGTTCATTCTGCTCAGAAAGGTGTCCTTAAATGGAATGTCTGCACGATAGATTTCTACTTCTGAGATTCGCATATAACAAGCTGGTGGAAAGTAATTGCCCTTTATTTGTTTGTTACTTAAGACTCAACTGAAGATATGTAGGGAACAGATAAAGCTCTTGCATTAGAGGTCAGGGTAGCTACTCTGGTGTCAAAGTAAGGGAGGGACCACTCGATGATGTCTTTACCAAACCGTAGTTTTTGTCGTTTGATGCCTACAGAATCAGGAGACGTTCTTGTCTTTGAATAGTTCCCGATTCTCTTTCCGAAGTCCATTCCACACAATGTAATGTTGCTGGCGCCTGCAAGTGCTGTAAGTATGAATGCTCTATCTCCGTCAGTAAAGCCGCCCACGTTGTGGACGCGAGAGGTTGACTCGGATTGTGTGGTTCCTAGTATTTTTTGTGGTAATTTAGGAATCGTATCTCTAAGGGCGCCTATATTGTCGCCATGAGCATGGATCGCCAATAGGGTTTCACTGGGTGAAAGTTGTAAGAGATCTTGTTTTTCTAATCCATCAAGATCTGTAACAACGAGTTGGGGTTGAACTCCTAGCTTCAGCAATGGTCGAGCGGCTCCATCGGCAGCTACATGTACGTACTTTCTGATCACCTGTGTACTCTCTACTAGCTTTGATAGTTGATCTTCTAGAGACGGCCCAGCCCCATAGATAATTGCTGGTTTTCCATGCAGTAAGGATATCGTATGCGTTGGTGCCATGCTTTTAGAACGCAGTAAACTATGAAGTAAATTTGTAGCCTGGACGTCTTTTAATGGGTCATAGTGAAATGTCTGTATAATCTTTTGGTACCATTCCTCATGAAAGTCTTTGCCAAATTTAGAGAATCGATCTTCTGCTGCAGTTATCGGCGGGCCAGCGTTGCTTGTTGTTTTCTTCATAATCCGCTACTGAATCTTTTCAACAAACATCAGGTCATAATCTAGTTCGTCAATGTGTTTCATTCCAACTATTGCTCTTGCTTTTCTATATTGACATTCCACACGTACAATGACGTTCTCTCCCTTAAGCGTCGAATAATCATAGGCGTGACTCTTTCTACTCTTGAGCGTTTGACTTTGAATGCGTACTCGTGCTCTGATCTTGAAAGGACGAAGTGTCGTGCTCTTTTCTATTACTTTTTCAATTGCTGCAAGTAGGTCTGCGTCTTTGAGTATTGGAATCCCCATGAATTGTTGGTGCAGAGCACCTAGAGCTATCCCACCCTCGAAGACGGCGCGCTCGCGTTCCGTTAGAGAGCGATCAAAGTACTTGTTTAGATTCTGTTCTACAGCTTTCTTCGAGATCTTGGTAGCGCTTGCCTTTTGGAAGGAAGTAGATTTTGTTTTCATATCCCGTTGTCTCTAGAAATGTTTCTACTCTTGGCTTTATCTATCTGATTTTGTTCCATGTTTTTGTACCAGATTTGTTTTGATGTTATGTTTTCATTTTTTTCTAGATTCGATTACTAGCCATCATGGCTTGTGGTTCTTTTACTAGATAGGAAACCGTGCTTGCAAAGCCAAGGAGCAGTATCGATAAAAGAATCATTGGTGTGTAACTTCCCATCAAGTCGAATATTAATCCTCCAAGGTAGGCTGATAATGCACCTCCTAACTGGTGTCCACCATAGACGACACCGTAAACGAAGCCCATGGATTTGGCACCAAAAATCTCGCGACAGAGAGTAGTAGTAGGTGGTATTGTCATTAATTCTACGAAACCAAATAGGATGACAAATGCAATGATTGACGTGTTAGTGGGTGTTAAAAGTAAGAGTAACATTGAGAATCCCCTTATTGCGTATGCAAGCGCCAGGGGATTTTTTCTACCAAAACGATCTACTGCTACCCCTGCCAATAGAAGTCCTATTATCATGGGAATTCCCATTATTCCTAGCGCGCCTGCAGCTATAAGCGGAGAAATACCTGCATCGGAAGCAAATGCGACAAGGTGTACCTCCACAAAAGAAACTGAAAAGCCACAGACGACGTATCCAGAGGCAAGAAACCAGAAAGATCTACTTCTAACCAGGTGATTTAGCGAAGCTTTTGTGTCACCAGTAGTTTTACTTGGTTGTTGAGTGTCTGATTGATTATTGTCAGGGGGTCTTTTTTTAATTAATAGTAGAGCTAAAGGCAAGACGACTAGTAGGGGCAGAACCGCCAAAACGATGTAGGAGCTCCGCCAGCCAATAGTCAAGATAAGGAAAGCAGCTAGAGGGACTATTGTTGGGTATCCACCTCCAACTCCTGAAGCAGCTATGCTGACAGCAAAAGCTCTTCGTCGCCTAAACCAATCGGTAACTAGTACGGCTATCGGAACGCTTGCTGCTGCTCCAAAACCTATCCCTGAAAGAATTCCATAGTAGATGTATAGTTGAAGGGGATTCGATATAGTACTCATAAGCAAATAGCTTATCCCAATTAGAGTAGTACCAAACAGAATTGTCTTCTTTGGTCCAAAGCGATCGACTAGCTTTCCCACCAAAGGTTGAGATATTGCGAAGACGAAAAGCGAAAATCCTGCAGCGCCAGCTACAGATGATCTGGAAAGTCCAAGGTCTGCTTCTAGAGAGGGTAAGAATACACCATATGATATCCGGAGACCCGAGTTCATCAATCGGATAACAACAGCCGTAAAAAGAATAATCCACCCGTAGTAGACTATGTGGTTCTTTCCAAGATAATTCACAGCTGTGCTAATGCTTAGAGGCCGTGGTTATAATAACAGCTAGTCTTGCTTATCAAGGGCCATTAGATAATAAATGATGGATAACCAATTTGATGACTTTCAGAAAGGAGTTGTGCACTTCACTGGTGTATCTCCTAAGGAAGAAAGACTGTTAATTTCAGAAATTTTCTATTCAGTTCAAGGGGAAGGAATAACGGTAGGAAGGCCGTCCGTTTTCTTAAGGCTTGGAAGTTGTAATTTACATTGTGTTTGGTGTGATACAGCTTATACTTGGGATTGGAACCGGTATAATAATGAAAAAGAGCTGGTGTTCATGAATAAAGATGATATTCGAGATCGCGTTCTTCGTTATAGGTGCCGACGTCTTGTTGTCACAGGCGGAGAACCACTTCTTCAACAAAGTGCGCTTGTAGAATTACTCAATGATTTGAAAGAAAGAGACTTCTATATCGAGATAGAGACGAACGGTACGTTGCGGCCTATTGCTCCGTTAGTTGCTATAACTGATCAGTGGAATGTGTCGCCTAAGTTGAAGAATTCTGGGAACTCTGAAGAAGATCGCGAACAAAAGAGTTGTTATCGGGTGTTTAGTTCTTTTTCTGGTTCTTTCTTCAAATATGTCATTCAAAATCCAGAAGACGTGACAGAAGTTGATGGACTGGTCGCCAGATACGCTCTAAATAAAGAACGTGTAATACTTATGCCAGAAGGTGTGAGTAGAGACGTGATATCGGAAAGAGAAGTATGGTTGAAAAAAATGTGTGCGGAACGAGATTATAATTTCTCAAGTAGGTTGCATATCAGACTCTGGGATAACATACGCGGTACTTAGTCTATAGTTATTAAGAATGAGAGATCAGTGTAATCATTACGGTAAAA
>CEQE01138320.1_pt1 | contig 16989 bp, 11 predicted proteins | sample 356201 | NCBI WGS metagenome assembly CEQE01 (sample SAMEA2619970, study PRJEB7988) | marine metagenome | biome: marine biome (ENVO:00000447); feature: mesopelagic zone (ENVO:00000213) & marine oxygen minimum zone (ENVO:01000065); material: "saline water (ENVO:00002010), including plankton...
CGTCTCACGTCGAACCGATGCGTCGCCGTTTTCTCCTCGCCGCCCTCCTCCTCGCCCTCGCCGCCACGGGTCTCTCGGCGCAACCCCTGCAAGTCGCCGGCGCCGAGCGCTCGGTGACGGCCGAGCGCATGGCCGATGCAGAGACGATCGCGCTCGACGGGGTACTCGACGAAGCCGCCTGGCAGCGGGCCGTCCCGGCCACCGACTTCATCCAGCAGGACCCGCTGCTCGGCGGGACCCCGACCGAACGAACCGAAGTCCGGTTCATCTTCAACCAAAACAGCCTCTACATGGGCGTCCTCTGCTTCGACTCCGAACCCGACCAGTTGCTCGGCAATACGATGAAGCGCGACGAGTTCTTGAGCGCCGATGATCGCTTCATGTGGGTGATGGACACGTTCCTCGACCGACAGTCGGGATACTTCTTCGAGATGAACCCTTCCGGCTTGATGGCCGATTCGCTCATGGGCGCCGGGGGCGGCCAGAGCCGCGAATGGGACGGTATCTGGGACGCGAAGGTGCTCCGGAGCGATCTCGGGTGGACGCTCGAGATCGAGATTCCCTTCCGCACCCTCAACTTCGACCCGAACGGCCTGGCCTGGGGCGTGAACTTCCAACGGACCATCCGCCGGAAGAACGAGGAGAACCTCTGGACCGGCCAGGAGCGGAATCAAGGCCTGCGGCGGATGGCCAACGCCGGACTGCTCTACATCGACATCCAGGGCGAGGGCGTCACGCAGGGGCTGGGCCTCGACGTCAAGCCCTACCTCGCGGGCAGCGGCGAGGAATCGCCGGGCCGTGATCCGGCCACGCCGCTGACGGGTTCGGCTGATGCCGGCGTCGACCTCTTCTACAACCTGACACCCGGTCTCCGCGCGAACCTGACGATCAACACCGATTTCGCGCAGACCGAAGTCGACCAACGCCTGGTCAATCTGACGCGGTTCCCGCTCTTCTTTCCCGAGAAACGCGACTTCTTCCTCGATGGCGCCACGTTCTTCGACTTCTACGTTCCCCGCAACCGTCAGAACCCCAACATCGCCGTGCAGCCGTTCTTCAGCCGGCGGATCGGCCTCGACGAGAGCGGCCAGCCACAGAAGATCGACTATGGCACCAAGCTGACTGGGCAGTACGGCCAGCAAGATATCGGCTTTCTCCACGTCCGAACCGGCGAGGAGGACGACGTCATCGGCGAGGACTTCACCGTCCTCCGCCTCAAGCGGCGCGTCTTGACCCAGTCGTACCTCGGGATGTTCTACAGCCGCCGCGCCGAGCGCGACGCGACGTCGATCACCGAGCAGACCGCCGGCGCCGACTTCCGACTCGCGACATCGACGTTCCGCGGCTCGAACAACCTGGAGGTCAACGGCTTCCTTCTCTGGAACACCGATCCGACCGACTCGGACCCCGGCGACAATCTCGCCTACGGCGTCCGTCTCGACTATCCGAACGATCGCTGGGAAGCCGGGATGTCGTTCACGGAGGTGCAAGAGGACCACGACCCAGCCGTCGGCTTCACGCGGCGGACCGCCTTCCGCGCCTACCAGCCCCGCCTGCGGTTCGCGCCTCGGCCCGCCCAGCACGACTGGCTGCGACAGGTGGCGGTCGGCGTCAACGCGGACCTGCGCACCGACATGGCGAATCAGTCGCTGACGCGACGCATCGACGTCACGCTGCTCAGACTCGAGCTGCACTCGCAGGACAATGTCGAGTTGAGCCTCGTTCCGACCTACGAAAGCCTCGAGGACGACTTCGAGATCAGCGACGGCATCATCCTGCCCGCCGGCAGCGAGTACGACTTCACGCGGTTCCGGATCTCCGGGAACACCGCTAACCGGCGTGTGCTGTCTGCGCGGACGCGATTCGAAGTGGGGTCGTTCTTCTCGGGCACCCACGAGGAGATCGCCGTCTCCCTCGGCATCCGGCCTCGACCCGGCGTCACGCTCAGGCTGGAACACGAGTGGAACGACATCTCGCTCGCCGAAGGAGGTTTTCAGACCCGGCTGTACCGGATGGTGGCCGATACGCAGTTCAGCCCCTGGATCTACCTGGTGAACAACGTGCAGTTCGATTCGGTCAGCGAGGTGCTCGGATGGCAGTCTCGGCTACGCTGGATTCTGACACCGGGCAACGATCTCTTCGTCGTCTACACCCAGAACTGGCTCGACGACGAGTTCCTCGATCGCTTCGCCACGCTCGATCGCCGTTCGGCCGCCAAGTTCGTCTTCACCCACCGGTTCTAGCCTTAGATGGGGCGCCTTGCGCCCGACTGGTGCTTGGCGCGAGGCTGGGCGTTGCGATAGTCGATCCCTTCTGTTGGGAGGCGGCCGCCCGGATTCCCGGCTGCCGAACCGGACTTCATAGACGCTCGACCGGCCTATCGATGGCGCACACCGTGTGCGGACAGCAATTCGCTTGCTCGCCGGCCGCCGACGGGATCGACGGCGCAATGCCCAGTCACGCGCCGGTGAAGAGGCACCGACGAGGTACGCTGCCTCCTGCTACGTCCGGCGGTACTCGCGGTCCGTGACCTGCTCGAGCCAGGTCGTCGTCGCCCCGATGTTGATCGCCAGATGCGTCATGGCCGCCTGCGGGCCCGCGCCGTGCCAGTGCTTCTCGCCCGGCTGAATGCTAGCCAACCCGCCGGCCGGAATGTCCTGCCGCGACTGCCCTTCCTTCTGAAGCCAGCAGGTGCCTTCCAGGACGATCAGCAACTGCACACCGCTGTGCGTATGCCACGCCGTGCGGGCCCCCGCCTGAAACGCCACACGATAGGCATTGACGTCGGCCTCGCCGGCCACCCCGCGCATCGCCGTCATCCGGGCTCGTCCGGTGAAGTGCCTCGGGTCGGCTTCCTCGTCGGCAAGGTGCTCCGGAACGAATACCTGCATCGTCTCCTCACGAACGAAAAACGGGCGACGCGCGCAGAGCGCATCGCCCGTCCATGGACTGTGGGCCGACTCGGACTCGACGTCGCCCCTGGCCTTCCTCGCCTCAGTCGGTCGCCGAGTTCGCCAGCAGCGGCTCGAGCGGCACCAGTTCCGCACCGTTCTCGGTACAGACTGCGTAGCGGCTCCGTTCGTTCGCGTACATCGCCACGCCGGCGTACTCGCCCTTGGCATTCAGCACGTAGAAGCTGATGCCAAACGCCGGTTCTCCCCGGCTGTTCAGAAGACGCGCCTCGACAGTGTTCTCCTTGATCCGCTTCAGCCCTTCGAGACCGGCGTCCTTCGGGCTCATGCCGCGACGGAGGTTCTCGACGATGAGGTAGGACGTGAGGTTGAACAGGTTCGCCTCGCCGCGGCCCGTCGAACCGGCGGCCCCGTACGTCCCGTCGACGTACAGTCCCGCGCCCAGAATCGGCGAGTCGCCGACCCGCCCCGGGATCTTCCAGGCCAGCCCACTCGTCGTCGTCACACCGCAGATCTCACCGCGCGAGTTGATGCCGTCGCAGTTGATCGTGCCGAAGAAGTCGTGCTCCGAGATCAAGCCATCGGCCATCATGCCGAGGCCAGCTTCGTAGCCCGCCCACGCCCGCTGCTTCGGATCGAGATAGTGTCCCGGATCGATCCGCCGCTTCCACTCCAGCCACCGCTCGCGCGACCGCTCACTGTTCAGATCGTCGTGCACGGTGAAGCCCATGTTGCGGGCAAAGTCCGTGGCATCGCGGCCCGCGAGCAAATGGTGATCCGTGTACTGCATCACGGCATGCGCGACGAGCGACGGGGTCTTGACGCCTTCGATCGCCGCCACGCCGCCCGCTCGCCGCGTCGGCCCGTGCATACAGCACGAATCGAGCTGCACGGTGCCGTCCGCATTTGGGGATCCACCGAATCCAACCCCACCGTCCGACGGGTCCAGTTCGTTGAGGTTGACGCCCGCAATCAGCGACTCCAGCACGTCGGTGCCCTCGGTCATCATGCGGAACGCCGTCTCGACACACGTCTCGGAGCCGCCGTTGCGGATTCGATGGCCGTTGCCCGAGGCAATGACCACGGGGCTGACCCCTGAGGTCTGCACCGCCGGGGCCCGGCCGAGCACGCGCCGGGGCGAGCCGGCCGCGAGGCCCGTGACGGCCGCGCCCGTCAGCATGAAGTCGCGTCGATTGATCCTCGTTCTCATGGCGTCTCCTCCCCCATCGGCCCGGCGCCGGCCGGTCTACGCATTCGGCCGTTGAAGCAATCCGTCCAGCGGCACCAACTCAGCGCCGTTCTCGGTGCACACGGCGAACCGGCCGCGCTCGCTCGCATACATCGACACGCCGGCGTATTCGCCTTTGGCGTTGATGATGTAGAAGTTGACACCAAAGGCGGGATTGCCCTCTTCGTTCAGCAACCGTTGCTCCACCGTGTTCTCCTGAATCCGCTTGAGGCCTTCCATGCCGGCATCCTTCGGGCTCATGCCGCGCCGAAGGTTCTCGACGATCAGGAACGACGCCAGGCTGTACAGGTTCGCCTCGCCGCGGCCCGTCGAGCCGGCTGCACCGTAGGTCCCGTCGACGTAGAGCCCGGCACCGAGAATCGGCGAGTCACCAACGCGGCCCGGAATCTTCCACGACAGCCCGCTCGTCGTCGTGACGCCGCAGACGTCGCCTTGCGCATTGACGCCGTTGCAGTTGATGGTGCCCCAGAACTCGTCCTCGGGGATGATGCCCTCGGCCACCATGGCGAGGCCGGCCTGCAGGCCAGCCTGGATCCGCTCCTCCGGCGTCAGATAGTGCCCTGGGTCGGTCCGCCGCTTCCACTCGAGATACTGACGCCTCGAGTTCTCAGTGTTCAGATCGGCTTCGATCTCAAAACCGAGGTTCCGGGCGAAGGCCTGCGCCCCATCGCCAACGAGCAGGTGATGATCCGTGTGGTCCATCACCGCCTTGGCCACGAGCGACGGAGCCCGAACGCCCTCGATCGCTCCCACTCCACCGGCCTGGCGCTTCGGGCCGTGCATGCAGCACGAGTCCAACTGCACGACCCCGTCGGCATTCGGACGTCCGCCGTAACCGACGCTCGCGTCCTCCGGGTCTAGTTCGACGATGTTCACGCCGGCCACGAGCGAATCGAGTACGTCTTCGCCTGACGTCATCATCCGGAACGCCACCTCGACACAGGTCTCATTGTTGGCGTTCCTCGACCGGTGTCCGTTACCCGAGGCCACGACCACGGGTCGCGCACTCGACATCTGCGACGCCGCCGCGCGCCCGAACGCCGGCCGGGTCGCCGCTAGGCCGGCAGCCGCCGCACCCGTCAGCACGAAATCTCGACGATTCAGTTGCTTGGCCATTCGGTGTCTTCCTCCTGCGGAGCGCTTCCCATCACCGACCGGAAGAGTTCCATCCGGCTCCCCACCAAGTCGCCGATTGTGGCCGAGCCCTCAAGAGTTGTCAATTTCTCAGCAGGTTCCAGCGTCTGCCGTCTCAGCCCGGCGATCCGCTGGTGTATAATTTCGAACCGATATTCATTCGTTATGACGTTGGCTGCAGCCGAATCCTCCGCCTGTCGGGAGGCATTCGACCGATGGCGCTGTGAGGGATGCCGAGCGGCCCCGCCGACGCTGGCGCCGAGACACGACGTGTCCCGAACGATCGCGCCCCGTGTCGCGCTGCTTCTCGCCATCACCGTCGACGCGCTCGCCGTTCAGATCGAAGCGGCGGCCGAGGATGGCCGACGGCGGCCAGTCATTCGACTGGCCAGCGCCAGGCCTGAGTGGCGCACACGATACTGGCTGACCGAGCCGATGCGCCTACCCCGGGGCACCGTGCTGGAAGTGACGGCCATCCTCGACTCCGCGGTCTCGACGACCGAGACGCGGTGCGCTTCACGGTCGACCTCGTTGGCACCGCGGCCGACGTCCCGCCGAACTGAGCCGGACGCTCCGCTCCGCGAGAAAAGCTCCTGACATGCGTCGCCGGCTCATCGTTGCCGCCCTCGCCGCTCTCTGCTTCTTCCCGGCATCGCAGGCAACGGTCGGTCAGCAGCCCGACCTTCCGAGCACGACAAAACCGGCCTACACGAAGGTCGAGTCGCAGCTGAGCGACCTGGCGCAGCGGGCAATTCAAGACGGCGTCCTGGCCTCGGCCCAGCTGGCGGCCGGCGCCCCGGCCTCCCTGAACGGCCAGGTCGCCGTGACGATCCATCACCGGAACGCGCCGGCGGCGATCGCGCGCGCCGTCGAACAGCGCGCCGGCGTCGTCGCCAACGTCGAGGCCGATCTCGTCGAGGCCTACGTCGACCTGCTCGACGTGCCCGACCTCAGTGAGCACCCGCTGGTCGAACGGGTCACCCTGATCCGCCCGCCCAAGCCTCTCGGCAGTCCGCGCAGACGTTCCAGGGCCGTTGGTTTCGGCAACATCGTCAGTGAAGGTGTCATCCGACACAACGCGCGGGCGTACCACAACGCAGACATGACCGGGCAGGGTGTCAAGGTTGGCGTGATCGATGTCGGCTTCGAAGGCATACGCACCGCCCAGGCGAACGGCGAACTCCCGGGTCAGATCCGCCGCCGCTGCTATACGCGGGTTGGCCGGTTCAACCAGCGCCTGGCGGCGTGCGAAGCGGATACCGCGCACGGAACAGCCGTCGCCGAGGCGCTACTCGACATCGCGCCGGGCGTCACCTTGTACGTGGCCAATCCCGTCTCCCTCACCGACCTCCAGCGGACCGTGCGCTGGATGGCCAACCGGGGCGTCAAGGTCGTCAATTACTCGGTTAGCCACGCCTGGTCCGGTCCTGGGGATGGAACGTCCAGGTTTTCGAACAGCGCCCTGAAGACGGTGGCCGACGCCGTCCAGCGCGGTATCCTCTGGGTCAATGCGGCCGGCAACGAGGGTCGATCCACCTGGTCGGGCGCCTATCGCGACCGGGACAACGACGGCGTGCTCGAGTTCAATAACAACCGACTCGAGCGGAACCGCGTCCGACTTGCGCGCGGCGAATCCGTCATCATCCTCTTGCGCTGGGATGACACCTGGGGCGGCGCCGCCACCGACCTGGACCTCTATCTGCGAACCGGATCGGGAACCCTCGTCGCCCGTTCGGTCGACGGGCAGAACGGCGCCAGCAGCGACGATCCGATCGAGGGCTTCAGCTTCACCGCTCCCCGGGCAATCGGCGGCGCAGCGGCCACGCTCACAAGGTATTTTGTCCGAGTCGAACACTTCGCTGGCCCGGCGCCCGCCTGGTGGCAGGTACAGGCGTTCACCAGCCAGATACTCCAGCGACGTCAGGCCGGCCGGAGCGTCGGTGAACCGGCCGACAGCGCCGACCCGGGCGTACTCGCGGTAGGCGCCTCGAATCAACTCCGGGCCGCGGCGCTCGAGCGGTTCAGCAGCCGCGGACCGACGCGCGACGACCGCGTCAAACCGGACATCGTCGGCGTGGACAATGCCGACTCGGACGTCTGGGGCCCCTGGTTCGGCACCAGCCAAGCGTCGCCACACGTCGCAGGTCTGGCGGCGTTGCTACTCCAGACCAACCCCACGATGACCCCTGTTCAACTGTCCGACAGCCTGAAGGAGTCGGCGAGGCGCCGCGGGAGCCCGCGACCGAACAACACGTGGGGTTACGGCTTGGCGTGGCTCAGGACGCCGCGATGACTCTGGGGCGCAGTCGAGGAGCGACCGCGACGCTCTGCCTCGTCTGGCTTGCCGCCTGGCAGCTACAGGCCCAAGTCCCCAACTCGCGCAAGCCCACGTATCCCAAGCTCGAGTCCCAGTTGAGCGACCTCGTCAAACGCGCCGTCACCTCGCCGGACGAGGCCGACGACCTCGCTGCCGACGCCCCGCTCTCGGAGAACGGTGCCGTCGCCGTCGCGATCCACCTCTCCACCACCGCCGCCGATCCCCAGGCCGCGGTCCTGGCGTATCTTGCCGACCAGCAGATCGTCCCCTCGAACGTCGCCGAGACTCTGATCGAGGCCTACGTCCCGCTGCTCGCGCTTCCCGACCTCGCCGACGGCGACACTGTGGCGCGCGTCAGGCTCATCCGCCCGCCGATTCCCCACCGCGGTGAGTCGACGCCCGGGCCCGTCACGTTCCGTCACTCTTCCACGTCAATGCCCTCACCGTCGTCGACAGTCCGATCGTCCGGTGCGGGCACGCCGTTCGTGACCCAGGCATCGACGAGATCCAGCGCATCCTGCACCGCGCGTACGTAGGAGCCGAACTCGCCCGCCGCGTGCTGCGCGTCGGCATCGATGCCCATGCGCGACATCCGGTAGCGGAAGCCCTCGAGCGCGTCGTCTTCCCTGGAGATGTGCCACGCGCGCTCGAGCCCCGAGACCGAGGAGGACGACCCGATGAACGGCCAGAGCGGCCTCGCCGCGATCGGCGTGCCCGCCCCTTCCGCGGCGTACGACTGAACCGTGGGGTCGTCGTCGCCGATCGCCGGATGTTCTCGCGGATCGATCGCCGGCCACAACGCGACCCGCCGGGCGAGCCGTTCGAGCCCGACCGCCGCATCGCCAGCCGCACCCGCGATGATGACGACCCCGGCACACACCGTCCGACGAATCGTTTCGACCATCAGATTCCTCCAACCGACGAGCGCGGGTGGCTCGCTGCCGAGGACAGCATCTCCCGCGCTTGCTGTAGCCACGTTTGCTTACGCGCCAGGTCTGCCGTCAGCGGCAACTGCGCCACCCCGATCAGCCGCCGCATCATCTCCACCCCGGCAAACTGCATCACCAGCGTCCGGCTCGCGTCATCGTGCCGCGTCCCGATTCGCTCGGCATACCCGGTCAACGCTCGGTCGATGATCGCCGACGGCTGATCCGCCAGGCGCAGGTGCGCCACTAGCACCCCGACGTCGAACTCGGGCGCCCCGAGGAAGCAGAACTCCGGATCAATGATCCGCGGCCCATCCGCCGTCCGCAGCCAGCTGCCCGGAAAGAAGTCGCCGTGCAGCAGCGACCCTCCGTCGCGCAGATAGACGCGTCCCAGACCCTCGACGGCCGCCACGAGAGCCGCATCCTGACGCAGCTCGGCCGCTACCTCCGACAACCCCGGCGTGATCGCGTCGAGGTTCAGGCCATTGGAGGCATCCAGCGGCACCTCGAAGATGTGCAGGTGGTTCAGCTCGCGCATCGCGCGGTTCGTGAAGAGGCCATCGTCCTGAAACCCGGCGAATGCGCGATGCAACGAGGCGAGCATCTCCACCAGGGCGTCCAGGTCGGCCTCGCTCAGCGGCTCGCCGATGTACAGGCCGGTATAATCAGTGCCCGAACCCAGGTCTTCCAGCAGGAGCAGCCGCGCCTCGGGTGCGAAGCCCAGGAGTCGCGGCATCCGATCCCGCAGCGCCGGGTACTGCGCCATCAACTCGTAGAAGCGCCCTTCGACGACTGCGCGTTCCGGGGGCGCCGGAATGTGGTCGTACTTCTCGACCCATGGCCGCGCTTGCTTGGCAATGAGCGTGCGCTGCGACGTCTCCACCCGAAGCGTGAGGTTCATGTTCCCCTCACCCGGTTTCGACAGCCGACGCACGGCCTCGTCCGAAGCCAGCCATCCCCTCTCCCGAAGGAACGCCGCGAGCCCATCCGGGTCGCGTTCATCCAGGAAGAACACACCTGGATGGCTAGCTTCGAAGACCGCCCGCTTGGTCATCGTTGACATCTGAGAGATCGATCTGTGGGCGCCAGACGCGGCTATCTGTTCGACGCCAGGCGTCTCGCCGGCGGTTCACGCCAACGCGCTCATCCTACTACTTGAATTTCGCCGCCGGCCTTGTCGCCGCGGAGTACAATGCCCGAGGCGTCATACGACAGTGGAGAGTGGCCATGCGCGACTGGCGACCCGTCAACCCGTGGGACCGTGCCGTGCTCCGTCTCCTCATCCCACTCGTCCTCATCGCGGCGCCGTCGGCTGCTCAGAAGCGGTTGAGCTGGGACCAGCGAGACGAAGCGGCCCGCCTGGCGCAGATGGTGGACGCCGTGGCCGACGGGGAATACGCCGGCGGCGATGCCTGGCTGAAGTGGAGCCATCATCTCCTCCGCGGTGAGGACGGCCGCGTCTACATCCCGTTCAGTGTCGTGGTCGACGAGGCGCCCGATGCGTTCCATACGGCGAGCGTCTACGTGCGCGTCGCCAAGCATGGCGAGAGCTCCAGGGCAGGCCGCGAACGGATGCGTCGGAGCCGGCTGACCGGCTTCGACCCAGGTGAAGTCCCCATCAACGTGCCCGAGCGGGACTTCGCGCCGGCTGGCGCGCCCGTGGCCAGCGAGAACTCGGCGATGCTACGGCTCGCCCATCCCGAGGGCATCGACGAGGCCACCTACCCATTCGAGGACGTCCACTTCATCGATCTCGGCGGCACGAACGCTTCGCCCCCGTACACGATTCGCCGCTCGCTCACCGTCGAGCCCGGGGACTACGACGTGTACGTCGCCATTCGAGAGGCGGCCCTCGACGGCACCGCCAGGCCGGACGCAAAGTCGGCATTGCTCAAGCGACGCCTCCGCGTCCCGGCCTTCGGCGTCGACCGACTCCAACTGAGCAGCGTGATCGTAGCCGACGCCATCGACCCGCTCTCCGCACCGTTGTCGCTGGCCGAGCAGCTCGGGCGTCCGTATGCCCTCGGCGGCGCCGAGATCACGCCGGCCCGCGATACGATCTTCGATTCACAGGACAACCTGTCGCTCGTGTTCTTCATGTACAACCTGCTCACGGACTCGCGGGGCCGACCGAACGTCACCGTACGCTATACGTTCCACAGCCTGACCATGGAACGCGTGGAGCCGTTCCGATCGACGGCGCCCCAGGAATTCAACGCCGAGACGCTGCCAGACGGGTTCGACCTGCGTGCCGTCGGCGCGCAGCTTCCTACGTCGCAGGGCGTCCCGCTCCAATCGTTCCCACAAGGGTCGTACACGCTCCAGATCCAGGTCATCGACCACCTCGCCGACGCCGCCGTCGTCGAAGACGTATCGTTCGTCGTGATGGAGCCTTCCGGCGTCGAACCCTGAGGCCGCCTGAGATGGAATATCGCGCCGTCTTTCGTTGCATCGCCGGGTGCCACGGCGACCACGCCGTGATGCAGCCGATCTATCGCTGCCCAACCTGCGGGGATCTGCTGGAAGTGGTGCACGATCTCGATGCCCTGCGGCACCGCTCAGCCCCGGCCTGGATGCAGCTCTTCGATCAGCGATACAAGCGTACGGTCTGGCCCTACGGCTCGGCCGTGTGGGGCAAGAAGGAATGGGTCTGCCCCGAACTCGCCGACGACAACATCGTGTCGATGGATGAAGGTGGGACCAACCTGCTGTGGGCGGAGCGCTTCGGTCGCGAGATCGGTGTCGACGACCTCTGGATCAAGCTCTGCGGCAACTCGCATACCGGTTCTTTCAAGGACCTCGGCATGACGGTCCTGGTCTCAGTCGTCCGACAGATGATGCGCTCGGGACGGACGCTCCAGGCAGTCGCGTGCGCCTCCACCGGCGATACCTCGGCCGCGCTGGCTGCCTACGCAGCCGCCGCGGCCATTCCTGCCCTGGTCATCCTGCCGCGCGGCAAGGTATCCGAGGCTCAACTCCTGCAACCGCTGGCCAACGGCGCCACGGTGCTCGCGCTCGATACCGATTTCGATGGCTGCATGGCGATCGTCCAGCGCCTCGCTGAAGAAGAGCGCATCTATCTCGCGAATTCGATGAACAGCCTCCGACTCGAGGGCCAGAAGACGGTCGCGGTCGAGATCGTTCAGCAGTTCGATTGGGAAGTCCCCGATGTCCTCGTGATTCCGGGCGGGAACCTCGGGAACGTCAGCGCCCTGGGTGCCGGCCTCGACCTGATGGAAGCCCTTGGCCTGACCCGGAAGCGTCCCAAGATCGTCGTGGCCCAGGCGGCCAAGGCGAATCCGCTCTATCTCGCCTACCAGCAGGACTGGCGATTCGAGCCGGTCCATGCCGAGCCGACCCAGGCCTCCGCTATTCAGATCGGGAATCCCGTTTCAATCAAGAAGGCGATCCGGACCCTGCAGCGCTACGACGGCGTCGTGGAGCAGGCGAGCGAGACGGAACTGGCCGATGCCGCCGCGCGGGCCGACCTCACCGGCATGTTCAACTGCCCTCATACGGGCGTGGCACTCGCGGCGCTCGTCAAACTGCGCGACCGCGGGCAGATCGCGAAGACCGATCGCGTCGTCGTCATCTCCACGGCGAACGGCCTCAAGTTCACCGACTTCAAGCGAGCGTACCACGCCCGCACCCTGGCCGATGTCGAACCGGCCCACGCGCGACGCGCGATCGATCTGCCGAACGACTATGCCGCGGTCTGCGACGCCGTCGATCGCGCGGCCTCTCAGACATCGCTCCACCCCGTCTCCTGACGGACGTTCAGGACAGAAAGAGCGAGTACGCGGCGTTGTCGGGCTCTGGATGGTAGGGATAGCCCAGGCCGTCGAGAAACTCCCCGAAGGCGGCACGTTCATCCGAGGGCACCTCGAATGCCGCCAGGACCCGGCCGAAGTCCGCCCCGTGATTCCGGTAGTGAAACAGGCTGATGTTCCACCGGCCGCCGAGGCGCTCGAGGAACTGCATCAGCGCGCCCGGTCGCTCTGGGAACTCGAACCGGCACAGCTGTTCGTTCTCGACGTCAGGTGCCCGCCCACCCACCATGTGTCGCACGTGCAGCTTGGCGACCTCGTTGTCCGACAGATCGACCGTGGCGTAGCCCTCCGCAGTCAAGCGCTCGGCCAGTTCCTGCGCGTCGGCCTTCGACCGGATCGTCACGCCGACGAAGATGTGGGCCTCGGCGCGCCCGCTCAAGCGATAGTTGAACTCGGTGACGACCCGGCGGCCAACCGCCGCACAGAATTCCCTGAACGCGCCGGGGCGCTCCGGAATGGTCACGGCCAGCACCGCCTCCCGCGCCTCGCCCAGCTCGGCCCGCTCCGCCACGAAACGCAGCCTGTCGAAGTTCATGTTGGCGCCGCTCAGGATCGCGACCAGATGCCGGCCGCGAATCTGCTCCCGCTCGACGTAGGTCTTCAGCCCCGCGACGCCCAGAGCGCCCGCCGGCTCCATCACGCTGCGTGTGTCGTCAAAGATGTCCTTGAGAGCCGCGCAGATCTCGTCGTTCGACACCCGGATGACCTCGTCCACGGTCCGCTGCACCACGGCCATCGTGAACTCACCGACTTCCCGCACCGCCACGCCGTCGGCGAAGATGCCTACCGAATCGAGGATCACGCGCTTGCCGGCCGCCATCGATTGAAACATCGCGTCGGCCTCGAACGGCTCCACGCCGACGATCCGGATCTCCGGACGCAGGGCTTTGATGAACGCCCCGATCCCGGCAATGAGGCCGCCGCCGCCGATCGGCACGAAGATGACGTCCGGCAGCTCACGGCTCTGCCTGACGATCTCGTCGCCGATCGTGCCCTGCCCCGCCACGACCAACGGATCGTCGAACGGATGCACGAACGTCATTCCGGTCTCTTCGACCAGGGCGTCGCAACGCGCCTTCGCCTCGCCAAAGGTGTCGCCGTCGAGAATCACCTCCGCGCCCATCTCGACGACGGCGTCGACTTTGATCGCCGGAGTCGTTCGCGGCATGACGATCACGGCCCGAATGCCCAACCGCTTCGCGGCGAAGGCCACGCCCTGCGCGTGGTTGCCGGCGCTGGCCGTCACGATGCCACTCTTGCGCTCTGCCTCCGAGAGCTGAACGATCTTGTTGTAGGCGCCGCGAACCTTGAAGCTGAAGATCGGCTGAAGGTCTTCGCGCTTCAGTGACACCTGATTGCCTAGGCGGGCGCTGAGCTTGGCCGCCGCGTCCAGCGGCGTCTCGCGGGCGACGTCGTAGACGCGGCTCGTCAGAATCTGTCGAAGGAGTTCGTCGAGGGCAACTGGCCCGCCGGGGCGGTCGTGACCGGGGTCGATCATTCGCGTCGCTCGTGTCAGGTCGCCGGGTCCGCGCGCCGGCACGGGGTCAAGAGAGCGGGAGGCGGGCTGGACGGAGCGTACGCCGCCGCCGCGCCTGGCGTCGCGTCCGCGAACCGCTCCACACGAACTTGCCGCGAGCACCCATCACTAGTGATTGTCGGCTCGACGGCACGATGAGTTGATTCTCCCCGCACTATCCGTGGCGCCTTCCGCGACGCCCCGCGGACACCGTGTGCTAATCTGGGCAACGCGCGGCAGTTCTGCCGCGTCAGGGCACCAGACGCAGATGAGATCAGCCGCCGACGTCGTCATCATCGGTGGTGGCTGCATGGGCACCAGCACCGCCTACCACCTCTCCCGCCTCGGCATCACGAACGTCGTCCTCATCGAGCGCGAGCGGCAGTTGGCCACCGGGTCCACCCGTCGGAACGCCGGAGGCGTGCGGCACCAGTTCTCCACCCCGGAGAACATCGCTTTCTCGATTGAATCGATCCGCCTCATGGAACGTTTCGAGGACGAGGTTGGCTACCCGATGGACTTTCATCAGGATGGCTACCTGTTTCTCCTCTCGACGCCGGAGTCCGTCTCCACGTTCAAGGAGAACATCGCCCTGCAGCGACGACTGGGTGTCGAGGTCGATCTGCTCACGCCGGCCGACGCCGCGCGCCTGGCTCCCGGGCTCAACGTCGACGGCGTCATCGCCGCCAGCTACTGCGCCCGCGATGGCATCGCCGACCCCAACGGCCTCACCACCGGCTTCGCCCGGGCGGCCCAAGCCGCCGGCGTCGAGATCGAACGCGACACGGAGGCCACCGGCATCACCGTCGAGGCCAACCGGATCACCGCCGTCGCGACCACGCGCGGCACCATTGCGACCCCCATCGTGGTCAACGCCGCCGGGCCGCACGCCGCGTCCGTCGCGAAGCTGGCTGGCGTGGAACTGCCGGTCGAACCGCTTCGACGCCACATCTTCATTGCCCAGCCGCCGCGCTCCGCCGTCGCCGGCGTCGACTTCCCCGCAACGCACATCATGGCGATCGACTTCGCCACCTCGTTCTACTTCCATCGCGAGGGTGCGAACATCTTCTTCGGCATGGGCGATCCCGACGAGGTGCCCGGCTTTGACATGACCGTGCAATGGGACTTTCTCGATTCGGTCGTGGAAGTCGCGTTGACCCGCCTGCCGGTGCTCGCCGAGGGTACGGTCTCGCACGCCTGGGCCGGGCTCTACGCTATGTCGCCGGACGCCAACGCAATCATCGGCCCCGCGGGTCAGGTCGACGGGCTCTACCTGATCAACGGCTTCAGCGGCCACGGCTTCCAGCACGCTCCGGCCGTCGGGCGCCATCTGGCAACGCTGATCGCCGGTCACCGCTCCGACGTCGATCTCGGGTCGTTCGCCCTCGACCGGGTCTCGACCGGAGAAACCCATCCAGAGGCCAACGTCGTCTGACGGGCCCTTCGCCGATGCCCGATCCAACTACGTCTTCACGTTCCCCGCTGACCCGTCGTCACTTCCTCGCGCTGGGAACCGGGGCTGCTCTGGTCTCGGCATCGACCGGCTGCGCGCGTGCCAACGGGAGGCCAACATGGAGCAACCTTCGTGTTGTCGACGGCATCGACGACGCGGTCAGCCGGGCCACGCTTGCCGACGCCGCCTCGCTCTTGCGCGACGCAGGTGCGGTGGTGGGCCCGACCGCCTCCGCGGTTGGACCCGATAGCCTGCTCCTCACCACGAACGCCTCGGCGGCCACGACTTCGGCCTGGCGGTGCGCCAGCCGGGCGCCTGGGGCCTACCGCCTCCTGTCGCCGCCCGACGGGCCGGCGATCGTCGTCTGCGGAGCGGACGGCGAGGGCGCGCGCAACGGCCTGTACGCCTGGCTCGCATCGCTCGGCTTCGGCTTCTTCCGCGATGGCGAGACGCTGCCGTCGCTCGCCCGCGAGGCGACCGTGCCCCCGGTCGGCGACCACGAGGTGGCCCCGGCGTTTCGGTGGCGCGGGGACATGATCTGGGACAACTACCTCGGACCGCGGCGGTTCTGCGCCGCGGCCTGGGACGACGCCGACTGGGAGCGCGCCCTGCTCTTCATGGCGCGTAGCGGCCTGAACTTCCTCGAGTTCTATCCACCGATGGAGGCGGTCTTCCATCGCGCGTTTCCTGAGGCGGTCGGCCTCGACCACGGCGCCGTGTGGGGCTCGTCGGCGAAGGAGGCGATCGCCCAGCGAGCCCTGGCGCGTGGCCGGGAACTCGGCATCCAGTTCATGTACGTGATCGCCTACGGCGCGCTTCCCGACGCCGTACGCGCACTCCATCCCGATCTCGAATGGCGCGGCGGCTTCCTCTGCGCGCATCAGCCAGAGCTGCGGGCATTCACGACCAGTGTCTGGCGGGAACTCGTCGCCACGTTCGGCACGGATCACCTCTACGCCATCCGCCACCGGGGCGAGGAGGGCCAGTCCTACAGCGATCCCTGTCGATCGGTCACCAAGGCCGATGGCTTCAACCAGGCCTTCGAGGTCCTGCGAACGGTCGATCCTCAAGCGACGCCAACCGCCTGGACCTGGGCCGAAGAGATCCCCGATCTGTTCGAGGCGTTGCCCGATCAGATTCACGCGGCGCACATTCGACATGGGATGGGCGGAATGTTCGACGACGTGGGGATCGGACGGGAGCAGGCCGATGGCCGCCCCGACATTCCTGCCGGTCGGGTCTGGCTCTCGGGCCAGTTCACCGTCTTCAGCGGCGCTGACACCTTGCTCCAAACAGCCTGGTCGGACGGGCGCAGCCTCGCGCGCGATGCGCGCGCCGCCACCGCCGACCCGACATGCCGCGGGTACTTCCAGTGGCCCGAGTGGTCCGATACCTCACCGTGGCTGTCGGAGATCATCCGCCGTCTTGCCTGGGATCCGCGCGGGTTCGTGCAGGACCTCGCGTTGGAGCAGTTCGCCGCCGCCCGACATGGCCCGGCGGCGGACGCGTTTCTGGCCGGCTTCCGGCCCCTCCTCGCCGCCGGTAACGCGCGCGTCGTAGCGACCCCGCGCAAGCGCCTCCTCGTCCCCTACTTCCTTGCGCCGGACCAGCTTCGGCTACTCATCGACACACGTTCCGGCCTCGCCACGATG
>CEQE01125303.1_pt1 | contig 16984 bp, 13 predicted proteins | sample 356201 | NCBI WGS metagenome assembly CEQE01 (sample SAMEA2619970, study PRJEB7988) | marine metagenome | biome: marine biome (ENVO:00000447); feature: mesopelagic zone (ENVO:00000213) & marine oxygen minimum zone (ENVO:01000065); material: "saline water (ENVO:00002010), including plankton...
ACCTGAGGAACCTTAGCTAACGCCTGCTGTGCGACCTTTTCTATTGCTGACGGCGAAACACCCGCATATTCGAACAAAGAGCCCGCAAGACTGTTTGTTTGTTCTAGCAGGGCAATGATCAGATGTTCAACGTCAATTCCTTGATGGCTCCGCCGGATGGCGTGAGAAGAGGCAGCCTGCAACGCTTCTTGAAGTTTTATGGTCATGCGATTCATGTCCATGATCTCGTTATCCTCTCAAAAACCTTACAAGACTAGGCTGCCATCGTTTAACTCGCAAAAGAGAAGAAATTAGTATTAACCATACACCATTTCTGATTGTCTGAATGTTAATTGCTCTCTCTAATTATGCTACCTCTACTCAATGAAATAAGCTCTATTTTCCCAATGTCAAGACCATGATATGTTCGGAGACAAGACCCATCATTTATTCTATCTTCACAGTTTTAATTTCCTATAATGCTTTGAGTCTACAGTGGACAATCTTGCGATGTTTCGAAAACAACTGCTACTTAAATCAATTGCAAGTTTGCCATAATCTGATGCTCTCTATCTCTTTACCACAGACCACCAGATAACGAATTATCATAATTTGTTTTGCACGCACGATTGCTACCCCAATGAAACAACGAATTTTCACCATTCCGGAAATTTTTAAAACATACTTTGAGGAGATTAAAGAGAAACAACTAACCACCATAAAGAGTCGCGATAAAATCAAGAAAACAAGAAGCAAATATTTTCTGGCAACGGCAATACATATGGATTTCGCTGCATTCAAGCACGTGATACGGTCAATCACCATATCAACGAAATCCACGAAAACGCCGTAATGCTGAAAGCCATTAAATCAGGCTTATGTGATTTTCCCCATGTGCTGCATGGTCGCCTTGTGTGTCCCTGCTGAAAATTAGACGAGCCTGATATCAGATGATGGAACGAAACAAATTCAAGGTCTGCAGGTCGACAGCCATTGAGAGATGAGATGGATGAGCACTCCTGACCTAAGCCTTTGCAGCCTACTTAAAACACTACGCTAATTGTACATATTCTGGCACAAACGCCTCAGGCGGTGCAGGCACAATAAACTTCATCCGGCAATAGCACCCATAGGTAAGATAGGTATCGTCAAAGCAGTACTCAGCAATCTCCTTCAGTTTTCCTTCATTCCACATATCAAAAACCTGGCTGCCGCTCCCTGACTTCCCCTCAAAGCCCAATATTTTTGAGAGGACACCAAGACCCACCGCAGAACGCATATCCCAGTTTGCCCATACCATCATCGTGTCGTAAATTGCATCAGTTCGAAAACGCGCTAACCGAAACTCCATTGATGGGGGAATACGGTGAATCACAGAACGTTTCCAAATAAACGGAAGATCAAACGATAAACCGTTATGAGTAATAAGGTAGGGGAAATTCCATGCTCGCATGCGATTCCAAAACTGTGCAAGAATTTTGGCTTCATTGTTCCCATATAACAGCACAGCATCCTTGGCTTCGTTTGCATTCGTGAGCAAGATCATTCCAATACACACGATGCGCCCGAATGTACCATCAAGTGCAGTCATACGGTACTGCTGTTCAAGCCAGTCCTCAGGACTCATCCCCTCACGCTCCACAACAAGAGACGACGGCGGCTTTGCCTTCGGAAGCAAGCAACGATCCCTCTCATCACACGGGATTGTTTCAATGTCTAAAACAACTTTCATTAATCGACCGCGCTATCACACCTACTGAATAAACACAGCTACAAAACACCTGAAAATATAAGATTTGAGGCATACAAAGCAATCATGCTATAAAGTTAACCATGCAGCCTCGAATAAAAAAACTTCTTTCGGTAATCTCAGGATGGAGTTTTATCGCCCTTGGAATCATCGGCTTGTTTCTTCCATTTTTACAGGGCATTCTTTTTCTTGTGATTGGCCTAATCATTCTCTCCAAACACTATGCGTTTGCTCAGAAATGGTTAAAAAAAATCCATCATCGATATCCTGCCGTCTTTGATCTCGCCCACAAGTTTCGTATGCGCCTCATAGAACGATTTCTCAGGGGTGGAAACAAAGCGACGAAAGACGCTACCTTGCATACCAAGCCCTCTGAACCAAGACTCATGCACCACCCTGACTAACATATACTCCCATGCCAAGATGAGTGATGAATAACCGTCTGGCAATTCGAATAACAGCATCTATGTTGGTCGTGATGACGATGGTAGGATGTACACCAAAACCATTCAAACCTAACTTTGTACACACCTACAATAGGATTCAACCTAAAGCTGTTGTGATTAACGGTCACCAATTGATTTACACCGTGACCGGTGAAGGGCCTCCCATTATTCTGTTACACGGATTCGGAGCACAAGGATGGATGTGGGAATATCAACAAGAAGCACTCGCTCATCATTTTTCCGTGTATACACTTGATATTCTTGGTTACGGCTATTCTGATCGGCCAAATATCGCATACACGCCAGACCTATTCGTCAATTCGGTGAAGGGGTTTATGTCGAAGCTCGATATTGATCAGGCCACATTGATTGGCAATTCATTGGGAGCAGGAATTGCGATGGGAATGGCATTAAAATACCCTCACTTGACTGACAGCATCGTTCTGATCGGAGGGTTCCCTCAGAGAGTAAAAGAAAAGGTCTCCCTTCCATCCTATCGCGCCTTCCTTCGATTCAAACCTGAGTTCCTTCTGCGCATAGGTTTTTCCCTTTCTGGAAAACGTCTCCTGCGCTCGACCCTTGAAAGCTTAGTCGTCGACAAAAGCCTTATCACAAATGATGTTATCAATCGAGCATACCAATTCCGGACGTTTTCCGGATCCGCTCACTCACTATTCTCAACCCGTAACAACCTCCAACAATGGGAAGAACATTATGCACCCCTCATCTCAGAAATTGAGACGCCAACCCTTATTCTGTGGGGCACTGACGATCCCCTGTTTCCGCTTCCAGTCGGAGAAGAACTGCATCATCAAATCCAAAATTCCTCCTTCTTACCCATCAAAAATGCTGGCCATCTTCCAATGTGGGAGAAGCCAAAAGAAACCAACTTGTCTATCATAAAATTTCTTCTCCCAACAGACAGCTAGTTGTAGAAAAACAATAAATTAATTTACAACTCCGTTCAGCAAACTTAAGAAAACCCTTGGTGCGCGAAACGCAAACAGACACACGAACACGACAATGAAAAACCCACTGTCCACCTATTCACCAGGGTTTATTGTTTTCTATGACAATTAAAACAATCTTCTCGCTTGGTCAGATGACGATCCGGAAGTGGGTACATACCCTGGGGAGAGTGGCATCGAAGACACTCTTTCTCGTGCTTCACAAATTGGTGGAGTTTGTTGGCAGGGATCACAGGATTATTGTCAATGGGACTAGGAAGTAATGCAACTCCCGTTACAACTACGACCGTAGCAAGCACAAACAAAAGATCGGCCTTTCTAATGCTTAATGCCATGCGACTCCATCAGGCTCTACTAAGTTCCATGATTTAAGAGTTACTCAAAAGAGATGTCAGGAAATACCACGCTCATTGATACTCTCATCACAGACAACACATGTTACCACGACAACAGGCTGAAAGATTCGCTCGTAAATTTCTTGCGCAGCCCTCTACATAAAACTCATGAACTTAGTCTTAGCCTCATCCATGATGGAGGCAGTTACCTGAGGGGCTCCTTTATCTTTCGCCATACGCTCAATCTCACGCTTTGCCATTGGACGAATAAACTCTGGAAGACGCCTGAGTCGTTCTTCCGCTTCAGCAGACCATGTAACATCTGTTCCAGTAGTTTTGGCATCATCCATCACTTGCACAGTGACAGAAGAAAACTCATTCTTTCTTGCATATTCTTCAATGTCACGCTTGACCATTGGACGAATCATCGAAGGAATTCGCTCGAGCCGTTCGGTAGCTTCTGCACTCCACGACAATGCTGAAGACGATTCGGAAGAACCCTCAGTGATTCCGGTCACCGCAAGCATGTCCGAAAATGGGCATACCCCCCCTGAGGTAACACCATCGCCGTCGGTTTTCACCTTCCCACCTTGCCCCTGAAGCGTCTCCCTAGTCATTTCGAAAGGTGTGGAAGGAGCGGTTTTCCCACCAAGTTTTACCCCAAGCGAAGTAACAAGCGATGTTTCTCCAGCATTTGTTACCATCGAAAATCTGGTCTTGCAGATTGGGCATCCGAATGTGATGCCCAGCGAATTGTCAGCCACGGCATCAACATTCTCAAAGTTCATATACCCTTCACATGTCAAACAAACAAATTTCATTACAGCGCCCTCCGTGTCACATCGCCGTCACAGCTTTTCCGCAATAAGTTTTTCAAAATCAAGAATGTCTCGGATACGATTAGAAATTTCTGAATAACGTGCAATGGTGTGATGTGCGGAATCAAGAAGAGGTTGGCCTTTGTCAAAAGAACGAGTCAAGTCTCGATCAAACGGAATCCGCCCGAGAAATGGAACATCTAATGCATCACACATTTCATCAGCCTGACTTTCAAACAATTCACTATCAGTCCCACATCCAGGGCACCGAAACTCGCTCATATTTTCAATCAGTCCAATAATTTTAATGTTGAGGCTTCGTGCGTAGATAACCGACTTTCGGACAACGTCCATGGCCATTTCAGATGGCGTGGTGACAACCACTGCACCATCAAGATCAGGAATAAAACTCGCAATGGCTGGTGGCTTATCTGCGGCTGCACCAGGAGGAAGATCAATAAGAAGATAGTCAACTTCACCCCAGATGATGTCAGCCAAAAATTCACGAATGACCGTCATCTCTAAGGTTCCCAACCAGACCGGACTAAGATCCATTGGCCTATTCCACCGGACAGGAGACAAGTCGCCAAGGAAAAAATCCATTGATCCTACTTTAATACCTAACGGACCAATAGGAGGAAGAGCCCCTTCCGGAGTCATCGTCAGTTGCTGACCTCGTATTCCAAGCATATGGGGAACACACGGGCCATTGAGATCAACATCAAGTACAGCAACCTGCTGACCCTGCCGTGCAAGGGCAAGAGAAAGATTGACCGTGGTCATGCTTTTTCCCACCCCCCCTTTCCCGCTAAGAATAGCAATTTTTCTTCGAATGCCTGCCATCCTCGATTGGAGTTGCTGAGTTTGTTCACCAATTTGCTCAACAACTTTCGCATCATCCTTATATTTTAGCTTCGAAAGAATTATTTTCAGGTCTTTAGTCATAACCACGTCAATACTTCTCCCAATTAGAACTCAGTAGATACCGCCATCGCTCTACCTGAATTATCTTTAAGGACTAGCTAGGTTGTCAAATGTGGGATCGGAGCGCGTCACGATAAAGTTGACACTCTCTCAAATCCATAACTATACTTCAGTCCTGCCGAAGTGGTGGAACCTGGTAGACACGCACGTTTGAGGGGCGTGTGGGGAAACCCGTGCGGGTTCGAATCCCGCCTTCGGCACCATCATCACACCTCACACATAAATGGTTTTCAATTGCTCGTTTACAGGAGCAAAATGGCTCCGCTGAAATGTTCAGCGGAGCCATTTTTGACCACTACTAATCTGGACACCCTGAGGGTGCGCGCCTTAGTACATCCCTTCCATTCCACCCATTCCACCCATTCCACCACCACCTCCTCCAGGAGGCATAGGCATGGGTTTCTCTTTTTCTGGAATCTCAGTGACCAACACTTCAGTGGTGAGCATCAGTCCAGCCACACTCGCCGCATTCTGAATCGCACTTCTAACCACTTTAGTCGGATCGATAATGCCAGACTTAATCATATCAACATATTGCTCTTTCGAAGCATCAAATCCAACACTGGCTTTTTCTTCTTTAACTTTAGCGACGACCACAGAGCCTTCATGTCCAGCATTTGCCGCAATTTGCCGCAGAGGCTCTTCAAGTGCACGCTTGATGATCGAAGCACCTATCTTCTGATCATCAGAGAGCTTTAATTTATCCATAGCAGGAATCGCCCGCACTAAGGCTACGCCCCCTCCAGGGACAATGCCCTCCTCCACCGCCGCCTTAGTAGCATGGAGAGCATCTTCCACTCGAGCCTTCCTCTCTTTCATCTCTGGCTCGGTAGCGGCGCCAATACGAATCACTGCAACTCCACCAACGATTTTTGCGAGCCTCTCCTGGAGTTTCTCTTGATCATAATCTGAAGTCGTCTCTTCAATTTGTGCTTTAAGTTGCTTGACTCGTCCCTGAATCTGGGACTGTTCACCAGTACCTTCCACAATTGTGGTGTTGTCCTTATCCACAGAGATCCGCTTGGCTCTACCAAGGTCTTTCAGTTGGACATTTTCAAGTTTGATGCCAAGTTCCTCAGAGATCATCTGACCGCCAGTAAGAATGGCAATATCCTCCAGCATGGCCTTACGGCGATCTCCAAAACCAGGAGCTTTCACGGCACAGATATTCAAGGTACCGCGTAGTTTGTTCACCACCAATGTGGCCAGAGCCTCGCCTTCAACCTCTTCCGCAATAATCAACAGAGGCCGGCCCATCTTGGCAACTTGCTCAAGGAGCCCAAGAAGGTCCTTCATGTTACTAATCTTCTTCTCATGAATTAAAATATAGGCATCCTCAAGCACACACTCCATACGCTCCGCGTTGGTAACGAAATAGGGTGAGGTGTAACCACGATCAAACTGCATACCTTCAACCACGTCGAGAGTGGTTGTTAAGCTCTTGGCTTCTTCAACGGTAATCACTCCATCTTTACCAACTTTTTCCATTGCCTCCGCGATCAAATCTCCCACAGCCACGTCATTGTTAGCGGAAATAATACCAATCTGGGCAATTTCTTTTTTGTCATTGCAGGACTTACTTTGAGAGTGCAGCTGCTCAACTACCGCTTCCACTGCCGCATCAATACCACGCTTGATATCCATGGCATTCGCACCAGCAGCAACATTCTTCACTCCTTCGCGGAAAATAGCTTCGGCCAGAACGGTAGCTGTGGTAGTGCCATCCCCAGCAACGTCACTGGTTTTACTTGCGACCTCACGGACCAATTGAGCCCCCATATTTTCATAGGCGTCCTCCAGCTCAATTTCCTTGGCTACAGTGACCCCGTCCTTGGTGATCGTGGGGGCACCCCATTTCTTACTGAGCATGGCATTGCGCCCTTTCGGACCCAATGTGGCTTTTACGGCCTTGGAAAGCTTGCTCACTCCTCTCAAAATTAGTTGCCGGGCATCTCCAGAATATTCCATCTGCTTTGCTGCCATTATTATCTCCTCTCTTCCTTCATTGCAGGTTATGTAGTGGGGTTAGTCAAACAACCCTAGAACTTCTTCTTCCTTCATGACAACATATTCCACATCATCAAGCTTGATTTTGCTTCCGCCATACCTCTCGCACAAAATGCTATCGCCGACCTTCACCATCGTCACATCTGGCCCGATGGCGCGTACAGTACCCTTCTGAGACTTTTCTTTAGCTGTCTCAGGAATATAGATACCCCCAGCAGATTTTTCCGCGTCATCCTCAAGATATTCAACAAAAATACGATCCCTCAACGGTTTAAACTTCGTTTTGACCTGTTCCTTTACTGCCATGTGCTGCCTCCTCACTGATTAGGTTGATTCCTCCAAGTCATCTCAGGTAGCCCTCTGACCACCAAACGAAGAAATAATCACCGTATCAGAAGAAGTCAAGGTGGGAATCCTATAAAAATGCATGAGGGTCTACATCCACCTCGAATGTAAGGCCGGAAGTGCCTGGAAACGTTTTAGAGCTTTTCAGAGATGCTTCCACCACGCCATGAGCCACCTCGCTTGCAAGCCCAGAACAGGGCTCCTTGACCAAAATATGATCTCGGTAACGGCCGCGTACTCGTGAATAAGGGGCTGGAACAGGGCCCAAAACCTCTTGGATTCCTGCTGTCTGGTTGTGTCGAAGATGATTGGCCCATCGGGCTGAAATCTGATGCACTTGAGCCTCAATATTACCAGTCACACGTAAACATACGAGCCTAGTGAATGGGGGAAACAAAAGTTCCTCTCGTATAGCCAGTTCGTCCATATAGAATTTTCTAGAGTCTTGGTGTATCACAGATTGCAACATATGATGCTCTGGCTGAAACGTCTGGATCAACATTTCTCCACATGTCAAAAACGACTTGAGCGCCATAAGTTGGTGAAAGGAACGCTCTGCGGCTCTAAAGTCTGGCATATGCATCATTGTGTCAGCAGAGATGACTCCAATCAGAGCCACCCTAGGCATAGGAGCTATATCGAGGAGCATTGATGTCCCAATAAGAATGTCGAGTGCTTTAAAATCAAGCCTCTTGATAAACGATAACGCTGCAGACTCTGACCGAACAAGATCTCTGTCCATTCGCACAATACGAGCATCAGGAAAAAAAGCGCGAGTCTCCTCTTCCACGCCTTCAGTGCCAAACCCCATAGCTATAATATGAGTGCCTCCACAACGCAAACAGATGTGGGGAGCATCACGAGATTCTCCACAGATGTGACACAAAACCTTGTGTTCTCTCCTATAGTACGTCAGCGACACACTACAACTGGTACATCGGGTGGTTGCTCCACAGTCACGACACCAGAGAGATCGCGAAAACCCTCGTCTTGGCTGGTATAGAATCACAGGCTTCCGGCTCGTTAAACAACCATGCATAGCACAAAGAAGCGATTCTGAAAAAAGTCTCCCCTTTTTTGATTCTGTTCGCATATCAATGCATTGGACTACCAGGTGTGGGGTGGTATGTGAATCACAGTCAAGATCTGACGTAGGATTCTTGAATATCAATGTGGCTTTTTTAGATTGAATCAGATGAATGGCTTCAACCGAGGGATGTGCAGATCCAAAGATAACCGTAGCCATCTCTCTGCTCGCTCGAGCCAACGCAATTTCACGCGTATGAAACCTCGGTTCATGATCGAATTTGTGTCGAAAGTCGTGCTCTTCATCCACAATAATAAGCCCCAATTTTCTCGTGGGGATTAATACGCTCGATCGAGTTCCAATCACAACATTTGCACCGCCAGATTGGAGCCTAGACCACTCTAATGTCCTCTGAGAAAGCGTACGTGTCCCAAACCAGTCAGATATGTTATCCCCGAGGTATGGACGCACCGCCTTGGAGAATTCACGGGCTTGACTCGCATGGGGAAAGATCACAATGCAACTCTGCCGTTTCGTTATCGTTTCCTGAATAGCCTTTAGGTACGTACCGGTGCGGTATTCCAAAGATGCCTGCATAACGAAGGTTTGGGTTCTACTTTTCCTAATGGACGAAGCAAGAGGGCTGGACAAAGTCTGCAGTAACCAATGATCTGTCTCATCTACAGCATGAGCTGGACTAGGGTTTTCTTGAGACTTTTCAGAGCACTTAGCGTATTGGATACTAGGGGGAAGATTCACATAGCTCTCAATATATCCGCTCTTCTTAAGTGATCTCAGCACTGGAGTTATTTTCCGATGCCCCAGTTGTCGGCGTAAGTACTGACTCGAAAGGCCGTGCTTTGCGGACTTCAGCCTTGTGAGAATTGCGTGTTGAATCGTTCGATCTTGGCCCGATCCCTCCGTTATCATCCGTCCTAGTGTCGTTATAGAGAAACGTTCTTTGATTCCATACCTGAACACAGGCGAAAGCATGAGCTGGAGACATGCTCCCATAGGGGCAAGATAATACGATGTCATCCATCGGGCAAGTGACAACATTGACGGGGAAAGTTCAAACGATGCGTCAACAATAGCTTCGATTCTCTTGAGACGAGAAGCCTCGGGCGTCTCAATGATCTCAGCAATCAGCCCAACGTACACATTGGACCCAAATGGAACTCTTACCATATTTCCTGCGCGAACTTTCTGTTGCAACGTATCAGGGATAACGTAGGTGAAGAGCCTACGTGGATAGTGTGAGATAAGAACCAGCGCGGCTGAGTGTAAGGGCATGACGTTTGGACAATATCAAACCCACTTCCAGTGTCAAGACCACACGAAGTGGCAATTCGCCGTGGTCCCGCTGAAGGTGCACCAGGGTTGATATTCCCCTGAAAAAAAAGGTTAAGAACGGGAATAACACCCAGACGCCGCATCGGCCGTAGGTCTATTATCCTCTTGCGCCGGGAAAAAGGCCAATGCTATGCTTGCTCGTTGTGGAACTTCCTCCTTCGACCATCGCTTACTTAACCGAATATTTGCCAATCCTCTTGTTCTTAGGGGTATCATTTGTCTTTGGTGCGGGCACCCTGCTTATCAGCCATATCGCACAGCCCAAGTACCCCGAAGCGGAAAAACTGACCACCTATGAATGTGGCAGCGAGCCAATTTCAGACGCCCGAATGCCATTTCCCGTTCGATACTACATCATCGCGATGTTATTTGTCGTCTTCGATGTCGAAGTAATTTTCTTATACCCATGGGCCGTAGCGTTTAATGAGATCGGGGTGATCGGCATGATGGAAATGATGATTTTCATCGGTCTGTTTTTCGTCGCCTACTTCTATGCTTGGATGAAAGGAGCATTGGAATGGGATTAATCCAGATTGGGGCACAAGATAAATCTGGAGATCTAGGAGTCCTCACCCTAACCCTTGAAAAGGCAGTGAACTGGGCAAGAAAGGGCTCTCTGTGGCCAATGACCTTTGGCCTCGCCTGCTGTGCCATTGAAATGATGGCAGCGGTATCGTCCCGCTATGACATGGATCGATTTGGGGCCGGCATATTTCGCGGAACCCCCCGTCAATCCGACCTGATGATTGTCGCCGGGACTGTCTGTCGACGCATGGCCCCTGTGGTCCGGAAGGTATACGACCAAATGCCCGAACCAAAATATGTACTTTCGATGGGTTCGTGCGCAACCTCAGGGAATATTTACGACAGCTACCCCGTGGTTCAAGGTGTCGATCGAATTGTGCCCGTTGATATGTATGTTCCTGGATGTCCGCCAACACCGGAAGCGCTCTTCGATGGAATTCTTAAGCTTCAGGATGAAATTATGCGTCGCCGCGTATTCACTAAACAACCCAAAGAAGTTAGCATGGAAGGATAATGCATCCGCTTTCAGCTCGTATAAAATCGCAATTTCCGCAATCCTTGGTCTCTATTGTAGCCTACCGAGGAGAAGTGACTGCTAACGTCAAACGTGAATCAATCCACGAGATATGCCGATTTCTCCACGACGATCCTGAAATGGCCTTCAATTACATTGTCCACGTGAGTTCCGTGGACTGGCCAAATGATTCTGAACGGTTTGAGATCATCTATGAGGTCTATTCCATTCCAAAACGTCACCGCATACGGATAAAAACTCGAGTCCCAGAATCCGACCCACATCTCGATTCGATGGTAGACATCTGGAAAGGTGCCGAATTTATGGAAAGAGAGGTCTTCGACATGATGGGTATCCATTTTGACAATCACCCTGATCTCCGCCGAATCCTCCTTCCTGACGACTACCCTGAAGGATACCCCTTACGCAAAGATTTCCCTCTGCAAGGTAAAGGTTGGCGAGATACATTCGAGTTTCTTGGTGAAAAACCATAAGAACCTCTGGGTTTTACCACAGCCATCCTCCTCCAACCAGAACACATTCTCCAAAATATAGCCGCACGGCGTGCTAGTGGCACAAAGTGTCGCTGACATCTCCATTGTCCCAGAAATTTAAGCCCTAGTAGCGCCTGAGATGGGACCTTTAGAAGGATTCTCTACCACACGATTATGTGCTTTGAGGTATGCCAAGTGGTCGTGAGACAAGGCTTCGGCTGGTAGCATGTCCCAATACAGGCCTAGCTTCCTTTTGAGCCTCTGTTTATAAAACTCCGGAAGCACAGTGCTTTCTCCTTCCAGATAGCGCCGAAGAGCAATGTTCGAATCGAGATTCTTACGGATGATTGTGTGATACTTGAGACGCCCAAACCCCTCTGACGACATACTACGGACAACATTCAACCACTTTGGAATCCATACTTTATTTGAAAACAACCTTCGAGAAATTCGTGGCCAAGAGAATGCATAATGAGTCAGGTCAATAAGGTGATCGTAGAATTCTGGCCATGTATAGTTCTTTGGCCGAACATTCATAGCCTTGTTGTTATCGAGAAAATGAAATGGAAACGGTAAAACCCTCCCCTCGCGCTGTAAATCGAGATTAAATGGAGAAGCTTGGCCAAATGCCGACAGCAAAGAGAATGCCGGAAAAGTTCCGGGCGTTCGCCTGAGAAACTCTTTAGTCAGTTCAAACGGTTCTGGCCCTTCATCACTGTCCAACCCGAGAACAAAATTTGATTGGGTGTAGGGAATGTATTGGTGCACTAGATTCATGTGGTCGGCGATGTGCCTGACCTTGTCAAGGCCAGTCCGCCGGCCTGAGCTTGACTTGTCCGCATGGTCGTACCAAGATTCAATGCCTGGAAGCACAGCTTTAAACCCATTTCTCTGCATCCTCTTGAGGTGTGGTTCGCTCAGAATAGACAAGGTACTTTCGGCAATAAAGTCAATCGAATCAGGAGGAATAGAGTCCTCAATAATTCCCATGTACTGATTGAAACTTACGCCAAAGTTTGGATCATGCCACGCAACACAGGGTCGGTCTAATTTCGTAAGCAAGAACCGAAGATCCTCACGAATTTGATCAAACTCTAATTGCTGAAAATCGATGTTTGCATCAATACAAAATCCACAGGTGTAAGGACAACCCATACTGCCAATCATAGGAACAATTTTGAACGATGTTGGTGCTTTGTCTATGGTAGGCTCGATAAACTTCCATCGTTCCTTAACCCCTGGGAGTTCACGGGGCTGCTGCGTTGCGCTGAGCTGTTGCCCGATAGGTCGAGATGGATCACAGTCACGGACAACATCTCCAATTAACGCTTTGTCGGTAAACCCTAAAACATAATCAAAATAACGCACCGCATCCTGAGGATAACACCGTGCATGCGGTCCACCCAACACAGTCACGGTTCCTTGTCGGCGAAAAATATTGCTAATGGCATAGGCAAGTTCTGCCGAACGAGTAAATGCCGAAATAAACAAAAAATCTGCATCACGCTGTAGTTCACTATTCAGGTCTTCCAAGCCGGTATAGCAAACGAATTGAACATCGTGACCCATCTGCTCACACCACACTGCAACCACCTGAGGCATAATGCTGGCAAGATTCTGATTCATGATCCGCGCATAAAGACTCGTGGTCGGGCCTTTGGTCAGGAGATCAAGAATAGTAATTTTGAGACGCCGCATTGTTCTCCATCGCATTTCACTTACGCCACCCTATCAAAGACAAATATCACGGCAAACCGGAAATCCCCTGATGCCTGCCAACGGATTATAGCAGTAAATGAGGTAGCACTTTTGGCTCATCCCCCGAAATAGGACTTTTCCCTCTTGCGGGAGCATACCGCCCCGGATAACATAAGCTTTTTGCTAACTTGCTGAGAATTGGAAATTGTCTATGCCCCAAGGACTTCACGATCAACGGAACACAGTATATCGGATCAATCCGAAACATCCCGAAGATCCAGCCCTCCCTGTTCTTCGCACTGAAGAGCTGATGCTAAACATGGGCCCCCAGCACCCTGCCACTCACGGGGTACTCAAAGTTGTATTGGATCTAGAAGGCGAGCGCATCGTCCAAGCAACTCCCGTTATGGGATATTTGCATCGTGGGGTTGAAAAACTTGCCGAGCATGGCACGTATCATCAGTTTATTCCACATACCGACCGCTTGGACTATGTCTGTGCCATGTACAACAACTTTGCATATGTTCGAGCTGTTGAGAAACTCATTGACCTACAAGTTCCAGAACGTGCGGAATACCTTCGGACCATCGTCGCGGAAATCCAGAGAATTATAGGACACCAATTTTGGCTTGGAACCCAAGCTTTAGACCTTGGCGCGATGACAGTCTTCTTCTATACCTTTAGGGACCGCGAAATTTTGCTTGATTGGTTTGAGCAGCTATGTGGTGCTCGTCTAACCACAAGCTGGTATCGCATCGGTGGTGTCGAACGGGACCTCTCTCCAGCTCTTGTCGAGACGATGAGCGACTACCTTGATTACTTTCCACCAAAAATAGACGAATACATGATCTTTCTCGAAAAAAACAGGATTTGGCTTGCGAGGACAAAAGGCGTGGCAGTGATTTCAGCTGAAGACGCGATTAGCTTTGGAATGAGTGGGCCGCCCCTCCGCGGGTCAGGTGTAGATTATGACTTGCGCAAATATGAGCCCTATGCGGCCTATGACAAAGTCGAATGGAAGGTTCCAGTCGGAACAAATGGTGATACCTATGATCGATACTGGATTCGAATGGAAGAGATGAGAGAGAGTGTAAAAATCATCCGTCAATGTCTTGATCATCTTAAAGAACTTGACCAACTTCCAACCGACGATTCTCGAAATCAAATCATGGCCAAACGACCAAGCGTGACCCTACCGACGAAAGATCGTGTGTTTACCAACCTCGAGAACATGATCCAGCAATTCAAGCTCTTTTCGGAAGGTTTTAAAGCGCCGAAGGGGGAAATCTATTGTGGCACAGAAGCGCACAAGGGCGAACTCGGATTTTATATTGTCAGCGATGGGGACTCACGCCCCTATCGCATGAAAATTCGCGCACCTTCATTCATTCATATGGGAGCATTTGACCACATGTGTAAGGGGTACATGATTTCAGATGCTGTCACGATCTTTGGCACCTATGATGTTGTGATGGGGGAATGTGATCGTTAATACTTCTAAAAAGAAAGACCGTCAGCGGGGACCTTGCCCTCTTGCATGCTCGCATATTCCATACATCACTTGCAGAATAATCGCTCTTTAGGCAACCCCATGGCAATAAAACCTGTAACCAACCCCGAACTTGATGTCGAGCCTGTCGAGTTAATAATTGACGGAGAGACGGTACATGCCAAACCAGGCATATCACTCTATGATGTCATTTCGAAACGAGGCAAGAAGATCGCAGCTATGTGCTACCACTACACCTTCGACCCGTTTGGATCATGTGGGGTCTGTCTAGTTACGGTCGAAGGGAAAAAAGCTCCAGTTCGTTCCTGTACGGCTAAAGTACAAGCTGGCATGGTTGTAACGACAGAAACACCTGATTTGTTTGAAGCTCGTAAAAAAGCCGTTTCTAAGCATCTTTCGACACATCCCCTCGATTGCCCCGTGTGCGACGCTGACGGACGATGTGAACTTCAAGACATGGCTTTTCGCCACGAGATTACGAATCTGATTGACGTCAAACGAAAGGTTATTCCAGAAGACACGCGTGGTCTCGCACTCGATTTTAATATGGAACGCTGCATTGTGTGTGGCGAATGCATCAACATCTGTGAAGATGTTCAAATGATTAATCCGCTAAAAAACGAGAAAGGAAAATTCAAAACAGGGGCTCTACAGTTTCTCAAGAAGGATGGAGCTCAGCAGGTCGTAGCTAAAGGCGACATACCACTGTATTGTGAGTTTTGCGGAGACTGTTTGGCTGTGTGTCCAGTTGGTGCAATCACCAACAAGTTTGCAAAGTATGTCTATAAGCCATGGCAACTAAAAACAACCACGACAACATGCGCGTACTGTGCAGATGGCTGTGAGATTTTTCTTGACACTAAAGACGAGAAGATAGTTCGTATACGCTCTGCACTTTCCTGGAAAAACAAGTGGGGGGATCGCGAAACAACTGCACAAGGGCATGGAGGAATTTGCGCGCGCGGTCGCTTTGGGTTTCACTATGTCGATCATACCTCACGATTGAAACAACCTCTTGTTCGACGTTCTTCGCAAGGAACTCACACCCATGTCCCAACCCCATGGATAGATGCAATCGACGAAACCATTGAAAAGCTTCAGGCCATCAAATCCAAGCACGGAGGACAAGCGATTGCCGGACTGATCACCTCACATTGCACGAATGAAGACCTCTATGTATTCCAACGTCTTATGAGAGGCGCGCTAGGTACAAACAATATCGATAGCAGTGCTCGTTATGGGTATATGAATTTTGTTCGTGCCATGCGCGATGCCACAGGACTAAGCCACTCGATGAATTCATTCGAGGAAATAACCAAAGCAAAAGCAATTCTTCTCATAGGCTCAAATATTACGGAAACGCACCCGATTACAGGGTTGCGTATCAAGGAAGCAATACGCGTCTACAAATCAAATGTTATTATTGCAAACCCAAGAACAACACCTCTCGCCAAGTTAGAGTTTGATAATGTCCATCATCTCCAACTACGCCCAGAAACAGAAAGATGGCTTGTCATTGGCTTAGTTAAAGCACTAATCGAACATGATATTTTTGACAAAACCGCTACTGATGGATACCCCAAGGCACTGGAGGCAATCAAAGCCGCATTAGAAAAGATCGACTTAGAAGCGATTGCAGTGAAAACAAATATTGCCGTTGATACAATTGTTGATACCGCAACAATCCTCGCACAATCACCACGAACTGTAATCCTATGTGCAGAGGATATTAGTATGCGTGCAGGTGGTTATACCAACATGCTTAACCTTATCGATCTGGCCTGGTTGACCGGTGCACTAAGAAAGCCTGGATCCGGCATTAACTGTCTTCCAGAGGAGGCGAATGAACAAGGTGCCATCGACATGGGGGTCGCGCCAGAACTGCTTCCAGGGCAAGTTTCGTTCAGCGATGCTGAAGCACGAACACGATTCGCTACTGCATGGAAAAGCGAACTCCCCCCTGCCAACGCCGGCGCACATCTGATGGACATTTTTGATCAATGTCGGACCGGTCAGATTAAAGCATTATATATCGTAGGAGAAAACCCGCTTGCAACATTGCCCTCTTCATCAAAGGTAAGAGAAGCTTTGGAGAACGTCGAGTTTTTGATTTGCCAAGAACTATTCATGACAGAAACTGCGGAGTTGGCTCACGTCGTCTTTCCTGCATGCTCATATGCCGAGAAAGTTGGATCGATGACAAACTTCTGGGGGCGCATCGGCCCCTTAGA
>CEQE01119091.1_pt1 | contig 16915 bp, 17 predicted proteins | sample 356201 | NCBI WGS metagenome assembly CEQE01 (sample SAMEA2619970, study PRJEB7988) | marine metagenome | biome: marine biome (ENVO:00000447); feature: mesopelagic zone (ENVO:00000213) & marine oxygen minimum zone (ENVO:01000065); material: "saline water (ENVO:00002010), including plankton...
ATCAGACCAAAATCTTGAGAGCTCGCGTGAATGGCAGCGGGTAAAACACCGGCGACCGGTGAGATCGTGCCGTCCAAGGCAAGCTCGCCCAAAGCCACAAAGCCTTGGAAATCATCAGGCGAGATCACCCCCATCGTTGCCAGCAGGCCTATGGCGATGGGCAGGTCAAAGTGACTGCCTTCCTTGGCGAGATCAGCCGGTGATAAGTTCACCGTGATGCGTTTCGGCGGCACAGCGAGACCGATGGCGCTTAACGCCGCCCGCACCCGCTCACGGCTTTCCGCCACCGCTTTATCGGGCAGACCAACCACCGCAAATGCCGGGATACCGGACGCTATGTGAACCTGAACATCGACCGCCAGAACGTCGATGCCCAGAAACGCAACTGTGTTAACTCGTGCAACCATGCGGGGGTTATGGCGGGACCAGAGGGGGTTTTTTTAAAATTTAAAAGGATTTGTTCAGAAATCTCGGTATATCCTGGGTAATTGATAGGATAAATTTTTCTGGAGTTCTGCTTTGTCTCGAAATTTCACCGTCGTTACCACCTTCAATGAACAAGGCCTTGCTGCTTATGGTGAGCGGTTTTTGGCCGCCTTTGATCAGCATTGGCCGGCGGAGGTGACGCTCTATGCGTACCATGAAGGCAAACGGCCTGACTTCCAGAGCAGCAGAATTACCTATCTCGATCTTGAAGCGAGCTGCCCCGATCTGGTCGCCTTTAAAGCGCGGCACAGGCACGACGCCAAAACTCAAGGCACGCTGGAAGATGGCGATTACGGCTACCGCATGGATGCGGTGCGCTTTGCTCATAAAATATTTGCGTTGACCCATTGCGGGCTGGCAATTGTGGCGGATGTATTGTTCTGGCTCGATGCGGATACCATAACCTTCGCCGATGTGCCGTTGTCGGTGCTGGATCAAGTCCTGCCGGAGGGTGTCTACACCAGCTATCTCGGGCGGCCCCACACCTATTCCGAATGCGGCTTTGTCGGCTATGCCCTCAGCCATCCCCACCACCGTGAGTTCATGGAGTTTTGGCGGCAGCTTTATCTCGATGACAGTTTGTTCGAATTGCCGGAATGGCACGATTCCTTCGTCTATGACGTCATCCGCAAAACCTTTGAAGACAAATTAGCTGATTTTAAAACGCACAATATCGCCGCCAATGATCCGCCGTCGGATCATCCGTTTATCAATTCCGTGCTCGGCCAGTATATGGACCACCTCAAAGGCGATAGCCGCAAGGAAGCAGGCAAATCTTTCGAAGATGATTTGATGCAAAAACGCGATGAGGAGTATTGGAAAGAGAGTTAACCCGTCAATTTTGGCTTAATTCAAAGCGATTGCCAGCAGGCGATCATGCTTTAGAATAACCGCCATAAATATTGCTAGAGGGCGGCCTATGACAATAAACATCAACTGCGATATGGGCGAAAGCTTTGGCCTTTATAAGCTGGGCGATGACGAAGGAATAATGCCTTATATCACCGAGGCCAACGTCGCTTGTGGGTTCCATGGATCTGACCCAAATCACATGCGGGCAACCGTCGAATTGGCAAAGCAACATGATGTCAAAGTTGGCGCCCATTTCGCGCTCCCCGATCTTCAGGGATTCGGGCGTCGGGAAATGAAAATTGACCGCGCAGAGTTAGCCAACATTATCACCTATCAGATCGGCGCCTTGAAGGGCTTTCTCGAATTGGCTGATGTCGAACTCAATCACCTGAAACCCCATGGCGCGCTCTATGCTATGGCGGCGGGGCAGGAGCACATTGCCCACGCTGTTGCTGATGCTGGAGCGCTTTATGAAGTGCCAATATTTGGTTTGGCGGGGACGCTGCATGAAGAGATTTATCGTGCCCGTGGATTGGAGTTCAGAGCAGAGTTTTATGCTGATTTGGACTACAAAACGGATGGCAGCATAATCATCACCCGTGAACATCATACCGTGGACCCAGACGCCGCGGCGGAACGTTGCCTGCGCGCGGTCAGAGACGGTTTAACGAAAAGTGTCGATGGCGTTGACATACCTGTTCGGGTAGAAACAATTTGCGTTCACTCTGACACCCCCAACGCCGTCGAAGTTGCGATGGCTGTTTCCGCCTCATTAAAATCATCATCAGAAAAGTAAAAATAGGCCAACTACGTAAGAAAGTGAAAAGACCGCTTAACCCAGCCTTGCTTCAATCGCGTCCCAGATGTCGGCTTCAAGCTTGACCCCATCGAAGCGATTGATTTCCTGCAGGCAGGTTGGTGAGGTGACGTTGATCTCGGTCATGTAATCGCCGATCACATCAATGCCGACGAAAATCAGCCCGCGTTCCTTGAGCGTCGGGCCGATGGCGGCGCAAATCTCTTCTTCGCGGGGTGTCAGGGTGCTTTGCAAGGCAGTGCCGCCGACATGGAGATTGGAGCGGGATTCGCCTTCTGCCGGCACCCGGTTCAGCGCCCCTGCCGCTTTGCCGTCGATCAGGATTATGCGTTTATCGCCCTGGCGGACGGCGGGCTCATAGCGCTGGACAATGATCGGCTCCCGGTAAAGCTCGGTGAAAAGCTCCAACAGTGAATTAATATTTTCATCATCCGGGCCGATATGAAAAACCCCTGCTCCGCCATTGCCGAACAGCGGCTTAATGATGAGGTCTTTATGCTCGGCGCGGAACGCCATTATTTGATCCTGATTGGTGGTGATCAGGGTCGGCGGCATGAGGTCCGGGAAATGGGTGACAAAAAGTTTTTCCGGCGCATTTCTGACATGGACCGGATCATTGACGACGAGGGTCTCGGGATGAATATGTTCGAGTAAATGGGTCGCCGTGATGTAAGACATATCGAAGGGCGGGTCCTGGCGCATCAGCACAACATCAACTGCCTGGAGATCAATCCACTCCTGTTCGCCAAGCGTAAAATGATTGCCTTCTTCCCGGCGAACTTCCAGGCTGCGCACGCCGGCCATCACGCGGCCGCTGGTGAGCGCCAGATCCTGGGTCAGATAATGAAAGAGCTTATGGCCTCGCGCCTGAGCTTCAAGCGCCATCACGAAAGTGCTGTCGGCAGATATATCGATCGCATCGATCGGGTCCATTTGGATGGCGACTTTTAGACTCATATTTATTTATTCCGGCTGGCTGTATTGATTAATAATTTTTAACCCGCACATGGCTGATCACATTGCGGACGAATTTGACACTGGCGGCGTGTTGTTTAGCGCGCTTGTGTTCGGCTTCATTTTGCGCGATGCCGATCAAATAAACCGTACGGTTAACCGTTTCGACAACGTAATTTATCGAAAAGATATCTTCATCGAAGGTCATCTTTGATTTTACCTGGGCGGTGATCCAGCTGTCCTGAGCGATATCGGAAATACCCGAATTTTTGCCGATTTGAATTTCATTAATAACCGCTTTAACGCCATCGACCTGCCAGACCAGCTTAACCGCTTCGTCGGCAATTTTGGTATCGGTGCTGGCGCCGGTCAGGAGAACCCGGCCTTCATAAACCTCGGCGCCGATGGTCGAGGTCAGCTTGAAACCGGCTTTAAAAAATTTCTCCAGCACCTGCGCTTCGATCTTAAGATCGCTTGCCCGGCCCCGGAGCCCCCGTTCCTGAACCGCGGCCACGCCCACTGTCGCGCCAGCGCCAACCACGGCGGTACAGCCTGACAAAATTGACGACAGCGCGATCATCGACGTCAGCAGTAAAACGGGTGCAGTAAATAAGCGGGTCATCTCGACAATTCCTTATCAATCAAAAACAACAAAATATTTGCCGAAGTATAACGGCATTTTACTAACTGAAAGCTAATCCGCCAAACCCCGATGTCAACCGGGCCAATATATTGGATCTACCCCTTAAATCTGCCAGGCGTTTGGCAGATGCCGCGGCAATTGCCAGGGTGCAACAGCGATGAGATCAAAGCGCAGGTCGAACCCGGCGAAATTTGGATGATGGGCAGTATAGGCGAGCGCTGCCCGGTGGATGCGCCCGCGTTGGTGGAAGCTCAAGGCTTCGATCGCTTGGGTTAAAGTGGAGCGGGCTTTAACTTCGACAAAAGCCAGTGTCCGGCCGCGCCGCGCAATGATATCAATTTCACCTAAGGGCGAGCGCAATTGGCGGGCTAATATCCGATAGCCTTTGAGGCGCAGTAAGCCGGCTGCGATATGTTCGGCCAAGGCGCCAAATTTTATCGCTCTTATTCTGGCTTTCATTTTTTTGAAAGCTCCAGCGCGCGGGCATAAATTTGGCGCTTCGGCAGGCCGGTTTCCTGCGCCAGCTCGGCGGCGACATCGCGGACGGATTTGTCCGGCAGAGCTTGGTGGATCAGTTCATCAAGTTCGGCGCCGGAAAGGGCGGCTTTTTTCAGCGGCGGGCCAATGACAATGACAATCTCGCCTTTGGGGGCGCCGGTTTCCTGATAATGCTGGGTAAGCTCCGGCAAGGTACCGCGGCGAATTTCCTCATGCAGCTTGGTAAGCTCACGCGTCACGGCAGCCGGCCGGTCGCCCAGTTGTTTTGCCATATCGCTAAGCGCCGCCGCCAGACGCTTGGCTGATTCGTAAAAAATCAGCGTTGCCGGAACCGCTGCCAATTCAGCGAGTTCTTTCGAGCGTTGGCTGGTTTTGGTTGGTAAAAAGCCGGCAAATAAAAACCGGTCGGTCGGCAGGCCGGATAAAATAAGACCGGTAATGGCTGCATTGGCGCCGGGCGCCGCGGTAACTTCCAATCCCTGATCAATGCACGCGTTAACCAGCCTAAAGCCCGGATCGGAAATCGCCGGTGTGCCGGCATCTGAAATCAGCGCAACCGCCCCACCCGCTTCGATAATGCGGAGCAATTCAGGGCGTGCCCGTTCGGCGTTATGTTCGTGATAGGCTTTCATGCGTGTGTCTATGGCGTGACGAGAGAGCATTTTTCCGCTCACCCGCGTATCTTCGCAAGCGATAACATCGGCATTTTGCAGTATTTCAATGCCGCGCAGAGTTAAATCCTGCAGATTACCGATCGGTGTGGCGACCAGGTAGAGGCCGGCCTTAAGCCCACCCTTTATTTCGGTTTTTTGTGATCGGGCACTAGGTTTACTTCTCTTTGGGCCTTCGTTAGTTTTAGCAGATGAACGTCGTGCAGATTTTTTTGCGGAATATTTTTCCTGGTCCATCACTGGCTGCCCTATTGCTTCTGGTGCCTACTTTAGGCGCTTGCGTCGAGCAACAGTTGAACCAATTCCCGCCAGATAGGCAAGGGGCTAATGCCGCGCAAACGCAATTGGCGCAGAACACGCAGCAACAGCGCGGACAACAAGGTCAGATTTTACCGCCCCCAACCCAGCAGGGAACCATTGCCACCCCAGTGCCTAATCCTGACGCGACATTGGACCCGGTGGTCGAGCCGAAACCGAATGAAATTGATCCGCCCGACAATGCGAACCTCGCGCCGCTCGATGAAAAACGTTTTGCCGCCCCTCCTGCTCCGCCGTTGAACCCTGGGGTGCCGCGGGTCGCCATCCTGCTGCCGCTCTCCGGCCAGCATTCGAAACTTGGCCAGGCGATGCTCAATGCGGCGCAACTGGCACTATTTCATTTCGCCGACAAACAGTTTGAGCTGTTACCGCAAGACACCCAAGGCACACCGAATGGCGCGGCCGATGCAGCGGCACTGGCGATCGGCGATGGCGCCTCGCTTATTTTGGGCCCGCTTTTTGCCGGTTCCGTCGAGGCGATTGCGCCGGCAGCACGGGCCGCCGGGGTAAAAGTGATCGCCTTTTCCAATGACCGCGCGGTGGCCGGAGATGGCGTCTTTACCATGGGTTTTTTGCCGAGCGAGCAGGTTCAGCGGGTCGTGTCGTTTGCCGTTAAGCGCGGTGTCAGGCGCTTTGCTGTGTTGGCGCCGGACAATGATTACGGCGTCACCATCGCCGATGCTTTGAAGCAGACGGCCGAGCTGAATGGCGCCGAAGTGACCGAACAGGCGTTTTATGATCCCTATGTTGAGGATTTTGCCCCCATTATCAAAAATTTAGCCGATTATGATGCGCGCCGGGCAACGCTCCTGGAAGAGCGTAAATTACTCGGTGAACGCGAAGATGAAGTGGCCAAACAGGCGCTCAAGCGGCTGGAAAACCTGCAAACCTTGGGCGATGTTGCCTTTGATGCGCTGTTGATTGCTGATGGCGGCAAAAGATTGCAGTCAATTGCCGCGCTGTTGCCTTATTACGATATCGATCCAAAAAAGATTAGAATGCTCGGCACCGGCCAGTGGGATGCGCCGGGGATTGGCTCTGAACCTGCCTTGGTGGGGGGCTGGTTTGCTGCCCCGGCGGCCAATACAAGGCGGGATTTTCTGCGCCAATATAAAAATATATACGGTGAGTATCCGCCGCGCTTGGCCACCTTGGCCTATGATGCGACGGCTTTGGCGGCGGTTTTTGCCCAAAATAATGCGCCTGCTGCTGATCCAGAAAATCCAGATGGCGAAAAACCCGCCAACGCTATGTTTGATATCTCTGAAATTACCGCCCCCCAGGGCTTTACCGGGCGGGATGGGATTTTCCGGTTTTTGGATACAGGCGTTGCTGAGCGGGGCTTATCGGTCCATCAAGTGCGAGAGCGTGATACCAAAATTATCAGCCGGGCGCCGTCAAATTTCGATGCCAGAACAAATTAGACCCGCTTTATGAGAGCAGATGGGCAAGCACCGCATTGAGGCGTTGGCGGCCTGCCGGTGTGGCCTTTAAGATATTGTCCCGAAAGGTGATAAACCCTTCGTTTTCAAGGGCTTGCAGGCGGATTTGATCAAGCGATGAGGCTAAATCGGTGCCTGTTAAGGTGTGATAATGATCAGCTGATACGCCCTCCGTTAAACGCAGACCCATCAAAAGTATTTCATCGCGGCGTTCTTCGGCAGTTATTGGTGTGCGTTTATGCTGGCCTAATCCCTTAGTTTGAGCCAATTCCAGCCATTTCCCCGGCTCCCGGACATTCTGGATCATTTCGGTTTGGAAATCGCGGGTGAGACGGCCATGCGCCCCTGGACCAATGCCGAGATAATCCTGGCCGCGCCAATAGACCAGATTATGGCGGCTTTCTTGGGTCTCCCGGGCATGATTGGAAATCTCGTAGGCCGGTAATCCAGCGTGATCCATCAAACCTTGAGTAATTTCATAGAGCTCAGTACCAATGTCCTCGTCCGCCGCCGCCACGCGGTCCTGATGAAACACGGTGCCAGGCTCAATGGTCAGCTGATAGAGCGAGAGATGATCAGGTGCGAGCGTAAGCGCCTCGCCTAATGCCCGCTGCCACTCTGCCGGCGTTTGGCCGGGAAGCGCGTAAATCAGATCAAACGACAGGCGGTCGAAAATTTTGGCCGCACTTTCGACCGCTTTGCGTGCCTCCGCCGCATCATGGAGCCGACCCAAAAATTGTAAGGCCTGATCATTGAAACTCTGCACGCCGATTGACAGGCGATTGATGCCAGCCTGCCTAAAGTCTTGAAACAGCCGGGTTTCCGAGGATGAAGGGTTGGCTTCAGCGGTGATTTCGAAGTCTTCAGAGCAGTCCCATAAACGGCCGATTTCAGCCAAAATATCTTCGATTACCTGCGGTTTCATCAAAGACGGCGTGCCGCCGCCAAAAAACACACTTGTGACAAGACGGTCTGATGTTTCGGCAGCGTAATATCTGAGCTCTCTAAGATAAGCTTTTAGCCATAGATCATGGTCGATGGCGTCTTGGACATGACTGTTAAAGTCACAATAGGGGCATTTTTTGGCGCAAAACGGCCAGTGAATATAGATTCCAAAGGCTGGCTTAATCTCATCCATAATCTAATTAAAACAAGCGCTTACGAGTTTATTAAAGGCATCCGCCCGATGGCTTATCCGGTGTTTTACCGCCTGGTCCATCTCACCAAAGGTTAATTGATAATTTATCGGCACAAATATAGGATCGTAACCGAAACCTTTTGTCCCACGGGGCGGAAATGTCAGGGTGCCGTGGACCGTTCCTTCGAGGGTTTCGATATGGCCATCATTAGGTCCATCCGGCCAGCACAGGCTCAATGCACAAGCAAAATAGGCGTTTTGGCCTGCCGGGTTTTCGCCTATTGCTTCAATTGCCTGGCGGACTTTGTCCATGGCGAGATCGAAATCTTTGCCATCACCCGTTGGATTATAGGCCCATCGGGCAGAATAAATGCCGGGATCACCATCTAAAACCGGTACCACCAGCCCGGAATCATCGGCTAACGCCGGTAATTCTGCGCCTTTTGCCGCCGCCCGGGCTTTCAATTCAGCATTGGCGATGAAAGTCTCCCCATCTTCGATGGGTTCCGGCAGACCGAGCTCGCCCGCCGACACGACTTCAACGCCAAACGGGCTCAATAACTCATTGATTTCATAAACTTTCCCAGGATTATGGCTGGCAATAACCAGCTTTTTCTCGGTAAATTTCCGCGCCATTAGAGGCCGAGGACCGATTTTTGAATATCAACCAGCTCGGCGACGCCTTTTTTGGCCAGCGCCAGCATTGCCAGCAAATGGGCTTCGGAGAACGGCTTATCTTCTGCCGTACCTTGAATTTCAACAATATCCGCCGCGCCGGTGAGGACGAAATTGGCATCGGCATCGGCATTGCTGTCTTCCGGATAATCGAGATCAAGCAGCGGTGTGCCTTCGAAAATACCGCAGGAAACCGCCGCAAGTTGCCCAATCAGCGGAATTTCTTTGATCACGCCGAGCTCGAGCAAATTCTGACACGCCAGATGCAGCGCGACATAGCCGCCGGTGATTGAAGCTGTGCGCGTACCGCCATCGGCTTGAATAACGTCACAATCGATCCGCACCTGCATTTCGCCGAGCGCTTTAAGATCGGTAATAGCCCGCAACGAGCGGCCAATCAGGCGCTGAATTTCATGAGTTCGGCCGCCCTGACCACCACGCGCCGCCTCCCGGTTGGTGCGGGAATTGGTTGAGCGCGGCAGCATGCCGTATTCGGCTGTCACCCAGCCATGACCAGCATCGCGAAGCCACGGTGGCACGCGGTCTTCAACGGAAGCCGTGCAGATAACATGGGTGTCGCCAAATTTAATCAGGCAAGAGCCTTCAGCATGCTTATTAAAATTGGGCTCAATGGTGACGTCCCGCATTTGATCGGGCGCGCGGCCGGATGGGCGCATGGATATTCCTTCCTAGAATTAAGAGTATTTAATTGCGGCAACCTAACGAAGCCTGTCTGCATCGTCTAGAATAATAATATTAAGCCATTTTTTTAATCAGGCCGTTGACGAAAGGCCATGGCAAACATACATTCCGCCCATCTTTGAATTACACATAAAGTAGTGATGAACACAAAGCGTCCTGTTATCTCTGAGCTCAACGACCGCTCACGGGAAATCTTTATGAAAATCGTCGAGTCCTTTGTTGAGACCGGTGAGCCGATCGGCTCGCGCTCGTTGTCTCAGCAACTCTCGACCAGCCTATCGCCGGCGACGATCCGCAACGTCATGGCAGATCTTGAGGATTTCGGCCTGTTGTTTGCGCCGCATACCTCGGCTGGCCGCATGCCAACCGATTTAGGTTTGCGCATGTTCGTTGACGGCTTGCTGGAAATCGGCAACCTTACGTCCGATGAGCGCGATGATCTCGAAAGCCGCTTAGCGGGCACCGGAAAAAGCGTCGAAGGGGTTTTGGAAGAAGCCGGCAATACGCTATCGGGCTTGTCCAACTGTGCCGGCATGGTCTTGGCGCCAACCACTGATTCCGCACTTAAGCATATCGAGTTCGTTAATCTCAGTCCGGGCCGAGCACTGGTGGTCATGGTGACGGCGGAAGGTGTGGTAGAAAATCGCATTATTGAAGTGCCAAGAGATGTTCCAGCATCGGCCTTTACCGAAGCCACCAATTATTTGAACACGCGATTAGTTGGCCGCACGATCAATGAGGCGCGTCTGACCATTAATACTGAGATTGAACAGAGCCAAAATCAGCTTAACTCCTTGTCCGCCAAAGTTGTCGAAGCGGGCTTGGCAACCTGGGCGGGCGATGCGAATACGGGTAATATTCCAGGCACGCTGATTGTCCGTGGTCAGGCGAACTTGCTTGAAGACGTTAATGCGATTGATGATCTCGAAACTATCCGCGCCTTATTTTCGGCTTTGGAAACCAACGAAACTATGTTGAAAATTCTAGAGCTCGCCGATACGGCGGAAGGCGTGCAAATATTTATCGGTGCTGACAATGAGTTGTTTAATCTCTCGGGCTGTTCGTTTATTGTCGCGCCTTATCATTCCAGCTCCAGTCAGCTTGTAGGTGCGATTGGCGTGATTGGCCCAACGCGCATGAATTATTCACGTATTATTCCGATGGTGGATTATACGGCAAAATTAATTGGCAAATTGATGGGGTAAAACCCAATTAACGCCAAAGCAAAATAAGTATTGAGGTTATAGAAATAAAATGACGATGAACGACCAAAATTCGCCTGATAATGCAGATGAAGAAATTCCTGAAGAAACGCCGGAAGAAATGCCTGAAGATTTGGCTGAAGAATTGGCAGAAGATTCACTAGAAGCCGCTGACGGCGAGACCGCAGAAGAAAATTTAGCTGAAGATCTGGCCGACCTGGAAGCCCAGGCTGACGGCGTTGATCCAGCGGATGTTGACGATGAAGCCGAGACCGAGGGTGAGGGCGCTCAGGATGATGCTGATAACGATGCCCCGGCGGCCCCGCCGACCTATGAGGAATTGGAATCTGAAGTTGCCGCTTTAAAAGACCAGCTGCTCAGGACCTTGGCCGATGGTGAAAATTTGCGGCGGCGGACCGAACGCGAAAAGACCGACATGTCTAAATACGCGATCACCAGTTTCGCCCGCCAAATTGTCTCGGTGGCGGACAATCTGACCCGCGCTCTCGAAAGCGTTGGTGAAGAAGCCCGCAACGGTAATGAAGAGCTCAATAGTCTCTATGTTGGCATCGAAATAACCGAAAAAGAACTGCAGAATTCCTTTGAGCAGTTCAATATCAAAGTCGTTGAGTCGATTGGTCAGAAATTTGACCACAATATCCATCAGGCGATGTTTGAAATTGAGGATCCGGATCAGCCGGCCGGTCTGGTCGTGCAGGAAATGCAAAAAGGCTACGTGCTGCATGACCGGCTGCTACGCCCGGCAATGGTTGGCGTCTCTAAGGGCGGGCCGAAATTGGAAGACAATGGCGAGCCAGAATCCTCCACCCAAACTCCAGTAGAACCGCCTAAGGAAAAGGCCGCCAATGACAGCTCATCGGCTTACGAAAAACAAGCCGAAGCGGCTGATCAAGAGGCGGAAAGCGGCGGTTCTAAATTAGATACAGAGTTGTAGCGGTGGTTTTAGCGCTAAAATAAGCGAAAAATAATCGGTTTCAGTGGTTGCAGCCGTATAAGTGGCGGCTTATATAACGCCCATACACTGCTTTGGCAGGTTGAATTGATATTTTTCAATAAATACGCAGTTTAATTTTAACATTAATCTATAACCTTGGCGGCGCCGCCAACTGAATTCGGGCCGCGAGGTTCTGTTGCTAAATTGAGAGGACAGAATGAGCAAAGTAATTGGCATTGATTTAGGTACGACAAACTCCTGTATCGCCCTTATGGAAGGGTCTGATGCGAAAGTCATTGAAAACTCCGAGGGCACTCGGACAACCCCGTCGATGGTAGCATTTGCCGATGGCGGCGAACGCCTCGTCGGCCAGTCGGCCAAGCGCCAGGCCGTCACCAACCCGGAAAACACGTTGTTTGCAATTAAGCGTCTGATCGGCCGGCGTTTCGACGATCCGCTAACGGAAAAAGATAAAGGCCTGGTGCCGTATCATATCGTTTCCGGTGACAATGGCGATGCCTGGGTGGAAGCTGAAGGCGAAAAATTCAGCCCGAGCCAAGTCAGCGCCTTTATCCTGCAAAAGATGAAAGAAACGGCTGAAAGTTATCTCGGTGAAGATATCACTCAGGCGGTTATCACGGTACCGGCTTATTTTAATGATTCACAGCGCCAAGCCACCAAAGACGCTGGTAAAATCGCCGGCCTTGATGTGCTGCGTATTATCAATGAGCCGACCGCTGCCGCGCTGGCTTATGGTTTAGATAAAAACGAAAATGGCACGATCGTCGTTTATGATCTCGGCGGCGGTACCTTTGATGTTTCCGTCCTCGAAATCGGCGATGGCGTGTTTGAAGTGAAATCGACCAATGGCGATACGTTCCTAGGCGGCGAAGACTTTGACCAGTGCATCATCGATTATCTGGCTGATGAATTTAAGAAAGAGCAGAGCGTCGATCTGCGTGAAGACCGCTTGGCTCTGCAACGTCTGAAAGAGGGCGCCGAGAAAGCCAAGGTCGAATTGTCGAGCACCATGCAGACCGAAGTGAATCTGCCGTTTATTACGGCCGATCAAAATGGTCCAAAACACCTCAATATCAAATTGACACGGGCGAAACTTGAAGCGTTGGTCGAGAAATTAATCGAACGCACGATTGGGCCCTGTAAGGCAGCCTTAAAAGATGCCGGTATTACTGCCGGTGAAATCGATGAAGTAATCCTGGTCGGCGGTATGACCCGGATGCCGAAAGTTCAGGAAATCGTGCAGGAATTCTTTGGCCGCGAGCCTCATAAAGGGGTCAACCCGGATGAAGTGGTTGCCCTTGGTGCCGCGATCCAAGGCGGTGTTCTGCAAGGTGATGTTAAAGACGTGCTTCTATTGGACGTCACTCCATTGTCCTTGGGTATTGAAACCCTAGGCGGTGTGTTCACCCGGCTCATCGATCGCAATACGACCATTCCAACCCGCAAAAGCCAGGTGTTCTCGACAGCCGAAGACAACCAGAGCGCGGTGACCATTCGGGTCTTCCAGGGCGAACGTGAAATGGCGTCCGATAATAAACTGCTGGGTCAGTTTGACCTGGTTGGTATTCCACCATCACCGCGCGGCATGCCGCAAGTCGAAGTAACTTTCGACATTGATGCCAATGGTATCGTCAATGTGTCGGCAAAAGACAAAGCTACCGGCAAAGAACAGCAGATCCGCATCCAAGCTTCTGGTGGCCTGTCCGATGATGATATCGACCAGATGGTTCAAGATGCCGAGGCTCATGCCGAGGAAGATAAAGAACGCAAAGAAATGGTCGAAACCCGCAATCAGGCCGATACCATGGTTCACTCGACGGAGAAAAATCTGAGCGAATATGGTGATAAGATTACCGAAGAAGAAAAAGCGGAAATCGAAGCGGCGGTGACGGTTGTCAAAGAAGCGCTTGAAAACGAAGAAATCAAAACGGACGAACTTAAAGAAAAAACCGATACCTTAATGCAGGCGGCAATGAAACTTGGTGAAGCGATGTATAAAGCCAGCCAGGAAGAAGGTGCTGAAGGTATGCCGGAAGGTTTTGATCCCAATGATATGGCCGCCGGTATGGGCGGAGACGCTGGAGCGTCTGATGACGCGCCGGATGAAACCGTTGTCGACGCTGAGTTCGAAGAAGTCGACCCGGAAAAGCCAGAAAAGCCAGAAAATAAAGACGATTAGTCTTTAAGGAAAATGTAATGGGCGTTCTCCATAATAAATTTTGGAAACGTCCATTATATATTGAGGTAGGGTCAGCCTAATGGCGAAAGAAGATTATTATACGACACTCGGTATTGATCGCGACGCTTCCGCTGGTGACATAAAAAAAGCGTATCGTAAAATGGCGATGAAATATCATCCGGATCGCAATGCGGATGATGAAGAAGCCGAGAAGAATTTCAAAAAAGTAAACGAAGCCAATGACGTGCTGTCCGATGATGAAAAGCGCGCAGCCTATGATCGTTTTGGCCATGCTGCGTTCGAGCAAGGTGGCCCTGGTGGGGCGGGCGGCTTTGGTGGCGGGCCTGGATTCGGCGGTGCCGGCTTTGCCGATATTTTCGAAGATATGTTTGGCGATTTCATGGGTGGCGGTGGCCGCGGTGGCCGTCAGGGTTCGAGCCGTGGTTCCGATTTGCGCTACAATATGGAAATTTCCATAACTGATGCCTACAAGGGCAACAAAACCAATATCCGGGTGCCGACCTCGGTATCGTGCGATGATTGCAACGGCATCGGCACCAGAGGCGGCGTTCAGCCGGACACCTGCCCAGCCTGTCATGGCCACGGTAAAGTCCGCGCTCAGCAGGGCTTTTTTACCATCGAGCGGGCCTGTCCGACCTGTCAGGGTGCGGGCAAATTTATCAAGGATGCCTGCTCCAACTGCAGTGGCTCAGGCCGGGTTCATCAGGAAAAAACTCTTTCGGTGACCATTCCAGCTGGGGTTGAAGATGGCACCCGTATTCGGCTTTCCGGCGAAGGTGAAGCCGGGCTCAATGGTGCGCCATCCGGTGATCTGTATATTTTTATTTCCGTTTCAACGCATCACATTTTTCAGCGCGAAGGCGCCAATATTTATTGTGGCGTGCCGATCCCGTTAACCACGGCAGCGCTCGGTGGGCATATTGAGGTGCCAACCGTTGATGGCGGCCGGGCGCGCATCACCATACCGACCGGCACCCAATCGGGGCATCAGTTTCGGCTTAAGGGCAAAGGCATGTCGGTCCTACGGTCGAAAGAGCGCGGCGATATGTTTGTGCTGGCCTCGGTCGAAACACCGGTAAACTTGACCAAAAAACAAAAAGAGCTGCTCAAAGAATTCGAATCGGAAGCAGGTCCTGAGCAGAACAATCCGGAATCGGACGGTTTTTTCACTAAGGTCAAGGATCTATGGGAAGACTTAAAAGACTAGCCTGAAAAAATAAGGCCCGATATATTGGGCTAAGTAAGGGGCCAAGCGAGGGGATGCTATGAAAATCGGAATTGTCGGCTGCGCCGGACGAATGGGCCAGATGCTGGTCAAGGAAGTGCTTGGCACCGAAGGCTGTGAGCTCTCTGGTGGCACTGAAGGTCCAGGCAATTCTGCACTCGGCAAAGATATGGCATCCCATGCCGGGCTTGAGCCCTGCGGCCTGGAAATTACTGAAGACGCAGACGCGCTCTTTGCTGCCTCTGATGTGATCATCGATTTTACCCTGCCGGCGGCGACGGCAAATCATCTTGAACTCGCCAAAAAACACCAGACTGCTTTGGTGCTGGGCACCACTGGTCATGAAGCCGATGGGCTTGCGGCGATTGAAGCTGCCGCCAACGACATCACCATTGTTAAGGCGATGAATTTTTCAATCGGCGTCAATGTGCTGTTTGCGCTCTCTGAGCAGCTCGCCGGTATCTTGGATGATGAGTACGATATCGAAATTGTCGAAATGCATCACAAACACAAAGTCGATGCACCTTCCGGCACGGCCATTGGTCTCGGTGAAGCGGCCGCCAAGGGCAGGGGAATTTCATTGGATGATGTCGCCGCGCGCGGCCGGGACGGCATCACCGGTGAACGTAAAAAAGGCGATATCGGCCTTGCCTCGATCCGGGGTGGCGAAGTGGTTGGCGAACACTCGGTTATTTTTGCCGGCGAAAGTGAACGGGTTGAACTGGTCCATAAGGCGGCATCACGGGGGATTTTCTCCAAGGGCGCTGTCCATGCTGCGCGCTGGACCGACGGCCAGACTGCCGGTCTTTACGACATGCTCGACGTCTTGGGTTTTAAGTAGCGCCCTTTAACTTCTGCAGCTCTGATCCGAGTGTCTCCGCCAAAAGCTGGCGTTCGTCCGGCGCCAGTAATGAGCCGATTTCGATATAATAGCCTTTGGACCGCAACGACAGCCGTAAGTGCTGGCCGGGATTTTCTGCCAGATCGAGATGGCTCCAATAGGGCTGCAAGCGGATGGCTTCAAGCTTTTTGCCAAAGCCGGCCTTGCGGATGATCAAGTCGTTTTCACTCAGCGATAAGGTTTCGGATTTGCGGCCATGGTTCACGCCAAAACGATAGGCGGCGTAAAGCAGCACGACCTCGATCCCCACAAACGGCAGAACAGGTCCGGCGCCAATCGCCCAAAAGGCAATGCCGAGGCTGATACAGACCACTGCAATAACGATAAAAATGCGCCGCGCAATACTAAGATGCGCCAAATTGCTGGGTTTCATGATGATCTCAAGAAACACCTCATCTGGCGTGTTGGTCTTATGTTGAATTACGTCGAGCATTTTTGCCCTTTATATCTGTTCCCCCAGATGTTCCTTTTGACAGCGCTAATTTCGGCTGAAACAATATGGCGGCGTTGTGTTGCAAAAACCACACATTTCTTGAATTAAGTGCCAGGCACCGAACTATGAAAAAAACTAAGATTCACGATTTTTACGCTAAGCTTAAAGAGCAAAATCCCGAGCCCAAGGGCGAGCTTCACTACGTTAACACTTATACGCTGCTCGTGGCTGTTGTGTTGTCAGCCCAAGCGACCGATGTCGGCGTTAATAAAGCGACCAAGCCGTTGTTTAAAAAAATCAAAACGCCGCAAAAAATGGTCGAGCTCGGCGAAGCCAAGCTGAAAGATTATATCAAGTCTATCGGGCTTTATAATTCAAAAGCCAAAAACGTCATTAAGCTTAGCCACATGCTGCTCGATGACTATGCCGGCAAAATACCAGAGGATCGCGATGAGCTGCAAAAACTACCGGGGGTTGGCCGCAAGACCGCCAATGTGGTGCTCAACATCGCTTTTGGTCAGCCGACAATCGCCGTTGATACTCATTTGTTTCGGCTCGGTAATCGCACTGGGCTGGCGCCGGGTAAAACGCCATTGGATGTCGAGAAAAAGCTCGAGAAAGTAACGCCGCCCGAGTTTATGCGCCACGCCCATCATTGGCTGATCCTGCATGGACGCTATGTCTGCAAAGCCCGTAAACCGGCGTGTCCATCTTGCGTGGTCCGCGATGAATGCGGCTTTAAAGCCAAATCAACACTCGACAGTTAAGCGGCCGGCTAGGGC
>CEQE01082644.1_pt1 | contig 16906 bp, 17 predicted proteins | sample 356201 | NCBI WGS metagenome assembly CEQE01 (sample SAMEA2619970, study PRJEB7988) | marine metagenome | biome: marine biome (ENVO:00000447); feature: mesopelagic zone (ENVO:00000213) & marine oxygen minimum zone (ENVO:01000065); material: "saline water (ENVO:00002010), including plankton...
CGTGCGTAGTCATCCAGCACCGTCGACAGGTAGTACCAGCCCCAGCCATCGCGGGTGTCGAGACGCGCCTGGAGACACCCGACGACATTGCCCACCATCATTCCCTTGTTCAGGATCTCCGCCAATCCACCTTGCAGCTAGAGGTGTCGCATCCCAGAGCCACTGCCATACTCAACCAGATCATGGCCGCGCTCGGGAACATGGGAACCTGATTCGGATGAGCGAACTCCAGGCGCGGGTGCCCTCCTCGCGGAAGGCTCCTGCTGACAGACGTCGCCTCACGACAGATCGCGCACTCAGCCAAGGTATGATCGCTGTCATACCCGCCGCGACAGCTTCGGCTCTACGCTGGCCGCGGCCGTGTGCGCGTGTCCGACGCGTCGGTCACCGTACGACATGACAGCTGCGCGACGACGACGCGGCGGCCGAGGACGCCACAAGCCGGCGGCCCAAGGAACGGAGGGCGCCTCCAGCCCGACGGCGGTGCCGTCACGCCACGTCTTCCTGGTCCCCCTGGCGCTGACACTCGGCGTCGCCGCCATCTCGTTCATCCCGCGTGTCCAATCCAACCTCACCCTGACCCGGTCCTTCTGGACGGCGACCGCGGTCCTGCTGGTCTGGCAGTTGGCGCTGTTCCTGCGGCTGCGGCGCGAGGGCGTTGGTCGATCGTTCCGCGTCGAGCTGCGGCTGCAACATTACCTGCAGGCGGCGCTCCAGGTGATCTTGCTCGGCTACTGGGGCTGGTACTGGCGGCCGGTCTACGACATGGCCTGGCTCATGGTCGCGCAGGTCGCCTTTGCCTACGCCGTCGACATGCTGCTGACCTGGTCACGTCGCGACAGCTATGTCCTCGGCTTCGGTCCGATTCCCATCACGCTCAGTATCAACTTGTTTCTCTGGTTCAGAGACGACTGGTTCTACCTGCAGTTTCTGATGATCGCGATCGGGTTTCTCGGAAAAGGTCTCGTCCGCTGGCAGCGTGAAGGCCGGAGCATGCACATCTTCAATCCGTCCGCCTTCTCGCTGGTGTTCTTCTCGCTCGTGCTGATTGCGACGAATACGACTGATCTGACCTGGGGAGAGGACATCGCGTCGACGCTGGCCGTCGCACCGAGAATCTATCTCGTGCTGTTCCTGATCGGCCTGGTCGTCATGTACTACTTTTCGATCACGCTCATCGCCGGATTCGCGGCGGCCGTGCTGTTCGCCTCGAGTGCCGTGTACTCCACTGTGACCGGGGTGCCGTACTTCATCGACTCCGAAATCCCGGCAGCGGTGTTCCTGGGCCTGCATCTACTCGTGACCGATCCGTCGACCTCGCCAAGAACACCGCTCGGAAAGAGTGTCTTCGGAATCCTCTACGGACTGGGCGTCTTCGGCCTCTACGCGCTGCTCGAGGCCGTCGGGGCGCCGACCTTCTACGACAAACTGCTGTGCATGCCGCTCTTGAACCTCGCTGTTCGGCGAATCGACGCGGTGGTGAGTTCTCTCGGCGACGTCCCCGCCGTGACTCGTTGGCGGTTTGATTGGGCGTCAGCCCGCGCCAACCTCGCCTACATGGCGGTCTGGATCGCGCTGTTCGGCTCGATGACGGCCATCGGAAAGACCGACGGTCGACACACGGGTGACAGCCTCCCGTTCTGGGAGCAAGCCTGCGCCGACGGTCGTCGCAATGCCTGCGAGCGTCTGCTCTCGATAGAAGCCGTGTATTGCGGCGATAATTCGGCCTGGGCCTGTAACGAGTTGGGCGTGCACTACACCGACGGTGCGATCGAACGGCCCGACCCCGAACTCGCGCTCGGCTATTTCTCGCGCGCCTGCGAGTTGAGGTTCCAGGCGGCCTGCGTCAACGTGCTGGATCCGGGCACCGTCAGCCGCGCGGACCCGAAGGTCTTGGACCTCCGACTGCTCTTGCGTGAACGGAAGCAGAACCTGATGGAGATGCCCGAGCCGGAGCTGTACGCTCGGGCCTGCGAGCACGGCTGGGCGTTTGCGTGCGACCTCGTGTCGCCTTCGCCTTGACGTGGCCCGTGGATCCCGTTCTACCCCTCGACCGGAACCTGCCGAAGTGAACTCGAAGCCACAGCTGCTGGGCTCGACCACGCTGGGAGAGTTGGGCATCCTGGCCGCGCTGGTCCTGGGCGTGACGGTCTGGATGTTCTATCTATCGTCACGGCCGAATCCGCGGTTCGACGCCGGGTCGATCGGCGGTTCGGCAGAACTCTCGGGCTTTCGAACGGATGCCTGGTTTCTGCCGAGCGACGCGATGCTCGGTTTCGTGGAGGTTCCGGCCGGGCCATTCCTGATGGGCAGTGACCCGGCGGTCGACAGGCAGGCCTTCGAGACCGAACGGTGGTCGACCGACGCTGCCCAGGGGACGATCGACCTGCCGACCTTCTACATCGGCCGGTACGAGGTCACCGTGGCGCAATTCGGCGCGTTCGTCGCGGCGACGCAACGCCGGGTCGGCGAACAAGCTCTCCAAGGACCGCCCGACCATCCGGTTGGGGCCGTCTCTTGGCCGGACGCGCTCGCCTATTGCCGATGGCTCGAGACTGCGCTGAGGGAGTCGCCACAGACCCCGATGACGCTGCGCCGCCTGCTCAGCGACGGCTGGCGCGTCGGTCTGCCGAGTGAGGCCGAGTGGGAGAAGGCAGCGCGGGGGACGGATGGGCGGATCTATCCGTGGGGAAACGACGCGAGACGAGACCGGGCGAACTACGCCGGACAGGCGACGACGCCCGTCGGTAGCTTCGACTGCCCCGAGTGCGCCTTCGAGTTGGCCGACATGAGCGGCAATGTCTGGGAGTGGACGCGCAGCCCGTATCAAGCCTACCCCTTCGACCCCACGGACAACGGGCCCGACCCCCGGGCCGATGCGCTGTGGGTGATGCGCGGCGGGTCGTTCGGAGATGGCGCGCAGAATGTCCGAGCCGCCATCCGTGGGGGCGGCGACCCCGGCGTGCGCCGCCCCTTCATGGGCTTTCGCGTGGTGATCTCGCAGTTCTGAATCGCCATTCTGCGGAAGCCCCGAAGTGCCTCGCCGCCATTGGCGCGGCAGAGAGTTCGACCAGGGAGATTTCCGATGCGTGCGACCTTGCTGATCTCACTCCTCGCGCTCTTCATGCAGGTAGATCAGCCCGAGCGGAGTCGCGACCTGGCCAACCACGTCGTGGGCCAGATCCCGTTCGTGGTCGAGGCGAACAAAGTCGTCATTCCCGTCAGGGTCGGAAACTCCCGCGAGTTTCGGGTCACGCTGGATTCCGGGATGTCGTCGGATGGGCTGCTGCTGTACAAGCCGGAGCTGAAAGCCGCGATAGACGCGACCGAGTTCCGGGAGTCCCGTATCAGCGGGGCCGGTGGCGGTGAGGCAGCCACGGCGGTGATCGCGGAGTCGGTGTCGGTGACGGCCGGCGATCTCATGCTCGAAGATCAGCAGGTCATCGTGCTGCAGTCGGACACGTATGAAGGCTTTCCCAGGGACGGTGTCATCGGGTACGCGATCTTTGGCAGCTACGCCGTGGAGATCGACTACGAGCGAAGCCGGATCGTGCTCTACGATCGGGAGCGCCTGCAGGTAGACTCCAGCTTCGAGTCGCTGCCGATCTACTTCAAGCAGAATCGGATTCCCTGGGTCGATGCGGAGATCAGCATCCGGGGTGAAGCGGACGTTCCCGTCTCCCTGTACATCGACCTCGCATCGAGCGAGGCGCTGGAGCTGCTGCTCCGCGATTCCATGGTGTTCGATCTGCCGGATACGCTGGAAGACCACTATCTAGGACGCGGCATCCGGGGCGACATCCATGGCAGAAGGGTACCATCGAGAGACTCCGGCTCGGACCGTTCGAGCTGACCGGTGTGGTCACCGCCTTCGCTGACGCGGAGATCCGCTCGCGCCAGCCCGGCGCCGATGGCGTGCTGAGCAACGCCGCCTTGCGCCGCTTCCGGGCCATCTTCGACTACCGCAACAATCTGTTGCATCTCAAGCCGAACGAGATGTTCGACGAGCCTTTTCGCTGAGTCTGTGGCTCGACACTGGAGCCTTTGATGGCGGTCGTACCCGGATGAAAGTACGGACATCGCCGCGTTCGATCCCGGTCTGCTGCCTGGCGTCGATGCTCGTCTGTGTCTCGGGCGTCGCTCAGGAGCGCGGTCGCCTGCGACCGGTCGAGCCGACAGCGGCAATACTCGAGGCGTTCCAAACACACCAAGTGGTTGCCCTCTCTGAGGGCGGTCACGGAAACGAGCAGAGCCACGCGTTTCGGCTTGCGCTCATTCGCGATCCCCGGTTCGCCGCCACCGTTGACGACATCGTCGTTGAATTCGGCAATTCACTCTACCAAGACACCATGGACCGGTATGTCCAAGGTGCGGACATCCCCGACGACGAACTCCGCGGCGGAGCCGACTGGCGATGAACCGTGGCGCGTTCGCTGCCGACCTCATTCGGCGGGAGGTTCTCGAGCCGGGCCGGCGCGCCCTCGTGACATACGGCGGCGGGCATCTCTGGCGAGCAGGGCCGTCGCATGAGAATCTGACCGGTCTTCTCGAGCGTCACGGCCCCATCTTCAACGTCGTCACGCAAGGGGCCTCTGGCGTCAACCTGGAGTCGCTGCAGCCCGGCGTCATTGATTGGAGCGTGCCCAGCCTCGCCAAGATCGATGGAACGCTGCTCGACGCGAGCTCGCTTGCCTATTGGGACGCGGTTCTCTATCTCGGGCCTCCGTCCGATCTCACCTACTCCCGGTTGCCTCCCGCCCTGTGTGCCGACCGGCGCTACACGGCGATGCGCCTGCGCCGACTGGTGAGCAGTCCGTACGCGCTGCGTGACTTCAAGCAGTACTGCGCCAGCGTGGGTGTGCCGATACCTTGACGAAGCGAGCCCGATCCACTCTCACCACGGGCGTCATCGCGGCTGTGATCTGCCTCAGCCCGGGATCGACTGCGGGTGGCGGTGCCACGTTCGACAGACTCCCTCCACATGGGGGTTCAGACACCCTCTCTCAGGTGGTCATCCCCAACACTCAGCGTCACGTGCTGGAGTCCGCCATCGTAGACGAGACATTCAAGCTTCACGTCTATCTCCCTCGAGGCTACCAGGAGATGGCGGATCCGCTTCCGGTGGTCTACCTCCTGGACGCGGAATACAGCTTCGGAGCCGTTGCCTACATCATTCGCAGGCTGATCAAGGACGACCTGATCCCCCCGGTACTCCTGGTGGGGGTGGCCTACGAGCAACCGTACGAGGAGTACTACGCCCGTCGAGAGCGGGACTTCACACCCACCCGGGCCCACCTGAGCGACTTCCCAAACGCTGGCTTCGGAGAGGGCTTCGCGCAGGTCATACGGGAGGAGTTGATCCCCTTCGTCAACGGTCACTACAAGGTGGATCCTGCAGACAAGACCATCACGGGTCTTTCCTTCAGCGGCCTGTTTTCCACGTACCTGCTCTTCAAGGAGCCGGACCTGTTCCAGCGATACGTCATCGTGAGCCCGTCCCTCTGGTGGGACTCAGGGATTCTGTTCCGTTACGAGGAGGACTACCGGGCCGGAAGTGATGTCTTGGCGGCCCGCGTCTTCTTCGGAGCAGGCGAACAGGACGGCCCCAACATCCTCAGCGATCTGGAACACATGGAGGAGTTGCTGGGACGTCGACGGTACCAGCGGCTGGACTACCAGGTGCGACTCTTCCCCGACGAAACCCATCGGACGATCCTACCCATCGCCGTAAGCCACGGCCTGCGGTTCGTGTTCCTGACGGACCCAGGACAGCCAGAGTAGCCACAGCGAAGTGCCGGGGGTCGAACGACTTAGAACCAGAAGGCACGCGCTGTGCCCGGAATTGCTTGTCCGGCTGAGATTCCGGCTGTATCATCCGCCCCGATCTGTTGGGTCCCTTCGTGGAGGCACGTGCAATGAGAATCTCGAGTCGGGCTTACTCTGCTGTCGGCGTCCTGGTCGCAATCGTGGTCTTGGGAGCCTCTGCGGAACTCTTCGGCCAATCGGTCACCAGCAACCCGTTCCGGCCAATCTACGGATGGGGTGAGCTCCCGGAGGGCCGCGCGTGGGGCTCGACGAGCTCGGTGGAGATCGCGCTCGACGGCAACATCTGGGTCGCCGAACGGTGTGGCGCCAACACGTGTGTCGGGTCGGATGTTGACCCCGTGCTGCTGTTCGACAAAGAGGGCAACCTGATCAGGAGTTTCGGTGGCGGCCTGATCGCGTGGCCTCACGGTATCGACGTAGACCATGAGGGTAACGTGTGGATCGCGGACGCGTGGAACACGGGAGCAGAGAACACGGGCCACTCGGTGCTCAAGTTCTCACCAGAGGGCGAACTCCTGATGACGATCGGCACCCCCGGCGTCGCCGGCGACCCGCCCGAGCACCTGACACGCCCCTCGGACGTCCTGGTGGCGCCCAACGGACAGATTTACGTGGTGGATTCTCACGATCGAACGTTGGCCCGCGTCGTCCGGTACGCGGCCGATGGCACCTACATGGAGACCTGGGGCGAGCTCGGGTACGGCCCCAAACAGTTCCGCGATCCGCATGCGCTGGCGATGGACTCGCAGGGGCGGATCTTCGTCGGCGACCGCTACAACAACCGGATCCAGATTTTCGATCAGGAAGGTGAGTTCCTCGCGATCTGGACCCAGTTCGGCAGACCGAGCGGCATCTACATCGACGAGAACGACACGATCTACGTGGCCGACTCGGAGTCCAGTCCGGCCCCGAACCAGTTCACCGGCCAGCGCAACGCGGGTTGGGAGAAGGGCATCCGGATCGGTGATGCCCGGACCGGCTGGGTCAGTCACTTCCTCCCGGACGACAGGGCCAACGTGAATGGTTTCAGCGGACCCGAGGGCGTTGCCGTCGACAGCGATGGCAATGTGTACGGGGCCGAGGTGTCGCAGCGACGCATGACGAAGTGGGTGCGGTTCCGACGCTGAATCTCAGAAGTGGGCTACGACGGCGTTCTGGATCGCTCGACCGACGACGCCACGCGCTGACGGCGTTCCGCAACCAAGAACCACCCCAGAGCGAGCAGGAACCCCAGCCAGAACAGCCCTGCCGGGTAGCTCTCCGGGACTCGCTCCTCCACGACCGCTCGCCACTCGGCCACGAACGAGCCGATAACGATCAGGCCGCCGGTGCACACGATCCCCCAGTCTGACCCTCGATAGGCTCGCGGCCGATGCGGGGTCGAGTAGAGATAGCTTCCGACCGCCACGAGGGTGATCGAAATCAGGCATGGTGCCCACACCGGACCAACCCAGGGAACCGGCAGCAGAAACAGGATGTCCCAGGTCGCCAGGCTCTCGGGCCAATCGAGCACCAGCTTCAACACGGCGTAGTAGACGAGGTCCCAGATGCCGAACAGGATCATGAACGCCGCGAAGCGTTGGAGGAAGTACCGACCGGCCAGTCGAGCACCAGCGGCAAGCAACAGGAGGCTGGCCGCTTCACGGACGAGCTCGACGGCGGCGAGCCACGTCGGAATGATGATGACCGGAAACCGGAAGCCGTCCGGATAGTAGAGCTCGCGCAGGTACACCACGACGGCCCCCTCGAACCAGCCCAGCGAGAGCCCAAACAGCCAGAGCCAGATATAGCGCCCCAGAGTACCCGTGTCGCGCACGAGGCCAGTGTACGGCAAGGCTCGCTGCGATTCTGGGCTGGAGACCCGGCATTGTCTCAGGCCCGTTCGCCCTCTACAATTGGCCCTGTTTCCTGACAGCCCATGGCCCCAGCCCGCGGCACCCGCCTCAACCCGTATGCCGGACTCATTGTCGGGCTGGCGGCGATGGTGCTCCTGGCATCGTGTAGCAACGGCTCATCTCAGATCGATGGGACCATCGCAGGCGCGGACGGGCCGCCAAACATCGTGTTCATCCTCATCGACGATCTGGGCTGGCCCGACGTCGAGCCGTATGCCAACGAGTTCCACGAAACGCCGCATATCAACCGACTTGCCGCCGACGGCATGCGGTTCACAAACGCGTATGCGGCCTCGCCCGTGTGCTCGTCGACGCGTGCGAGCATTCAGTCAGGTCAGTACCCGGCGCGCGTCGGTATTACCGACTTCATCCCGGGACACTGGCGGCCATTCGAGGCCCTCACGGTGCCGACCAATCGTACGCAGTGGTTGCCGCATGAGGTGGTCACGGTTGGAGAGACGCTGCGCGAGGCCGGCTATACGACCGGCTATTACGGAAAATGGCATCTCGACGGTTTCGATGCCGTGTCACTGCCGACGGTGCAAGGTTACGAAGTGGCGCGCACTCGCCGTGGCGGTGCACACTTCAATTTCGCTGACAGGTTCGAGCCGCCGTATCTGGACATCGAAGACGATGCCTATCTCACCGACGTGTTGACGGATGAAGTGATCGAGTTCATCGACAACAGCTCGGCTTCACCGTTCTTTGTCACACTCGCACACTTTGCCGTCCATGTTCCGCTCGAGGCCAAGGAGCCGACGGTCGAGAAGTACCGCAACAAGGCGAGGCCCGACAACGGCGTCAACAATCCAGTCTACGCCGCAATGATCGAACACGTCGATGACAGTGTCGGTCGCGTGCTGCGCACGCTCGATAATGCCGGTATCGCCGACAATACGGTAGTCGTGTTCTATTCGGACAATGGCGGGCTGAGGGAACGGTTCGACAAGTCGACAGGCGTCATCGTCAGTTCCAATGCGCCGTTGCGCGACGAGAAAGGCACGGTGTTCGAAGGCGGCATCCGTGTTCCATTGATTGTGAAGTGGCCCGGCGTCGTCGAAGGCGGCAGTTCGTCAGACGCGCTGATGGTGAGCCCGGACATCTTCCCGACCCTTGCGGAAATGGCGGGTGCGGGATTGCCCGACACGCAGGTGCTGGATGGCGAGAGCCTTGTGCCGATTCTGAAGGGTGGCGAACAGTCCGCCGATCGGGCCATCTATTTCCATTACCCGCACTACCATCACATGGTTCCCGCTGGTGCCGTACGCCAAGGTGACTGGAAGCTCATCGAGTTCTTCGATGACAATCATGTCGAGTTGTACGACCTGGCCGATGACATCGGCGAGTCGACTGATCTTGCCGAGTCCATGCCCGTGAAGGCCGCCGAACTACGGGCGATGCTCGCGGCCTGGCGTGAGGATGTCGGCGCGTTGATGCCGACCTTGAACGAAGACTTCGACCGGGAGCGTCGCGGCGAGTGGGGCGAACATCCGAACCGACCCGGTTGGAACCCGGACCAGGAGTGGGAGCCAGGCCCGGGAGACCAAGCTCGACCGTGACGTCCCAGATTGAGTATTCTGCAAGACCGTTTCTCCAACACCAGTGGGCTCCTGAAACGACCTCGCCGACTCCACGGAGGCACACCCATGGCGCGATATCTCTCTCGTAATCAATTCGGACAGCCAGTTGTCTCGCTCCCGTCGTCAGCCGTGAACCGGTGCAGCCTGTGCCTCGTTCTCGCTGCGATCGTGACCGTCGCCGGCGCGGCCTTGTCGGCCCAATCCGTGGGTGATGTCACCCAGCCACAGGATGCCCTCGTCACGACGGCCGACTACCGGCTCGCGGCCCGCTTCGCCCCATACAAGATGCGCCGGCTCATCTACAGCACGACGGTGGAGCCGCGATGGATCGAGGGCAGCGACCAGTTCTGGTACGAGTGGGAGACCTCGGACGGGAAGTCCTTCTATCTCGTCGACCCGGCGACACGAACCAAGCGTCTGATCTTCGACAACGACCGAATTGCCGCCGAGCTCACGCGCATCACACAAGACCCGTGGGACGGGCGACACCTGCCGATCCAGAGCATCAAGTTCATCGATGTGAACACGTTGCAGTTCGAGGTCGAATCGTCGCAGGACGAAGAGCGAGACGAGGTCGAGGAACAGGTCGAGGAGGAGCAACAAGAGGAAGACGATCAGGAGGACCAGCGACGACGCGAGAAGAAGATAGTGTTCCACTTCGAGTACGACGTGCAAACGCGGACGCTCCGGCAGCTGGAGGATTGGGAGGCGCCTGACGACCATCCGGAGTGGGCCAGCGTCTCGCCCGACGGCCAGATCGTGGTCTTCGCCCGCCATGACAACCTCTACATGATGAGCGGCGACGACTACGAGCAGATCCTCGACGCCCGGCGGGGGAAAGACGACGACGAAACCGATGACACCGACGAGCTCAGCGAGGCCGACGAGGCTGAAGAGTCTGTAGAGGTCGACGAGACGGCGCTCACCACCGATGGTGAGGCGCACTACAGCTATGCCGTGCGCGACCGTGGCGACACCGACCCGGAGCGCGAGAAGAACAAAGACCGGCGTAAACCAGCCGACGTCACCTGGTCGAACGACTCGAAGCGCATCGCGATCGTGCGGAACGACCGGCGCGAGTCCGGCGACCTGTGGGTCATCCATTCCGTGGGCAACGAGCGCCCGGAGCTCGAAACCTACAAGTACGACCTGCCGGGTGAGGAGAACGTCGCCCAGTCCGAAATCCTCCTCTACGATTTCTCGGCGCAGAACATGCGCCAGGTCAACGCCGATCGCTTCAAAGACGAACGGCTCTTCGTCTTCGACGCGCGCCAGTTCATCTATCCCGACAGCGACGCGCCGCGCCGCGACCTTTGGCTGTCCGACGATTCCGATCTGTTTTATTTCTGGCGTCGAAGTCGCGACCAGCACAAGGTCGACGTCGGCGTGGCCGACGCGGCCACCGGTGAAGTCCGACCGTTGATTGAGGAGCGGCTCAACACCTACATCGAGACCAAGCGCCTCGACCGCCTCGCCTCAGGCGACATGCTCTGGTGGTCGGAACGCGACGGCTGGGCGCACCTGTACCGCTTTGGCGCTGATGGCACGCTGAAGAACCGGCTCACCGAGGGGCCCTTCTCGGTCCGAGAGGTCGTCGGTATCGACGAGGCGAGCGGCGTCGTCTTCTTCGTGGCGAACGGGCGTGAGCCAGAAGAGGATCCCTACTATCGGCACCTCTACCGGGTGAATCTGGACGGCAGCGACCTTCAGTTGCTCAGCCCCGGCGACTTCGATCACCAGGTCGTCATGGGAGAATCGAACCGCTTCTTTGTCGACAACTACTCGCGAGTCGGCACCACTCCGGCATCGGCCCTGTACGATGCGAGCGGCGACAAGATCATGGATCTCGAGGAAGCCGATTTCTCCAAGCTGGCGGAGGCCGGCTACGACTTCCCCACCCCGTACACGGTCAAGGCGGCCGATGGCGTCACCGACCTATACGGCGTCATGTACAAGCCGTTCAACTTCGATCCCGACAAGCGATATCCGATCATCGCCTTCGTCTACCCGGGGCCGCAGACCGAGAGTGTCGCCAAGGCGTTCGCCAGCCGTCCGTCCGAGGTCGCGCTGTCACAGTTCGGCTTCATCGTCATCACCGTGGGGAATCGGGGCGGCCACCCCGCCCGATCGAAGTGGTACCACAACTACGGCTACGGCAACCTGCGTGATTACGGCCTCGCCGACAAGAAGACCGCCATCGAGCAACTCGCCAATCGACACGACTTCATCGACATCGACCGGGTAGGCATCTACGGCCATTCGGGAGGCGGCTTCATGTCGACCGCGGCGATGCTCGTCTACCCCGACTTCTTCAAGGTGGCCGTCTCGTCGTCCGGCAACCACAACAATGACGTCTACAATCAGAACTGGTCCGAGAAACACCATGGCGTCGAAGAGGTCGAGGACGATGACGGCAACATCACCTTCGAGTACGACATCGAGAAGAACTCGGAGCTCGCGAAGAATCTGAAGGGGCACCTGTTGCTGACCACGGGGGACATCGACAACAACGTCCACCCGGCGGGCACGTTGCGGATGGCCGAGGCGCTGATCCGCGCCAACAAGCGCTTCGACTTCTTCATGTTCCCCGGGCAACGGCACGCGTACGGCGACATGGGCGACTATTGGTTCTGGTTGAGAGCCGAGTATTTCGTCAAGCACCTGCTCGGCGACCGGACGTGGAGTCCCAGCATCGTGGAGCTGGACCTCGAGCAGGAGCAAGCCGGCGGTGGTGGGGCGGGACCGCGGCGCAGCGGCGCCTCGAGGTAGGTCATCGCAGCGCGGGTGCCGACGGGACGGCAAGCGTGGAGGGTAGTGAGATGAGAAGAAGCGGCGCGCGAGCGGCGTGGGTCGCGACCGTCCTTGCAACGCTGGCCATGATGCCGGTGGTAGCGCAGGATGTCCGGACCGACGCCCAGAGCGGCGAGGTCGAGAGCCTCCAGCGATTGGCCACAGAGCGTCTGCGCAAGGAGGTGGGGACCTGGACGACGCGCTGGACGTTCCTCGACGCTGCCGGTAACGTGGTCAACGAGGTCGACGGTACGGAAGTCCGCTCGTTCGTGATCGACGATCGCGTGTTGCCCAGTCGAACGATATCGCGACGGTGGCAAAGAGGAGCCACGCCTGCCAGAGTCGCCGGAGACTGGACCGCCAGCCGCTCCCGAAGGTCCGCTCGACGTAGAGCCAGAGGGGAAGGTTGATCGCGTAGGTGATCGTGTCGTTCACGTGGCGAACCAGCACCTCGTCGGCATCGAAGAGCCGAACCACGGTGACGCTACGGATCCAGAGCCGGGTGCCATACAGGAGACAGAAGAGCCCGAAGTAGACCAGCGCAGTGTCGGAGCCGTCGCGCCGAACGAAGCAGACGAGGAGCGAGCCGAGGCCGGTCGCGATGACGAGCACCCCGATCGCGAGGCTGGGGAGCTCCTGTCGAAGGGCATCGGCCATCGCTGACGAACCGATCGAGTCCGACTGTACGCTGGGAGGACGACCCGTCGCCGCGCCCAGGTCGTTTGGCTGTGCCGACACGCTGGCCCCGAGCCAGAGCAACCCGAGCAGTATGGCGGTGCCCCACCGAAACGTCTGCGCGCCCCTCACCCACGCATTCTAGTCGCTCGGAGCGGGCGCGACGAACGTTGTCGCAACCGCTCGCACCCCCTACAATCTGGGCCTGCGGCCATGCTGACACCCGAAGCGATCGTCCGGTTGAGCGCCTTCGCTGGCGTGTTCGGGCTCATGGCGCTGTGGGAACTCGTCGCCCCGAGGCGCCGACTCCGGGTCGGGAAACGACGGTGGGCGGGCAACGTGCCGCTCATCATCGTCAACGCGGTGCTCTTGCGAGTCGGGGTGCCGCTCGGCGCCTACGGGACGGCTGAAGTCGCGGCCGAACGAGGTTGCGGAGCCCTGCAACTCGTGGACGCACCGGCATTCGCCGAGGTCGCCGTCGCCGTCCTGCTGCTGGACTTCACCATCTACCTCCAGCATCGGGTCTTCCACGCGGTCCCCGTCCTGTGGAGGCTGCACAAGGTGCATCACGCCGACAACGACTTCGACGTCACCACGGGCCTCCGTTTTCACACCGTGAGCATCGTGCTCTCGATGGGGGTGAAGATGGCGGCCACGGTCGCGATCGGTGCGAGTCCGCTGGCGGTGCTGATCGCCGAGACGGCGCTGAACGTGACCGCGATGTTCAACCACGCCAACGTCCGGATGCCGGTAGGGCTTGACCGCGTCCTGCGGTTGCTCGTCGTGACCCCCGACATGCACCGGGTCCATCACTCCGTGGAAGGGCACGAATATGGCCGCAACTTCGGCTTCAACTTTCCGTGGTGGGACCGGCTGCTCGGGACCTACCGGGACCAGCCGGCGGCGGGGCACGACGCGATGACGATCGGGCTGGACGAGTACCAGGCCCAGCCTCGGCAGAGCCTCTGGTGGATGATCGCTCTGCCGTTCCGCTAGGACGACCCTGCCCTGACACGAGTTTGTTGTATAGTAACGGTTCAGACTTCTCGTTCCATAAGCGGTTCCTGCGCGAGGCGCGCGGTCTGCGGGTGAGCACCCGCTGGACGGCGCGCTAGCTCGCTCCCATCCCCACTTGATGAAAGTTGAGGAGAGTGACGATGCATCGGAATGAACATGAAGGAACAGTCCAGGCGGCGGTCCGTTTCGTGCTGGTCGCGTCGATCCTAGGCAGTCTGGTGACGGTGGCCGCGTGCGGCGGTGCCGAAGAGCCCGCCCCCGAGCCGGCAGCCGAGGAGCCGGCAGCCGAGGAACCGATGGACACGTCGCCCCGTGTCTACTTCATCGCACCGGTGGAGGGTTCCACCGTCGCCAGCCCGGTGCACCTCATGTTCGGCGCCGAGAACTTCGTGATCGAACCGGTTGGGGAAGGCGAGATTCACGCGGGCGCGGGCCATCACCACGTCGGCATCGACACCGATTGCCTGCCGGTCGGCGTGATCATCCCAGAGGCGGAACCGTGGGTGCACTTCGGCGACGCCTCGGCGATGATCGACATGCAATTCGAACCGGGCGAGCATCGCGTCTGCCTGCAGATCGGTGACGGCGAGCATCGGACGCTCGAGGGCCTGAGCGCGACGGTCTCGTTCACTGTCGAATAGCGATCGACGTTGAAAGCGGGTCGCGCCGGGTCGAGCGTCCGCTCGACCCGGCCGGCCTTACTCTGGCAGGACCGGACGCGGATAGGTCGCGGCGTCCGGCGACAGCGCCTCCAGGAACGCCAGCAGGTCGAGCCGCTGCTCGGGCGTTAGCTGCCGGGGCACCAACTTCTCGTCCAGCGCATCGTTGGCGGTCCCGCCGGCGAGCATCAGATCGACAGCCTCCGCGAGCGTCTCGGCGTGCCCATCGTGGAAATACGGCGGGTGGTCCGCCACGCCGCGCAACGTGGGTGTCTTGAAGGCCCCGACGCTGGCGGCCGGCACCTCCGCTCCCGGCGTCGGGTCGTCCCCGGCCGCGGCCCTCAGATACGCGGCGCGCCCCTGGTCGGGTACGTCGGCATCCATGCCGATGCCGACGTTGTGAAAGAGCGTGTCTGAATAGACCGGCGGCAGATGGCACAGCGTACACTGCGCGACCTCGGAGAAGACGACGGACCCCCGACCCACGGCATTCGAGTCCAGCGACGCGGCGTCTTTCGGCAGGCGGTCCCAGGTGGTGTCGCCGGCATGGATCGTTCTGACGAACGAGGCCAGCGCATCGACGATGCCGGCCGGTGTGGGCGGCGCGTCGAACGCCTCGCTGAACGCGTCTCGGTAGCCCGCCACCTGGTCGAGCTCCTGGGCAATCCGGCCCGGGTCGGCACCCATCTGCCCTTCCCACGCGGCCAGGATCTGCGCCTCGAGCCCCTGTGCTCGCCCATCCCAGTACAGCTCTCGGAGGAAGCCGGCGCCATACAGGCTCGGCGTGTGGCGCGCATTCAGGCTGTCGTCGAACTTCGGCGACTGCGCCAGGCCGTCGGCCCAACCACGCTCCGGCAGGTGGCAGGTCTCGCACGACATCTGCTTCGTGGCGGACAGTCTCGCATCGAAGAACAGCAACTCGCCGAGCGCGACTTTCTCGGCCGAGAGCGGATTGGCGGCGGGGACGACAAGCGGCTGATCCGTCAGCCCGGCGGGCAAGGTGAAGGTGAACGCCTCCGGGGCCGGCGTCAGCGCGCCTTCGATCGCCTCGGCCGTAGGTTCGAGTGGCGGCGGCGCCGACGGGCGTCGCGCGGCTTCGAAGAGGGCGAACGTCAACCCGAGCAGCACCAGGCCCCAGACGATTCGCGACATCGATCTCCTCCCGTTGCGCCCGACCGCCGGGCGTCGGCCGCCACTGGCTGACTGGACGTCAGGCGCCCAGGCGCCGATTGACCTCGTCGACAATGCGCGCGCTCGTCGCCAGCGCGATGTACTCGACCCGGAGTGCGGCGACGTTGCTGGCCACGGCCGCGTAGCCCAGCAGCGCGTGGACCCCGCTCGGCAAGACCTGGGTGTCGACCCCGGCGCCGATGACCGCGGCGACGATCGTCAGCGCGATGGCGAGCATCCCCAGCGAGAAGATCGGCCGGCGCACCCGCGACACCTCGGCCGCAAACGTGGGCGACAGTCCGCCTTCGGCGGCGGCGTCGCGCACCGCCTTGCCCTTGCCGATCATGTAGAACATCAGCATCGAATGTGACAGGAGCGTGATCATCGTCACGAACATCGCCAGCGAGACATGGCGCGAGATGTCGGCCTCGGCGGCCGCCAGGTGTCCCAGCACGACGCTGGCGGCCAGGCCCAACACCGAGAGCGCCGTCCCTGTCAGTAGCGCCGCAGCCATGCCTTCTCCTCCCGCCTCCGCCACAGGCTACGGCGAGGCAGGCAGTCGTATCGACTCATGCGGACTGGGCGCGGCGGGCCGCCCTGGCCATCCGTTCGCGCAGTTCGGCGTACGCCGCCAGAGGCACGCCGACGCGGCCCAGATGCCCGGCACGATGGTCGGTGTCGCCATGGAAGTCCGAGCCGCCGGTGATCGCCAGATTCAGACTCCTGGCCTGGCCCAGCAGTCGGCGTCGAGTCGGTTCGTCGTGCTGACTGTGATACACCTCGAGGGCGTCCAGGCCCACCTCGGCGAGGCGGCCGAGGAGGCGCCGGTCGCGGCCGAGGCCCGGATGGGCAAGCGAGGCGACGCCACCCGCGTCCGCGATCGCCAGGACGACCCGCTCGGGCGTCTCCCCCTGCCGTTCCACCCAGGCCGCGCGGCCGTCCCCTAGCCAGCGATCGAACGCCTCCTGCACCGACCGCGCGTGCCCGGCGGCGAGCAGCGCCGCCGCCAGATGCGGGCGCCCCAGGGAGCGGCCGTCGACCGCGCGAGCGGCGAGCAGCGCCTCGACGTCCACCCCGACGCCCTGCGCCGACAGTCGGTCGGCCATCGCGCGCAGACGGTCGGCGCGGTGCCCGCGCTGTCCAGTAAGAAAGACGTCGAGTCCCGGCGGCGACGGCGTCAGGAAGTATCCGAGGATATGCACATCGCGGCCGTCGTCGACGGCCGTGATCTCGATACCGGGTAGCACCTCCACCCCGTGCGACGCGGCTACGGCCACCGCATCGGGCACGGCGG
>CEQE01128419.1_pt1 | contig 16892 bp, 15 predicted proteins | sample 356201 | NCBI WGS metagenome assembly CEQE01 (sample SAMEA2619970, study PRJEB7988) | marine metagenome | biome: marine biome (ENVO:00000447); feature: mesopelagic zone (ENVO:00000213) & marine oxygen minimum zone (ENVO:01000065); material: "saline water (ENVO:00002010), including plankton...
AAGTCTCCATTAACTTTCCGTCCCATTTAGGCTGACAGCCAACACCAAAGTGGACCGAAAACAGGATTAACTGCCTGCTCTCGTGTTTACATATGAGAAGAGCCAGATTGCGACAGGCGTTCGCTCCGTCAGAGATCGGCGTCGCGTGGACATGGCTGACCCAGATCAACATACGAGGAGAAAGTCCGGATGGCCCTTCCTGAGATCCCAGATTTGGTCATGGAACCTAAAGTCGACCACAAGAAGATACTGATAGTGGACGACGAAGCTGCAATTCGCACGCTTCTGGTCGATATTCTGGCCGACCCTGGCTACGAGCTCATCACCGCCGAAGACGGCGCCGAGGCTATCGAGCGAATGGAACGCCAGCGCTACGACCTCGTCATAACCGACATGGTGATGCCCAAGGCAAACGGACTTGACGTGCTCCTGGCATCCAGGGAGCTGGACCCGGAGCGCCCTGTGATCATCATCACCGGATTCCCGTCGGTCGCCACGGCAGTGAAGCTGGTCAGCCTCGGCGCTAGCGACTACATCACGAAGCCGTTCAACATCGACCTCATCAAGATCACTGTGGCAAAAGTCATCGCTCAACGTGAGTTCGTGGCCGACACGCGAAAGCAGGTGGAAGGTTACGCTCAGGCTTTGCCTGACAGCATAGCCGAACCATACAACTTCATCGTCTTCAGTCAACTGCTCGAGAAAGAAATCGCCCGGTCGCGGTTGCGCAACCATGTTTGCAGCCTGTTGGTCGCAGAGATCGACGGATTCGAGCAGGCAGTGGTCGGCGGCGCCATCAACCATTGGAACGAACGGCTCCAAGCGCTGTTCACAACCGTGAAACGGCACGTACGGGCCGGGGACACTGTCGGACAGACCGACCCCGACCAACTTTCCGTAATCCTTCCGGAGACACCTCTGGAGGAGGCCATCCATCTGTCGGTGAAGATCGCGGCGGACCGCGTGATGGGATTGGGGTTTATCGTAAGAGCCGTCAACTTCCCGCGCGACGCGGAAGACGTGGACGGGCTGTTCAGAGCATCGAAATTCGTCATCCAGGCTGCTCGAGCGGGACGAGGATAAACAGAGCTTAATTCGAGCGCCAATATTGAATCGAGTATCAGGCCCGCCGATAAATCTCGGCGGGCTTTTTTTGGTGCATCGACACACTCTGGCTCGCTTCGTTACCGGCAGACGGCCTGGTTAACGGCTTCCACACGCAGTCGTGACTTTCCCCGATCCGCTCAACGGGATTGACTTGCAGCACGCTTAGCCATAGGGTTAAGATGCCTTGGGCTCGCAACCGGCACAGGCCGGCGGTTCGTTCTCCGGCGTCGCTGATCGCCGGACCGCACACGCGATCCATCAATCGAGGAGCATGCCTTTGCGCGACGTTATCGTGATCGGAGCGGGCCCGGCTGGCAACATCGCCGCATCGGAGTTGGCATCGAGGGGATGGGACGTCGCGGTCATCGACTGGCGAGAGAACCTGGGCGAGAAGCTGTGCACCGGAATTGTCGGTATGGAATGCCATGAACGATTCCCTGTGCGCCCCGAGCACATCTATCGCCACGCGCGATCTGCCACCGTCTACTCTCCATCCGGCAAAGAGTACCCGGTCTTGGCCGAGAAACCGACCGCGCTCATAGTCGACAGAGCCGCATACATCCGGTCGATGGCCGACACGGCGATGGCATGTGGCGCCGAGTACATCCTCGGGAGTCGCGTATCGCGTTTCCAATCCGACAACTCGGGGATCACGGTTGAAGCTACTTCGGGCGACACCGTGTCTAAACACCACGCAAGACTAGCCGTCATCACCAGTGGGTTCGGAACGCCGTTGCTTCGGATGGCCGGACTCCGCGACGGCAAGAAAAACGACCATATGGTGGGAAACCAAACCGAAGTCAGAGCCGAGGGCCTCGCCGACACAGAGGTCTATACGGGCGATCACGTCGCGCCCGAGTCGTTCGGGTGGCTGGTGCCATTGGACGGCTCTCGCGCACTGGTCGGGATCATGTCTCGACACCGATTGAACGGACACCTTCAGCATTTCCAGGAATTCCTGACCGCCAAAGGTAAGATCAGCGAGCCAAATCCCAACGCCAAGAGCTGGGGGATACCGCTCAAGCCGGTTTCGAAGACATACGCGGACCGCGTCCTGGTGGCGGGCGACGCCGCTGGATTCGCAAAGCCCACCACGGGCGGCGGGATCTACTACGCGCTGATCTCCGGCCAGATGGCTGGACGCACCGCCGCCGGCGCGCTTGAGAACGACCAGCTCACCGCATCAGAGCTCAAGAGCTACGAGTCCGATTGGAAACAGGTCATCGGCAAAGAGCTGAGGGTCGGCTACTATGCCCGAATGCTCTTCGAATCCATGGACGACGCCCAATTGGAACGCCTGATGGGACTGTTCCTGTCCGAGGGTGTTCTGAGGGAGTTGATTCTGTCGCCGGAGTTTTCGTTCGACTGGCACAGCGGCACGATCATGAAGACGGTCAGGCACGGCGACCTCGGTCCCCTGATCAGGTCGTTCGGCCCGTTGGTCGCTCCGTTTCTGGGACGCTTGCTGCGGCAATCGGTGACCCGGTAGCCTGATCGGGAGCCCATCGCGCGAAGCATTCGCAGGTGGTTCGACAGGCTTCCAAGTAATGGCAGTCCCATTGCCATCCTGAACCGTAGCGAAGGATCTCGCCCACCGCGATATATGTCTGCCTGCAAGGCCCCAGATGCTTCGCCTGCGGTATCAGCATGACAATCTGCAAAACGACCGTTACTGTCTAATGCATCGTCCGTCCCGCAGACACAACGTTGCTCACCACGAACGGAAACATTGGCCCGCCGCGGATTGGCCGACAGGCTCAGCGCAACCTAATCACCCAATCGTGTGCAGGATAACCGCCATCCTGGCGTAAAGCGCGTTTTCGGATTGCCGATAGAACGCCAAACGGTCGTCTTGGACGCCGATAGTGAAATCGCCGCTCCTCTGCATAGGGTCCATGATGGCGCACTTCAGCTTGAGCATTGACATAAACTTCTCGTCGATGTGCAAGTTGCCGGAGTTGCGAGACCGGAGGAGTTGTGCGTGGGCCGCGGTGCGCGGTCCGTTGAGGTAGATGACGTCAGCCTCGGCTACCGCTTCGATATCACGGTGGGTCTCCAACTGCACGCCGTTTTCCACGCAGTGTTGCATTACCGAATCAGACACCTGCCCACTGAACGGGATCAATATAACTCTGACGCCCTCGAACAGCGACAAACCTTTCAGGAGCGCATTCACGTTGCGGTGCTCGAGGCGGCCGACGACAGCCACGGTGGCGCCGTCCACCTGGCCAAGTTCGCGTTTTATCGTGTAAAGGTCCGCCAACGCTTGCGTTGGATGATCGTCCGGACTCCCGCCGTTCACCACGGGAACCGCGTCGGCGAACTCCGCCCTCTCCACCACTCCGGCGTCGCCGGAGCGCAGCACCACAAGATCGATTCTCAGGCTCGCCAGTATGTTGATGATGTTGTCGATGTATCCAGGCGTATGGGCCGGGAAGAATTGTGAGGCGTCTTCGGTGTGGTAGGCCGCGACTCCAAGGAGTCCCGCGGCTCGCTCGAACGAGGTCCTTGTCAGGAAACTTGGCTCGTAGAACAGACAGTAGAGCGCCCTCCCCTGCATGACCGGTTCGACGGACGTTTCCTGGCGCAACCTGTCGCAGAGGGAGAACAGATCCTCTTCCACCCAGCCTCGCTCCAGGCCGGCCGTTTCAATCAAATGTCGATGTTTTGCCATATGGTTCTCCAGCACCGGGTTTCGATGCGACGGTTGCTCCCGCACCGAGTTTACATGAACCTCGACGCGGCGTCACCGACGAAAGCCGAATTTGACACGTTTTCGGGCCGATGCTAAATTATGTGATGTTGATAGCAGTCATCGTCGATGGCTGCTAATCTGGCGTCAGAGCGGAAGGATTCGGTTTGCCAAGATACGACTACGTGTGCGATGACTGCTCCCACAGGTTCGAGTTGAGACAGAGTTTCGACTCTGAGACAGTCGCGGATTGTTCGAACTGCGGGGGCAACTCCAAGCGGCAGTTCCATGCACCGCCAGTCATTTACAAGGGCAGCGGCTGGTACGTCAACGACTACGGAAAAGGCCGAGGCGCCAACGGCACGGGCTCGGACAAAGAAGGCGCTGAGAAATCAGAAACGTCCGCGAAGTCCGAGTCAAAAGATTCCGGGTCCTCTGCTTCAACCGAGAGATCAGCCTCCAAATCCGAGTCAACGCCGGAATCGAAGACCGCGCCGACCAAGAGCGAATAGGCCAACCGGCGTTGCGCGCCCTGCTCCAACGGGTGTCGGAAGCGTCCGTATCCATCGATGAACGGGTCGTCGGCAGAATCGGCCCGGGCTTCACCGTCCTCGTTGGCGTCTCCGACCAGGACACCGATGCCGACTCGGACTATCTGGTCACGAAAACGTTGAACCTTCGCGTCTTCGCGGATGCTGACGGCAAGTTCAATCTCTCGGCCCTCGACACCAGCGCCGATCTGCTCGTCATCAGCCAGTTCACGCTCTACGCGGATACGCGCAAAGGGCGCAGGCCGAGCTTCACCGACGCCGCTCCACCCGAGAAAGCCTCCTCAATGTTCGATAATTTGTTGGAGCGATTCCGCGCCTCCGGCCTCAAGGTCGAGACCGGCCAATTCCAGGCGCACATGCAGGTGTCGATCCACAACGACGGCCCGGTGACGATCATGCTCGACTCGGCGGACAGACATCGCGCCCGTCATGGCTAGACAGCGTTCGGCTCAGCGCGCCATGTCGAGGCTCACATCCAACGCTTTAACAGAGTGGGTCAGCGCTCCGACAGAAATTATGTCGATCCCCGTCGCCGCGACATCTTTGACGGTCGCAAGGGTAATGCCGCCCGATGCCTCTGTGACGGCCCGCCCTCGGCACATGTCGACCGCTCGCGCCATGAGCTCGACGTCCATGTTGTCGAGCAACACGATCTCGGCGCCGGCGTCCAACACTTGCTCGAGCTGGTCGAGGTCTTCGACTTCCACCTCGACCCGAATGGTGTGCGGCGCCTCGCGCATCGTTTTCCTGACGGCGTCGCCGATGCTCATGCCTTGGTCGGCCGCCGCCTCGATGTGGTTGTCTTTGATCAGGATGCCGTCGCCGAGGTTTTGCCGGTGGTTGACGCCGCCGCCCGCTCGAACCGCCTGCTTCTCGAGCTGCCGCAATCCCGGCGTGGTCTTGCGCGTGTCGACGATTCTGGCTCCGTGCCCCTCGACCGCATCGACGTACCTTCGAGTCTCGGTCGCGATTCCGCTCAGGTGCTGGATGAAATTCACCACAGTCCGCTCGGCCTTCAGGATGGACGCCACTCTGCCCTGGACCGTCGCGAGGCGAGTTCCCGCTTCAACGGCCGCTCCATCGTCGAGCAAGCCGGTAGCGCGCAATTGCCCGTCGACGCGCCTGAACACCGCCAAGCCGACGTCAATGCCGGCCAGCACACCGCTCTCTCTGGCCACCAAAACGGCTTCGCCCTCGAGGTCTCGCGGAACGAGGATTTCCGTCGTCGGGTCGCCCAAGCCAAGGTCCTCGGCCAGCGCTCTGTCGATGACGACTTCAACATCTCCTGTGATCTCCATGTCACTCACCTTCGGGGATAATCAAAGCCCATCCTGTTGGACATGAAGTCGAGGATGGGCTTGAGGATGACATCAACGCCGCGACGGTGTTAAACCACGGCCAGCATTCTGTTCAGTGCCACGCGGGCGTCTTCAGCCACGTCGTCGGGCACGGCTATCTCGTTGACAGTCACGCCCTCGTCCAGGCCGTCCAGCACCCACGACAGGTACGCCGGGTGGATCCGGTACATCGTCGAGCAAGGGCACACGACCGGGTCAAGGCAGAACACCGTCTTGTCCGGGTTCTCGGCGGCGATCCGGTTTACGAGGCTGATCTCGGTCCCCACTGCCCACTTCGAGCCGGCGGGAGCTTCCTCGATCACCTTTATGATGTACTCCGTGGAGCCGTTCATGTCAGCCGCGGCGACGGCTTCCATGGTGCACTCGGGGTGTACCACCACGTTGACGTCCGGATGCTTCTCACGGGCTTGCTCGATCTGGTCGACGGTGAAGCGTGTGTGAACCGAGCAATGGCCTTGCCAGAGGATCAGCTTGGCTCGGGAAAGCTGCTCTTCCGTGTTCCCACCCAACACTTTGAACGGGTTCCACACGACCATCTCGTCGAGACCGATGCCCATCTTGAGGCCTGTGTTGCGGCCCAGGTGCTGGTCGGGAAGGAACAGCACGCGATTGCCTTGTTCGTAAGCCCAATCGAAGGTCGCCGGCGCGTTGGATGACGTGCACACGATGCCGCCGTTGCGGCCGCACAGGGCTTTGATGGCTGCGGTCGAGTTCATGTAGGTGATCGGCGTCAACTCGTCGCCGCCGCCGAAGAGGTTCGACAGATCGTCCCAGCAGTCCATCACGTCGTCGATGTGAGCCATGTCCGCCATTGAGCACCCGGCTGTGAGGTTTGGCAGGATGACTCGCTGATGTGCGCCGCTCAGGATGCTGGCGGTTTCCGCCATGAAATGGACGCCGCAGAACACGATGTGCTCGGCGTTTTGCTGCGACGCGGCGAACTGCGACAGCTTAAACGAATCGCCTCGAAAGTCGGCGAACCGAATGATCTCGTCGCGCTGGTAGTGATGGCCAAGCAACACCACCCGCTCTCCGAGCTTCGCGCGCACGGCAGCGATCCGTTGGTCGAGCTCGTCGGGAGTCATGCGCATGTACTGCATCGGCAGCTTTTGCCACCTGACGCCCGCGTCGAACTCCTCCGCCAGCGGTTTGGCCGTCAGCTTCTCGTCCGTTTGACAGAACGCCGACTGTTCGATCTCGGTTATCGGTATCGTAGGCGTTTTGAGCTTCGTTACCATTCTGTCGCGACTCCTGTCAGAGCCAGCCGCCGTGCCGCATGCCGGCGGACTTAGCCCTGGTCTTTAGGTCTCCCACTCAGGACCCATCAACTGGGTCTGCAATCGTATTCTCAATCAGTCAGCGGAAGCGACCGCCGTTGTCGCCAAACGTCCGCTTTCGACCAAAGTTCCTCGCAACGACCACGGACCGGTTTGATCGACGAGCACTTCCACGAGTTCGCCGCGCCGGTCGCGGTCGTCGTCGAAGAACACCAGCTTGTCGTTTCTCGTGCGTCCGAACCACCGTCCGCGTCGCCGGCCCTCGACCAACATTTCCTGGCGCGTTCCTGCCAAGTCCGCGTTGATCTCCGTGACGACTTGCTCTTGAAGCTGCTCGATCACTCTGAAACGTCGCTGTTTCTCCTCAGGGAGGACGTCGTCCTGCATGCCGCGGGAGGCGATGGTCCCTGGTCTCGTCGAATAGACCGCCGAATGTACTTTGTCGAACCGAATGTCTCGAACGAGTTCGACCGTCCGCTCGAACTGCTCTTGGCTCTCGCCACAGAAACCGACAATCAGGTCGGTGGCCAACGACACGCCCGGTATGCGATCGCGTATTTTATCGACCAGTTTCCGATATTGCTCGTTCGTGTATCCCCGACGCATGCTCTCCAGGACTGTGTCGTCGCCCGCCTGGAACGGAAGGTTGACGTGCTCGCACACCTTGTCCAGACCTGCGATCTTGTCGATTATGTGGTCGCTCATGTCGTTGGGATGAGATGTGAGGAAGCGCACGCGGTCCAGCTCTTCGACGTCGTTCACGGCCGAGAGCAGGTCTCCGAGGTCTGTGTTACCATCGAGGTCATGGCCGTATGAGTCGACGTTCTGGCCCAGCAGCGTCACTTCGCGAACGCCTCTGCGAGCAAGGCCTTGCACCTCGCCCACGATCTCGACCAAGGGTCTGCTGACCTCTCGGCCTCGACGGTATGGGATGATGCAAAAAGTACAGAATTTGTTGCAGCCATGGATGATGGGTACGTATGTTGCGATGTCAGCGCTCGCCGTCAAAAGCCCAATGCACCCTTCGGGGTCGATCCCCATGCGCTCGCCGAGCAGGTCGATCAACGGACCGAATTTCTGTGGGGGCATGAACAGATCGACGTAAGGGTATCGTTCGGTCAGCCGCGACGTTTGTGGGCCGACCATGCACCCCATCAGCGCGATCACCTTGTCGGGATCTTGCTGTTTCACCGGCTTCAGGCTGGTGAGCATGCCGACGACGCGATCCTCGGCGCTCTCGCGAACCACGCAGCTATTCAGCACGATGACGTCCGCGTCTTTCGGGGCATCCTTCGGGTCGAGCCCCATCTGGCCGAGGGCGCTCTCTAGACGATCCGAATCTGCCTTGTTCATCTGACACCCGACGGTCCAGACGTAGTAGCTTTGCATACTCACGGTGTCTCGATAGGTTTTCGCAACAACGGAGCGGAGGGGGCGGGATTCGAACCCGCGAGAGGGATTTCGCCCCCTAAGCGCTTAGCAGGCGCCCGCACTAGGCCACTATGCGACCCCTCCGTGAGCACACAATATAGCAGACAAAATCAGGCGTCGCAAACCAAAGTTTGTGAATTTCGGTACTATTCGCCAATTCTCTCTCGATATCCGTCGTAGTTTTCCGTTTCAATGGCTTTTCGCGCTCTCCCACTATCGTTCAAGGGAGATGTCAGCGGATTCGATAAATCTTTCACATATTAGCGCCAATCGGCAGAAATCCTCAAATCACGCCTGCTTAACTCCGTGTCGATGCTGCACGGTCTACCTCGGTTGACCTTGACGGGCTGTCCCACACGGTTCCGAACGCGTTGTCCTACAGTCATACCACAATTCGGGTGGATGGTTGCTTCGATCCGTCGGGTGAGTTCGAGCATGAAGCATCGCGATTGACACCGACGCCAACGGAATATATCGTTTGGTCTATCCCAGAACGGCGAATTTGTGAAAGTGATGAGTTCGTTTCGGAAAACCGAGGTCGGAATGTTACGGTTGTCAGTCCACTGAGTTGCGGATGGGATGCTTTGGATGAGACTGGAGGGACGGTCATGGTTACTCGGTTGCGACCACTGGAAATCACTATGGCATTCGAAGACCGAATCTACAAGCTGGGTGAAACGATTGACATCGACCTGGAGCTCACGGCGAGGCGCGACGTTGTGATCAGAGAGGGTCGCGTTGACCTAATGTGCAGGGAACGGTACACACGTACCCACACGGTCACTGTGCAGGAACAGAAGCGCCCAGGAATGGGAGCGGGCGCTGGGGCAATGGGACCGCCGGCCGTTGGGAGCAAGCAAGCGACAAAGACCGAAGACGAGTCCTACTCTCATAGCGGCGCAGTAGTCCTCAACAACACTTCACTCCAACCGGGTGAAACCAACAGTCACCAAATCAAGCTGGAGATTGACTCAGAACCCCCTCACCACATGGCGGACTCCTCCGTGACGGAAGCGGAGGTTCGATGGGAACTCGTGGCGACCTTCGACGTGGCCCAAGCTGTCGACGTCGCCGAGAGACAGCCGATAAGAGTGGCGCTCGTCTGAAGGCATCTGGTTGAGCTTACCGAGGGCATCCAGATAGGACGAAGAGCGACCAGACTGCATGCCCACAAGCTGGGAGACCATATAACCTAGTCAGTACGACTGCCGGACATGCAGGTCGGGCGTATCGTGCAAAAGTGTGTCAAAGGGCTATCCCCGATCCTTCGACTGCAGAGACGGTCAGTGATACGTCGGTCGTATCCAATAACACTTGATCCGCAAGTGAATGACGCAAGGGAGATTGCTGGGAGAAAACGTCCTGTGGCAAGACAGGACGATTACGTCCAGAAGACGAAGAAGCCTGCACCTTAGACGAATTGGTGTCCTCTGTGACCAAAGAGAGCCGTCGTCGGTTTGAGTCCTAGGCGATGTTCTGAGCCATGGAGATGCTACTGCGGTGCATAAATGACGAAGGCCGTGAAATCTGTCTCTGAAGGTTAACGCCGGGCCGGGGAGGTCGATTGACACAATGGACAGACCCTCATGGGCGTTCTCGAATGTTGTTGCACTTGGTCTGGTTGTACTTCTTTCCGCCGGGGTCCCGGGAGGCTGCTCGCGCCCAGCGAAGGACTTGATAGTATTTTCGTCTATGCGCGATTCAACACGTGGGGAGATCTACGTGATGGGCCCCTACGGCTCCAACCAGACCAGGCTTACCATGAACCGCTTTAATGACGGACGTCCTTCTTGGTCGCCGGACCACAGTAAAATCGTCTTTCAAACTAACCGTGACCTCAACCTAGAGATCTATGTTATGGGGAGTGACGGCTCCAACCAGACCAGGCTTACCTCGAATCCCGCCATAGATCAATTGGCTAAATGGTCGCCCAAGAGTGGCAAGATCGTCTTCATATCGAATAGAGATGGAAACCACGAAATCTACGTGATGGATTCTGACGGCTCCAATCAGACCAACCTCTCAAACAACCCAGCATGGGATACGTTCCCTGCATGGGCGCCTGACGCAAGTAAGATCGTCTTCACGTCGAATAGAGATGGCAACGAAGAAGTCTACGTGATGGACGCGGATGGTTCCAACCAAACCAACCTTTCGAAAAATCCAGGCCGTGATAATAAACCCGCGTGGTCCCCTGATGGGAACAAGATCGTTTATGCATCGTCCCGTAATGACGGCGGCGGTCTTTACGTTGTGAATGCGGACGGTTTGAACGAGACAAGGCTCGCTAGCGGTGGCAGCCCCATGTGGTCGCCGCATGGGAGCAAGATCGCCTATGTCTCAAGCCGGGACGGTGGCTCTGGTATCTGGGTTATGAATGCCGATGGTTCCAACCAGATCAAGCTTACGAACCACCCCATTCGGGTTGGGGAAGGAGCCTCGTGGTCACCAGACAGTAACAAGCTCGCATTTGTCTCCTTCCGAGATAACAACACTGAGATCTACGTGATAGATGCTGACGGCTCCGACCTGACCAATATCACCAACGACCCACATGGTGACTCGTCTCCATCATGGTCTCGATATGCTAATTGATTCAAATACCATCTCGAACTTGGTTTTCGGAAACCGCGCGATGCCGTCGCTATAGAGGGCGCAGTCAGACAGCACAATACTTGCGAATCGAGTCGCTGGCATCGCTTTACCGGCTAACAACTTCGGGGGGCCGATTTCCGGCGATTCCACGGGATGGACGCAGGTACATGAGCGTGCGGCGAATGGGCGAAATGAGAAAACCCGGCGGCGCTGCTGTAGCCACGTGACGGTTATCTCAGGCTCAATCGATCGTCAAGTTTCTACGCTAGACCTACTGGCGCCAAGATTGCGAGGCAGGCCTCTCAACCCCCAACGGATCAAAGTCCTCTTGGCTGCCGACCCAGACCTCGCCGCCTTCGAAGAACTCTTTCTTCCAGATCGGGACGATCTGCTTGATGCGGTCGATGGAGAACGCGCTGGCCTCGTACGCGTCGCGTCGATGGGCGGAGGAGACGGCGACGACCAGGCTCGTCTCGCCGACGGCCAAGCGGCCCAGACGGTGTGAGATGGCCACGGCCTTGAGGTCCCAGCGCTCGCTCATCTCTTCGGCGACTTTCGCCAGTTGCTGGTCGGCCATGGGACGGTAAGCCTCGTACTCGAGGAATCGAACGTTGCGCCCCGCGGTGTTGTCTCGGGTGGTCCCGAGGAATGTGATCACCGCTCCTGCGCCGTCGTCGGCAACCGAGTCCGTAATCTGCTTCGGGTCGAGCTCATCGTGCGTGATCTCGATCATGAGCGCCCTCCGCTGACGGGCGGTATCACGGCTGCCTCGTCGCCGTCGCTCAATCCGAACGAGTGGTCTCGATACTCTTGATTCACAGCGACGACCAGTCCAATCGGTCTGGAGGTCAGGTCGGGAAACGACTCGGCCAATCGTGAGGTCAGGTCGCCGACCGTGGCGCCGTCGGGTATATCGACGACTGTCTCGCTTGTGCCTGCCTTTTCTCTGTAGCTCGCGAAAAACCTGACTGTGATCTTCAGCTCGTCCACCCCAACGCAAATGTCGGGCTTGTCTGGTCCCGTCGAACGATTATACCAAGCAACCGCCGATTATCGTCCTATTGCGTAGGTGTCGCGTCTGGGGTCGGCGCCGCCTTTGAGCACGCCGGATTCCTGGTCCACGACGATGGCTGACACCGAACCCATCGCGGGCGCCCAGTCGTCGACGGCGCGGAGGTCGTGGCCTCGGCGTTCGAGTTCGCCGTTGACGTCGCTCGAGTATCGGCCCTCGACGTGGATTCGCCCAGGCAAGTACGTGTGAGGCCAGAACGAGTTCGGGTAGTTCCAGGGCACGAACCGCGGGGCCTCTATGGCTGCCTGCGGGTCCATGCCGAACTCGATGATGTTCAGGAATGTCTGCACCATCGCGGGTCCTTGCGCGTCGCCGCCCGGGGTCCCGAACGGCATGAACAGCTTCCCATTTTTGAACGCCATCGCGGGATTGGGCGTGAGTCGCGGTCGCTTGCCCGGTTGCAAGCTGGACGCGTGATCGTGGTCGAGCCAGCTCTGCGTACCTCGTGACGATATCATCAGTCCGAGGCCCGGCACGATGGGCGCGCCGAACAGGCCGTCGCTGGGAGTCGCCGAGAACGCGTTCCCCCAACGGTCGACGACGCACGCGTACGACGTGTCTTGCTCTAGGCTGCCTGGTTTTCCGATCAGCGGAGTGCTGGCCCTTCTGGGGTTCGCCCCGTTCTGATACGACCATGGCTCGCCCGGAGGAGGCATCTCTTGGAAAGCCCTATCCATGTCGATCATGCTTCGACGGGCGGACGTGTAGCCCTTGGCCATCAATCCGTTCATCGGCACGTCCACCAGATCGGGGTCGCCGTAGTAGTGGTGTCTGTCGGCGAATGACAGATTCAGGGCCTGCGAGACGAGGTGCACATAGTCGGTGCTGTTGTGTCCCATGGCTCCGAGGTCGTCGTCCTCGAGCATTTGCAGCGTCTGGGCCACCACCGGTCCCTGGCACCATGGGCCGCAGGTAAGCACCTCGAAGTCGCGGAAGCCGCCGACGACCGGCTCTTCGACCTTGACCGAGAAGTCTCGAAGGTCCTCTCGGGTCAGCAGGCCGCCCGTCTTGTCGCTGAACTCAGCGATCTCGTCGGCGATGTCGCCTTTGTAGAAGTAGTCGCGCGCGGCTCGAATGGCGTCGGCGCGGCCCTTGTAAGCGTTGGCGCGCTCGACCTCGATCAGTCGCTCGAAGGTGTGCGCCAGCTCGGTCTGGACCAGCAGCTCGCCGATCTTCGGCGCGCGGCCGTTCGGCATGAACACCGCTCGGGTCGATTCCCATGCGTCGTCGTGGTTGTCAGGCGCATCGAACGACTGGGCCAGCGAGTTGGCCGCGGGCGCGGAAAGCGGGTACCCGTCTCGGGCAAGCTCAAGTGCGGGCGTCACGACCTCTTCGAAGGTCATGGTCCCGTATCGCTCCAACGCTGTCAGCCAAGCGTCGGGGGCGGATGGTGTGATGCAGCGCAGCATTCCGCGGGGAATCTCGCCTCCGGCGTGTTTCTGCATGTATTCGATTGACGCGGCCTGCGGCCATCGCCCGAGGCCGCTGATAGTCACGACGCGATCCTCCTCGGCGATGTAGAGGATGATCGGCGCGACTCCGCCGAAGTTCGTGGCGTGCGGCAGTGTTACGTTGATCGCGATTCCGGACGCGACGCCAGCATCGACGGCGTTGCCGCCCTGCTCCAGGATTCGATAGCCCGCCGACGCCGCCAGGTAGTGGCCTGCCGACACCATGTGCGTGACGCCCATAACTGGTGGTCTGTACGAAGTCAGTCCGATTGGCATTGGCTATCCCCTCTCCTGAACACAAGTGAGCCCCAGCATAATCCGACGCACCCGCAAAACCATTGGCAGGGGCGTCCCGATGACATCGAGAACACCCGCCCGCGGCTCCATCCAGCACGATTCACGCGGCGCATACGGTGTTCGCGAATCCTGTTGGCGCGATTCACACCTGTTGTTGGGCGACCCCCCGGAGGGTTTGAAACCCTCCCCTACGCATTTCAATCCCAAGTCGCTGTTCGTGACGTACGACTGACGTTCAGTTCGGCAAACCTATCACTGCGCCAATGCGCCACCGTTGACGTGGATCGTTTGACCGGTCAGGAAACTTGCGTCATCGGAGCACAGGAAGGCGCAGACCCTGGCTACTTCCGCGGGGTCTCCCAACCTTCCCACGGGTATGCCTGCTTGCCGTTGATCCGTCGGCGGAACGACCTGCGAGTCTGCACGAGAAGTGTCGAATGCGCCGGGGACGACATGATTGACCATGATGCCATGGGGGGCGAGTTCGGCAGCCAGCGCTCTGGTCATGCCGAGGGCGCCCATCTTCGACGCGGAGACGTGGGACCAACCCGCATGGCCTTTGAACGCATTCAGGCCGGACACGTTCACGATCCGGCCCCATCCCCGCTCGATCATTCCCGGAACGACCGCCTGGCAGCAATAGAACGGGCCGTCCATATTGACGCCGTTTACTTCTCGCCAGTCCGCGACAGTCATGTCGACGAAGGGCTTGCCCTTGCGCAGGCCAGCGTTATTGACGAGTATATCGACACGACCGAATTCCGAGATCGCCGATTCGAACATGGCATCGACCTGGACTTTGTTTCCGACGTCAGCAATCGCTGCCAGCGCCTTCACCCCGATGGCTCGGGCTTCCTCGGCGACGGCCTCGGCTTCCTGCTGGTTGGACCGAGCGTTGACGACGACGTCCGCACCCATGCGCGCAAACTCGAGTATGGTTGCGCGGCCAATGTTCCTGCCGGAACCGGTCACCAGTGCAACTCTCCCCGCGAGGGTGGTCGCGTCGCTCATTCATGCTCCTCGGCGAAGACGGTGTGGTCTTCGTTGTGGTCGATGTCGATCGCCATTTCCGCTGATGCATCTGATGCGCCAGCTTGGCCCAGAAGGGCATCAACGCAAAGGCGGTGCTGGCCGCGTCTCGCCCCGCTTCTCCCGATAGCTATCGGGAGATGTATCCGCGGCCCCGCAGGCAACGGCATGTGCATTCGACGAGATTCTTCGCGTGCGCGCTCAGAATGGCTGAAATTGGCCGCGTCCACGTACTTGTCAGTCCGCGGCCGCGTCGCTTGCGTCGGTGCTCCTGACGATTTCGCTGTCGTGCAGGGAGCGGACCTTGGCGTCGTCGTAGCCTAGGATGTCGCTCAGAACTTCGTTCGTGTGCTCTCCGATTACGGGTGTTGGACCGACGACCATGGGCGTGCGGTCGAACTTGATCATCTTGCCGGCCACCCACATCTTACCGGCCACCGGGTCCGGGACTTCCATCATGATCTCGCGTTCGGTGAGATGCGGTTCAACAGCGGCCTGCGCCACCGTGTTGACGGGCGAACAGGGCACGCTGAAGCTCGACAGTTGGTCAGATGCGGCTTTCGTGGTGCGGGTGGAGAACCACTCGCTCAACTCAGCCTCGATCGCCTCGTTGTTCTCCAATCGGTCGTCGCGGGTCTTGAATCGAGAGTCTTCCTGCCACTCCGGTTTGTCCATGGCTTCGCAAATTCGGCCCCACATCGCATCGTTGTTGGCCGCGATGATGATCCAGCCGTCCGCGGTCTGGTAGGTCCCGCCCAGGCCTTTGCCGTTGCCTTCTCGAGGTTGCTCGTAGCCAGAGCCGAGATACGCGGAGATCGGTATCTCGTTGGTCGTGAAACCGGTGTCGGCAAGGCAGACGTCGATGGCCTGCCCCAGGCCTGAGTTTTCCCGTTCGCGGAGCGCGGCGAGGGCGCCAATGGTCGCGTGCAGCGCCGTGATTCGGTCGATCAGCGGGAAGTAGGTCCGGATGGGCGGATCATCCGGGAAACCGGTCAGCGACATCAGGCCGCCCATGGCCTGCCCGATCGGGTCGAATCCCACACGGTCTTTGTACGGACCGTACTGCCCGTACGCGGAGACATTGATCATGATGATCCGGGGGTTGAGCTTCTTCAGTTCTTCGTATCCGAATCCCATGACCTCTATCGTCCCAGGCCGGAAGTTCTGAAGGAAGAAGTCGGACACCTTCACCAGATCGCGCAGGACCTCTTTGCCTTCGTCGGTTCTGAGGTTGACTGACAGGCTCTTCTTGCCGCTGTTGTACTGCACCCAATAGGCGCTCTGTCCGCGGACGCGCGGGCCATTTCGGCGGCTCTCGTCGCCGGCCGGCGTCTCGATCTTGATGACCTCCGCGCCCATTCTCGCAAACATCAGGGCGCAGCGAGGCCCCGCCTGGTACCTGCCCAGATCGAGGAACCTCAATCCCTGCAACGGTGTGTTCTGTTCGGTCACAACTACTTGCGCCCCTTTCTATCGAGGAATGGTTTGAACCCTTCCAAAACGGGAGTGGGGGCAAGCTTCCCGGCCTGCGCCTCCAACTCGCTGTCGTACATCTCACGCCAACCCATGCCGATATCTTCAATCATCAGGTCTTTGATCCCCTGCACCATGCGCGGGTCGTTGGCGGCCACTTGCTTCGCCACCTCCATCGCCTTCTCCATGAGTTGATCGACAGGGACGAGATAGTTGAGCAGACCGATTCGGAACGACTCCTCCGCGCCGACAACTCGGGCTGTCAACAGGAGGTCCTTTGCGATCGACCAGCCAACCTGCATGGGCAGGCTCCAGGTGGAGTTGACCCGACCGTATTGGGCGGCCAGGAATCGGAATCGAGTGCGCTCGCAACCCACTCGTATGTCGAAGCTCGAAGCAAGCACCGCGCCGCCTCCGTAGGCCAGCCCGTTGAGCGCTCCGATGGTCGGTTTCGTGCACGCCGCGATGTGCCACGTCATCTCGGGTCGGTTGGGATCGGCGGGAGGAGGGTTGGGGTCCTCGGCGATGCGCGCCATCTCGTGAATGTCCGCGCCCGCGG
>CEQE01144184.1_pt1 | contig 16869 bp, 15 predicted proteins | sample 356201 | NCBI WGS metagenome assembly CEQE01 (sample SAMEA2619970, study PRJEB7988) | marine metagenome | biome: marine biome (ENVO:00000447); feature: mesopelagic zone (ENVO:00000213) & marine oxygen minimum zone (ENVO:01000065); material: "saline water (ENVO:00002010), including plankton...
TATCTGACCGACCTCTTCCCCATCCTCGAACTGGGCACCAGCGCCAAGATGCTGTCGGTGGTCCCCCTGCTTCAGGGTGGCGGGATGTTTGAGACCGGCGCCGGGGGATCGGCGCCCAGGCACGTCCAACAATTCCTGGAGGAGGGCCACCTACGGTGGGATTCTCTGGGTGAGTTCTGCGCCCTCGTCGCTTCCTTCGAGCACCTTGCCCAGGTGTACAAGAACGACAAGGCCCAGCTCTTAGCTGACACCTTGGACGAAGCGATCTCGAAGCATCTAGACAACAACCGGTCGCCGTCCCGCCGGGTGAACGAATTGGACACCCGGGGCAGCCATTTCTACCTCGCTCTTTACTGGGCGGAAGCGCTGGCCAACCAGACCAAAGATTCCGAGTTGCAATCTCGCTTTACCGAGGTGGCAAAGCAGATGGCCGCCAACGAGGACAAGATCGTACAGGAGCTGATCGACGCCCAGGGGCAGGCGGTGGATATCGGTGGTTACTACCATCCAAATCAAGAATTGGCCGCCAAAGCCATGCGCCCCAGCGCCACCCTGAATGCAATCGTGGACGCAATCTAGAAAATCTCTGGCTGGCTGAGGCGTTTTCTTCTGCCAGCCCGGGTACCGAATCGACTGGTTCTCATATATAATGGGCCGGTTAGCGTAGGCAACAATAAATCCCCCCGGAACACCCCTTTTAGCGAAGGGGAATTGGGGGGATTTCTCCCGTCAGGCAAGTTTCTAAGCAGAGGAGCGAACACAAGATGCGAAGCAAGGTAACAGTTGTCGGTGCAGGCAACGTCGGCGCCACCACCGCACAGAGGATCCACGCGCTGGGCTACACCGACGTTGTATTGGTGGACGTGGTTGAAGACCTGCCTCAGGGCAAATCCCTGGACATGCTGGAGTCGGCCCCGGTCATGGGCACCGACGCCAAGATCACCGGCAGCAACAGCTACGAAGAGACCGCCGGGTCCGAAGTGGTGGTCATCACCGCCGGCATCGCCCGCCGCCCCGGCATGAGCCGCGACGACCTGCTGTTGACCAACATGCGGATTACATCTTCGGTCACGGAGCAGGTGGTCGAGTACTCCCCCGACTGTATCATCATGCCTGTTACAAACCCCCTGGACGCCATGGTCCAGAACGTCTATGAGGCCAGCGGATTCCCCCGGAGCCGGGTCTTCGGCATGGCCGGCGTTCTAGACACCGCCCGCTTCCGCACCTTCATCGCCGAGGAACTGAAGGTCTCGGTGGAGGATGTCCAAGCCTTCGTGCTGGGCGGCCACGGCGACGACATGGTGCCGCTGGTCCGCTTCACCAACGTGGGCGGCATCCCTATCAACGAACTGATGGCTGAAGAGAAGATCGACCAACTGGTACGGCGCACCCGCGGCGGTGGCGGCGAGATCGTCGAGCTGCTGAAAGAGGGCAGCGCCTACTACGCACCATCCGCCGCCATCACCCAGATGGTTGAGGCGGTCCTGCTGGACAAGAAACGCGTGCTCCCCGCCTGTGCCTACCTAGAGGGTGAGTTCGGCATCAACGGCCTCTGCGTCGGCGTCCCCGTGAAGCTTGGGGCCGACGGCATGGAACAGGTCATGGAGATCAAGCTGACCCCCGAAGAGCAGACGGCGCTCCAGGGCTCAGCTGCCAGCGTTCAAGAACTGGTAGATGTAATGAATAAAGCCAAGGCTGAGGCCTAGCGGTCCCAGGTTTACAATTAGGGAAAACATATTCTGTGAGGAGGGCGCCCCATGGCCCGTCGAAGCGACGCTGAGCAACGTTTACTGGAGAAAGCGCGGCGTTATCTGCCGGGCGGCAACGGCGGTAACCTTGCCCTCCCCCAGGAACTGGACTTCCTGGCCTCCCACGGCAAGGGCTCCCACATCTTCGACGTCAGCGGCAACGAGTACGTCGACTGGTTGATGGGTTCCGGCCCCATGGTCTTGGGCCACGCCCACCCGGCCGTCACCGAAGCCGTCATCAAGGCGGTTGAGGGCGGCAGCACCTTCTTCGCTACCAACGACAAAGCAGTGGAACTGGCCGAGGTGATGGTCAACGCCGTCCCTTGCGCCGAGCAGGTGCGATTCACCACCAGCGGCACCGACGCCTGCTTCAATGCCATGCGCGCCGCCCGGGCCTTCACGGGCAAAGAGAAGATTCTCAAGTTCGAGGGCGGCTTCCACGGCACCAGCGACTACGCCCTGATGAGCCTGACTCCACCGGCTTCGGTGGAGTACCCCCAGGCCCAGGCCAGCAGCGGCGGCATCCCCAAGGCTATTCAAGACCTGATGCTCATCGCCCCGTACAACGATCTGGCCACCACCGAGACGATCATCAATGCCCACCTCGACGACATCGCGGCGGTGATCGTGGAGCCGGTACAAAGGGTCATTTCCCCCAAGCCGGGGTTCCTGCAGGGACTGCGCGACCTGACAAAAAAACACAATATCCCGCTAATATTTGACGAAGTGGTGACCAGCTTCCGCCTGGCCTACGGCGGCGCCCAAGAGTTCTTTGGCGTAACGCCGGACATGTGCACCGTGGGCAAGATCATGGGCGGCGGCTACCCACTGGCAGCCGTCTTAGGCCGGGCCGATATCCTATCGGTTTTCGACCGGGAAGCCTCCGACAATGACACTTATGTCAACCAGATTGGCACCCTGAACGGCAACCCTGTGGCCTGCGCCGCCGGCCTAGCCACCCTGGCCGTGATGCGCGAAGAAGGCACCTACCCAACGATGCACGGGGCCGGCGCAGCCATACGCGAGGCGCTGGTGGAAATCTGCAACGAGAACGGCGTGCCGGTGCAGAGCTGCGGAGAGGACGCAATCTTCGACGTCTACTTCTCTGAGCAGCCGGTGTCCAACTACCGCGATTCCCTGGCCGCCGACAGCGCAATGATGACCCGGTTCAACACCGGCCTGCTGGAAAGAGGAATCCTAAAAGGCGCCCAGAAATACTACCCCTCAGCCGTCCACACCGACGAAGACGTAGAAAAGACCATCCAAGCCATGCGTGAAGTGGTGCCGCTTATTCGCTAGGTCCACGCTGGCAGTTGGTTCGACGGGCTCACCACGAATGGAACAAAAAGTGTAAGGGCACGGTAATACCGTGCCCTTACACTTTTTTGTGTCTTGCGATTGGGCTCCCTGCACGAACCCAATCCCCTACAACGCCTGCCAGTACCTCTTGCCGCTCTCCCTGACTACCCGTCCGAAGCCGCTGTGGTGGCAGATGGCTATGGCGGCATTGTCCTGCTCAGCGTGGTCCAACATGCCCCGTCTAGTCACACCGGCCGTTTCCGGGTCCATGTCGTAGTGGAACACCCAGTCAGTCTCGGTGACCTGGGCCGGGCCATGGAACACGTCGCCCATCATGAACGCCTTCTCGCCGCCCGAATTCACGATCAGGCTCATGGAGCCGGGGGTGTGCCCCGGAGTCGGGGTAACGGTCAGTTCTCCCGTGAGTTCTGTCTCGCCGGTGATCAGGTCCAGAACGCCAAATCGCCGGAGGGGCGCCACGGTCTGGGCCCACCAGTCGTAGCCGAAGATCTCCGAGTCTCGAGGTGTGTCGAAAGCCGCCCAGTCGGCCTCGTGAGCCACGTAGCGAGCGTTGGGGAAGGTCGGCGACTCATCGGCACTGTCGGCCGCTGGCCGTGCCACGTTCCAGCCCACATGGTCTGGGTGCAAGTGAGTTAGGAACACAGTATCGACATCTGAAGCCTTGAACCCTGCTTTTTCGAGTTCCGACAACAGCACGCCGTCAATTCCGCCGCCAATCATTTCCACAACGTTGGGGTTCGAGTTGGCGTTGCCCAGTCCGCTGTCCACTAGCAAGACCCGGCCCTGGGAGCGCACCAGATAGCACTCGAAGTGGACCCTGAGGCTGTCCTCGCCCGTGGCGGTCTTCGTGTAGGCGTCTGGGTACCGTTCCATGTAGGGAGTCCAGGCATCCCTGGGAACGTCCGGGAAAGTTCGGATGAAGGGCAAAGCGACCTCCGAATCGTGGAGAACCGTGATCTCAACATTGCCAACGGTCAACGTGCTGTGGGGCATTTTGTCTCCTCGGCGCGATGGCCGTTATTGATGCGAGTGTTGGCGGGTTAAAAACCCGCGCCTACGTCGGCCAACCCATCATCCAGTCTCGATAGCGTACCAGGTCTGGGAGTTGCTTCTACAGGGCCTGCCAGTACCTCTTGCCCTGGTCTGTGACCACCCGGCCGAACCCGCTGTGGTGGCAGATGGCGATGGCAGCGTTCTCTTTTTCCGCCCGGTCCAGTATCTCTCGGCGGGTCCGGCCGGCTTGCTCCGGGTCCATGTCGAAACGGAACACCCAGTCGGTCTCAGTCACTTGGGCGGGGCCGTGGAACACGTCTCCCATCAGGAACGCTGTTTCGCCGCCGGAGTTGACCACCAGGCTCATGGAGCCGGGGGTGTGCCCCGGAGTCGGGGTGATGGTCAATTCGCTGTTGAGCTTGGTCTCTTCCGTCACCAGGTCGAGAACGCCCGCCTTCTTCAATGGCGCAACGGTATCGGCCCACCAGGAGAACCCAAACATCTCCGAGTCCCTGGGCGTATCAAATGCGGCCCAGTCGGCCTGGTTGCCGATGTAGCGGGCGTTGGGGAAGGTTGGCATTCCCAGACCCCCACTCTGGGTCATGTTCCAGCCCACGTGGTCCAGGTGCAGGTGAGTCAGGAACACGGTGTCGATGTCGCCCGGTCGGTATCCGGCCGACTGCAATTCTTCCAATAAGACACCCTGTGTCCCGCCGAACATCTGGTCCACGGTGCCGGGGTTGGTTTGACTGGTGCCCAGGCCGGTGTCGACCAGCAGAGTGCGGCCCTGAGAGCGGACCAGGTAACACTCGAAATGGGTGCGCCGGCTGTCACCGTTAACAAAGGCTTCCGGATACCTTTTGAGATAGGGATCCCAGGCCGCCGCCGGAACGTCCGGGAACGACTGGCTAAAGGGCGACGCCACTTCGGCGTCGTGGAGAACGGTGATCTCAACTTTGCCAACGGTCAGAGTGCTGTGTGGCATGTCCAACTCCTCACGGGGCCAATAAATCAACGAGGGGCAGCTATGGTTCAGCCGCCCCTCGTCCGGTCTCTAATTAAGCGCGGTTGCACCGCCCGCTTAGCGCGCCGGGATTCCCAACGCCACTTCCAGCGGCGTTGTGTTCACGATGTGACGCCGCAGCCCCATGTCGTGAGGGCTCAGACCCATGGCCAATCCGATGGCCTGGGGCATGTGCAAGATGGGCATGCCGATGGGGCGCCCGGCTTGGGCTGCCGCCTTGGGCTGGAAGCTGTCCAGGTTCAGGTGGCAGAGGGGGCACGGCGTGATCATGGCGTCGGCTCCCAAATCCTTGGCCTCTGATGTGTGCTTGCCCACCATGGCCATGGAGTTACGCTCGTTGATGGTCAAGATGGGGAACCCGCAGCAGCGGGTCTTACCCTCGAAGTCCACCACCGTTGCGCCGATGGTCTCGATGATCTGCTCCAGAGCGTTCTGGCGCTCCGGATGGTCTTCGAATTCCAGGGCGTCGGTGGGCCGGACGATGTAGCAACCGTAGAAAGGCGCCATGCGCAGGCCGGCCAAGGGGCGAGTGATCAACGTCAGCAGCTTTTCCATACCGATGTCTTCGATCAACACCCAAAGCAGATGCTTCGGGTTGGCCCCACCTTTGTACTCGAGACCCTCTTCAGCCAGGAAATCGTTGATCTTGGCCAGGTACTCGGGGTTCTTCAGCCGGTGGTTGGCCTGGCTCATGACCCCCTGGCAGGTGCTACAGATAGTCAAGATAGGCAGGTCCAAAGCCTCGGCCATGGCGAAGGTGCGGGCGTTAAGGGTATCGCCCAGCAACTCGTTCTTTTCTTGTAGGACGCCGGCGCCGGTGCAGGACGCGGCGGGCATCTCTTGAAGCTCGATACCAAGCCTCTCGCAGATGAGTTTGGTCGCCGGATAAAGCTCCGGGCAACCGCCTCGGGACACACAACCTGGAAAAAAGGCGTAGTTCAACGCAGGACTCCAATATTTTCCGGATAGGACTATCTAGCGGATATTGCCTGGTGGTCACTAACGTCGTTTCTTCGGCGTTTCCACCTTGTCGAATATCTTCTTAACGTTCTCGGCTTTGTCGATCTTATGGTGGATGATCGGCGGCATCTTGCCGTGGGTCAGGGCCTGGATGGCGATGGGAGCGTAGCCCATCAGGGCTGACACGTTCATCATACCGACCGATTTTGGCACCAGCCGGAGTTCGTCCAGCCAGCCACTGTGCTCAACGGAATCGCTGAACGCTTCGGTGTGGCGGGCGCCGTTGGTGTTGTGGAAGCCGGCATCTATCGCCTGGTCGCGCATGGCCATGATGCGGTCCATGGGGGCCACGCCCTTGGGGCAGGCCGCAACGCACTCCATGCAGCGGGTGCAGTCCCACATGCCCGAGGGCTTGGTCAGCTCTTCCAGGCGGCTTGTTGACACGCCATTCTCATCGCCATCGCGGGGGTCGGCTGTGAAGCGGTAGGCCTTGGCCAGGGCGGCCGGTCCCAGGAAGGTGGGGTCCACCTCCATGACCGTGCAGTCGGAGACACATGAGCCGCACATAATGCACGCGGTGACGTTGGACAGATGCAGCATTGCCTCGTTGGAAGCGATGTATTCGGCCTCCGGCTCCTCACCTTCTGGCTTCAAATAGGGATCAATCTCCATGACCTTGTCCCAGAAGCCGTCGAAGTTGACCACCAGGTCCTTGATCACCGGCATGTTGCCCGCTGGCTCAACGGTGATGACACCGTCTTTGATGGCGGTGGCAGCCTGGGTCTTGCAGGCTAGTCCGGCATGGCCGTTGATGCGGACCGCGCAAGAACCGCAGATGGAACTACGGCAGGAACAGCGTAGGCTTAACGCGCCGTCGTTGTCCTCTCGAATCTTGATCAGTGCGTCAAGCACCGTGCCTTTGTCGTCGATCTCGACCGTGAAGTCCTGCCAGAACGGCTGTGGGTCGGCGGCTTCCGGGTCGAACCGTTTTACCTTTATCGTGACGTCCATCGGCTAGTACTTCCTCTCTTCGGGAGTCCACTGGGTGATGCTGACGGGAGCGTAGGACAATTCCGGCCCCACCTCTCCCTTCTTGATCACCAGGTGTTTCATCCAATTCTCGTCGTCCCGGTCGGGATAGTCGGTGCGGGCCTGGGCCCCCCGGCTGTCCTTGCGGTCTAGGGCGCTCATCGCGATGGGAGTGGCGCAGTTGAGCATGAATCCCAGTTCCAGGGCGAAGACCAGGTCGGTATTGAAGATCTTTCCTTTGTTCTCCACCGGCACTGTCTTGAAGCGCTTCTCCAGCTCGGTCAGATCGCCCAAGGTTTCTTGCATGCCCTCTTCGTTGCGATAGACGGCCAGGTTCCGGTTCATGGAATCGCCCATGCCCAAGCGGACTGAGGCGATCCGGTCCCCGTTCTGAGGCCGGTCCAGCAGGTCTTGGATGCGCTTTTCTTCGTCGCGCACGGCTTGGTCGACGTTGAACTCGACGTAGTCGGAGTTCCGTGAAGCCTCGGCGGCGTGGTTGCCGGAGCGTTCGCCGAACACGATGGTGTCCAGCAGGGAGTTGGCCCCCAGCCGATTGCCGCCGTGGACACTTACGCAGGCGCATTCGCCGGCCGCGTACACACCGGGCAGGTTGGTCTGGCCGTCAACGTTGGTGCGGATGCCGCCCATGGCGTAGTGCATGCCGGGACGGATCGGAATCGGGTCCGTAATCATGTCCACGCCAACAAGGTCGATGCCTATCTCACGTATCTGGCTAAGCTTCTCCATGATGAGCGCTTCGCCCAGGTGGCGGCAGTCCAGGTAGACGCAACCGTCCACGCCGTTTCCGGCGTTGATCTCAGTCTGTTCGGCGCGGGAGACCACGTCACGAGACGCCAGCTCCATCATATTGGGAGCGTACTTCTCCATGAAGCGGTTGCCATCTTTGTCCAGCAGATAGGCGCCCTCGCCCCTGGCCGCTTCGGAGATGAGCACTCCGCTGCCTGCTAGGGTGGTGGGGTGGTACTGGACCATCTCCATGTCCATCAGCTCGGCGCCGGCATTGTAGGCCAATGCCGTGCCGTCGCCGGTGCAGATCAGGGCGTTGGTGCTGGGCTCGAATACCCGGCCGAAACCACCGGTGCAGAAGATGACAGTCTTGGCGCGGATGGCGTAAACCTGGCCGGTGCGGACCTCCAAAGCCATAACGCCGCAGACCTGGCCGTCTTCGATTATCAGTGAGCTTACGAACCACTCTTCATAGCGGCGCACGCCCGACTTTATAAGCTGCTCGAACATGACGTGGAGCAGGGCTTGGCCAGTGAAGTCACCCACGAAGAATGTGCGGGCGCGGCGTTGGCCGCCAAAGGCCCGGGTGCCCAGGCGTCCTTCATCGTCACGGTTGAAGGTGACGCCGAAGTGCTCCATGTCGATGAGCGCCTGGCCCGCCGCCTTGCACATGACCTCGATGGCGTCCTGGTCGCCCAGGAAATCGCTGCCCTTAACGGTGTCGTAGGCATGGTCTTCCCACTCGTCGCCGCGGTCGGTGAGGGCGGCATTGATCCCGCCCTGGGCCGCGTTGGAGTGGCTGCGCACGGGGTGTACCTTGCTGATGATTGCTGTGTTGGCGCCGCCGGCCCGGGCCGCGATAGCTGCCCGCATCCCCGCCAGGCCCGCACCGATTACCAGGACATCATGCTCAAGCATGCGTGTCTACATCCTCCAAATTCGCCTTAAGTGGCTGGTCGGCCCCCGGTTAATCTTGGTTGCCGAAGACCGCCCCATATATTATCAAAAAAGGTGCCCTCAATCTAGCTTCCGCTAGACACGGTAATCACCTTTCTATTTCTTAGGCAGGAGAGGCTGGGCCAGAAGTATCGCTGCGACAGATTTCATGTCTTTGATCTCGCCGGTTTTGAACATGGCCACGGCCTCGCCGAAGGGCACGCGGACCACCAGGATATTCTCATCTTCATCGGCATCCAGCCTGGACGGGGTTAGTTCGGTGGCCAGGTAGGCGTGCATGTACTCTTCAGCCCAACCGGGGGCGACCCAGAAGCTGGAAAGGTGCACCAGCTTGCCGGCGGTATAACCGATCTCTTCCTGAAGCTCCCGCAAGACAGCCTCTTCGGACACCTCGCCCTCTTCCACGCCACCGGCGGGCACTTCCAGGAGGGCTTCTTCGGCGGGCTTCCGATATTGGCGCACCAAGACGAGATTCCCACCATCGTCGATGGGGACGATACACACGGCATGTGAATGCTCTACGACTTCTCGGGTGGCGGTGATGCCGTTGGGCATGCGCACCGTGTCCACACGCACATTGATGATGCTCCCCTCATAGATGCGTCTGGTCCCGATCGTGTCTTCCGATAGGGAATCGTCCGAGATTCGGGGGTTGTTTTCAGGCATGTTTATTGGCCGCGGATGCTGAAGCCCAATCGGCGAGTCAGCGTTCCGAAGAAATAACTTGGGGGATGGGCCCGCAGGAACCGGGCCTTGTGCGGGCTTTGTTTCAACTCCACCCGGTCGCCCAGGTCCACGGGATGGTCGATGATTCCGTCCACGCTCAATATGGCCGGTTGAAAGCCTTCCAAGGTCAATCCAACCTCAGTGGAGGGCTTCAGCACTAACGCAGCACTTAGGCCCATGTGAGCTGCCACGGTCTTAAGCACCATGGAGTCGGACTCAGGGTCCAGGATCGGGCCGCCAACGGCCAGGTTGTAGCCGGTGCTGCCCGTTGCCGTGGACAGGATTACGCCGTCGGCCCGGAAAGTAGTGATCGGCGCACCGTCGATGGTCCCCGCCACGGTCACAACCCGCGACACCGCTCCCCTGGTCAGGACCACATCGTTCAATGCGTGGTAGGGGCCGTCGGTCCCGGAAGAATTCGCCCTGATTACCGTGGCCTGGAGCATATTCCGTTCGTCTATTCTTGGAGCCTCGGAATCGCCGTTGAAGTAGAATGGCAGCCGGGTCATGGCCTCGTCCACCTGTAGTTCAGTCATGAAGCCAAGGCGGCCCATGTTGATGCCTACGATGGGTATGCCGGCCGGCCCGGTAAAGTTCACCGCCCGCAGGATGGTTCCGTCGCCGCCCACCGTGATCACCAGGTCGGTGCTCTCTGCCTTGGGCAGAAGGGTTTCCAAGTTCTCGGCCGGAGAGATCCAACTGTCCTGCGACAGGTTCAGTTCGTGGAGGATGGCCGTGCTCAGGTCCAAGGCCTCGGGCACTCTGGCGTTGTAGATGATTCCGATGTTTTTCATCGCGTCTTTCTTCTAAGCTTACCGGACATTTCCTGTTTCTATGGCTAGGCTCTTATTTAACGGTTCTTAATTATGAACCTTTTTCAATTAGCTTGCTGCGTGACCCTCATAGGGTATCCCAGCGCTAGACCGCCAGGGCCTTAACCGCTTCCTGGGCCGCCTCCATGACGAACCCGGGAGCGATGCCCAAAAACACCATGGCCGCGCCTGCGATTCCCAGGGCCAACCACGGGGCGGGTGACGCAGATATCTTCTCTTCAGAGGTTGCCGGCTGGGTGAACGTCACATGGATGATGCGGACGTAGTAGTACGCCGAGACCGCGCTATTTATCACGCCCAAGATTGCCAGCCAGATCAGTCCGCTATCCACCGCCGCCGTGAAGATATACAACTTGGCGATGAATATTCCGGTGGGCGGCACGCCGATCAATGCCAGCAACGAAAGGGCCAGAACAATGGCCAACACCGGATTCTTGGTGGATAACCCGGCATAGTCGCTTATCTGGTCGCTGTTGATCCTTGAACTGATGATAGTAACGGCGAAGAACGCCGTCAGGTTGGCCGCGGCGTAGGCTGCCAGGTAGAACAATACTGAATCGGGGCCGACAGCCGCGAACTCGGGGGCCTTGAAGACGCCCTCACCCGACTTCACGCCTGCCGCCACTCCCACCAGGATGTACCCGGCATGGGAGATGGTGCTGTATCCGAACAAACGCCTGATATTGCTCTGGCCAATGGCCACCAGGTTTCCGATGACCATGGATGCGGCTGCTATTCCGGCGATCAGGATTCCCCAGTCCAGGGCCACATCAAAGAACCCAGTGAAGAAGACCCGCAACACCACGGAGAAGGCGGCGGCTTTGCTAGCCACGGATAGGAACCCGACCACGGGGGTCGGGCCACCCTCGTAGACGTCGGGCACCCACATCTGGAAGGGGGCCGCCGACAGCTTAAAGCCGAACCCGGCAATCATCAGGATTATGCCCACGAACAGCGCGTAATTACCGAAGGGCGTGTCGCCCGTCGCTTGGCCGATGGCGGTTGATATTTCCGCCAGTTGGGTGCTGCCGGTGAAACCGAAGATCAAGGCCATTCCATACAGCATCAGGGCCGAGCTGATGGCGCCAATAATCAGGAACTTCATCCCCGCTTCGCTTGAGTTCCGGTTCAGCAGGAAAGCAGTCAATGCGGCCAGAGGCAGGGTGGTCAGTTCCAAGGATACATAAATGGTGATCAACTCAGTGGCGGCCGCCAAGAGCATCATGCCCGTGGCAGCGAACAAGATCAGTCCGAAATACTCGCCCTGGAACCGCTGCATGGACTTCACGTAGTCGGTGGAAGCCAGCACCACCAGTGCGACTGACCCGATGATCAAGAAGTTGAAGAATAGAGCGAATCGGTCTAACGATATGGCGCTCAGGAGAATGCTCGGGTCCTCAGTGGCGAACGCCTCGGCGCCCTTGAGCAGATTAATGCCCCCGCCAAGGTCGTAGAACTGGATCAAGCTCATCACGAAGGGACCGGCCAACGCCGCGAAGGCGAAGTATGGCAGCAGACTTTTGGAACGCTGGGGCAAGATAAGGTCCAGCAGGATCACGAAGACCGCGGCTCCGGCCATAGCTAGGTAGGGCGATATGACGTAAAAATCGTGAACTGACATTACGGGTTGATCACCCCATTAAGGACATCCACCATGGGGTTAAGTCCGGACTCGAAAACATCGGTCAACAATGCAGGCCAGACACCCACTCCGATGATGGTAACTAGCATCAAAGCCAAGGGCGCGGCCTCCACCAACGAGGCGTCAGTCAGGTCGTCGAATATCTCCCGCCGGACTCCAAAGAAGGTGCGCTCCATCATCCAGAGGATGTAACCCGCGGCCAGCACGATTCCCAACACCGCCAGGACCGTCGGCCAATCGTAAGCCTGGTAGGCGCCCAGGAACACCAATAGTTCGGAGACGAATCCGCTCAGCCCCGGCAGTCCCAAAGACGCCAGTCCGGCGATTAGCATGGCCACGGCTACCACCGGCATCCGTCCGGCCAGGCCGCCCAGGTCAGGTATGTAGCGGGTGTGGGTCTTCTCATAGACCAGCCCCACCGCCAGGAACAACAGGCCGGTCACTGTGCCGTGGGTGAATAGCTGCATCGCCGCGCCGTTCAGTCCGGTAACGGTCAGCGTTCCCTGGGATATCCCCACGGAGCCGATGCCAACCAGCACCAAGCCCATGTGGCTGATACTCGAGTACGCTATGAGCCGTTTCAGGTCGGTCTGCCGCATGGTGACCACCGCGCCGTAGAGCACACTGACCACGCCCAGCACCACCAGGGCCCAGGCGAAGCGGTCGGTCTGTGAGGGGAACATGCCCACGTTGATGCGGAGCAGGCCGTACCCGCCCATCTTCAGCAGCACCCCCGCCAGCATGACACTGGCCGCGGTCGGGGCGTCGGTATGTGCGTCGGGCAGCCAGGTGTGCAGCGGCCAGGTAGGCAGCTTGATGGCGAACCCGACGAAGAAGAGCCAGAACAGTCCGGACAGGGGTATCAACAGTCCGAGGGAGGTCAACATCGTCGCTTCGGTGGACAGCTCCACCATATTAAATGTGCCGATATCCGCCGTGAGGAACACCGCCACTATGCCAACCAGCATGAAGGCGCTGCCCAGGATGGTGAAGATCAGGAACTTCATGGCCGAGTATTCTTTCCGGCCGCTGCCCCACACGGATATGAGCATGAACATGGGGATGATCTCCACTTCCCAGAAAAGGAAGAAGAGCAACAGATCCATCGCGGTGAAGACTCCCATCACCGCCGCCTGCAGGACCAGCAGCCAGATGAAATATTCTTTGACCCGAAAGCCGACGTGCCAGGACGCCAACACGGCGCACATACCCAGCAGCCCCGTCAACGCCACCAAGGGCGCACTGAGGCCGTCAACGGTCAGCAAATAATTGGCGTTCAGACCCACGTCTGGGATCCAGGTCATCTGGTCAACGAACTGGAACCGGTCAGCCCCGTCGCCCCGGTCGAAGAACCCGAAGACCAACAGAGAAAGGACCAGGTCGGCCAGGGTGATCAGCACGGCGAAGTTCCGCACGTTCTTGTCGCCTTTGACCACCAACAGCAAGACCAGCGCTCCCACCGCAGGCAGGAACACCGTCGCTGTCAAAAGTCCGTTGAAGCCGTCTACCATTTGATCCTTATGCCAACAACAAAGCTAAGATTATTGCCAGGACGCCGAAGGCTATCCCGGTCGCGTAAGCCTGCACCTGGCCGGTCTGGAACTTCCCGATGGCCGTGCCAATGTTCCTGAAGAACCATCCAATCAGGTCCACGATGCCGTCCACCAGGTTGCGGTCTATCCAGTCCGTGAACCCGGCGACGATCTTGTAGAACCCTTTCCGCACAATCAGGTTCTCGTACAGGGAGTCCATGTAATATTTCTGAGACAGCAGGGTGTGGACTGGCCTCACCCGCTCCACGAGGTCGGTCCGCTGATCGCGCCGTCGCTGGTAAAGGAGCACTGCCAGCCCGATCCCCGAAAGTGCCGCCACGGTCGATACGGTGGCCATCCAACGGCTGAAATCGAGGGTCCCCGCATGTTCGTGGATGTCTCTGGCTGCCTGTAATCCGTCGCCCAAGAACCCGGTTATCCAGTGCCTGGGGATGCCGATCTCTTCCGTCCATTGGGGATTGGCCAGGTAACCCACCAGCACCGCAATCACTCCCAACACCAACATGGGCAGCAGCATCACCCAGGGCGACTCGGCCAGGTGCACTCCGCCGTTGTGCGACGCGCCGACTGGAGCTGCCTGGGCCTTTTCTTCCAGTTCCCGGTCGATACCGCCCCGGAACTCGCCGTGAAAGGTCAGGATAATCATCCTGATGGTGTAGAAAGCGGTGAGGATCACACCGGCCAATAAGGCGGAGAAGGTCACCCTGCTGACCCAGGTGTCGACCAAACCAGTGCCGCCCCAGGCGCCCAGCAAAATCTCATCCTTGCTCCAGAACCCGGCCAGGGGAATGATTCCCACCAAGGCCAGCCCTGCGATCAATACCAATACATAGGTGACGGGCATGACTTTTCGCAGTCCGCCCATGTAGCGCATATCGAAGGTGCCCGTGGCGTGGTTAACGCTGCCTGCGCCCAGGAACAGAAGCGCTTTGAAGGCCGCGTGGGTCACCAGGTGGAAGATGGCTGGCGCATAGAGTCCCAGCCCCAGGGCCGCCATCATGTAGCCAAGTTGGCTGACCGTTGAATAGGCCATGACGCGCTTGATGTCGTTCATCACCAGGCCCATGGACGCCGCGAACACGGCCGTGAATGCTCCCACCAACGCCACCACGGTCATTGCATCAGTGGAGTGCTCGAAGACCGGGAAGAACCGGGCCACCAGGAAGACACCCGCCGCAACCATGGTCGCGGCATGGATCAGGGCGCTGACCGGCGTGGGGCCTTCCATGGCGTCGGGAAGCCAGGTGTGGAGTGGGAACTGTCCCGATTTGCCCGCGGCCCCAGCAAAGATCCCCAGGGCCACCCAGGTCAATACCCCACCGCTCAATAACGCGCCGGCGGCGATGGCTTCGGGTTGGGCCGCCTCCCAGATGTCCGGTATATGGAATGCGTTCAACCCAGCGGCGGCAAAGGAGTCGGCCTGGGTGAACAGGTACAAGATGGCGATGAGGAATCCAACGTCGCCGATGCGGGTGATGATGAAGGCCTTTTTGGCTGCGGCTGCCGCGGCGGGACGCTCGTGCCAGAACCCTATCAACAGATAAGACGACACGCCCACCAGCTCCCAGAACACGTAGAGCTGGATGATGTTTGAAGCTAGCACCAACCCCAGCATGGCGGCAGTGAACAGCGACATATAGGCGTAATACCGGGAGAAACTGGCGTCGCCCTTCATGTAGCCCAGGGAATATATCTGCACCAGCAGGCTCACCCCGGTAACCACGATCAGCATCACGGCGGTCAATGGGTCGATCAACAGGCCGAAGTCGATAGATGCCCCGCCGACTTCCAACCATTCGATGGGCTCGAACTCCGAGTCGTGGCCCAAGATCACCGAGCGCAATGTCCAGATGGAGAAGCCCAGCGCCGTGCCCAGGCCGGCGATGGTGGCCAGTCCGCTGATCAGGGAAAAGCGGTTGAAGAAAGGCCGCACTACCAATGCAGCGAAGGCAAAGGAGCCGAGAGGCAACAGGAAGATGGCCCAGATGATTGCTTCGTTAACCATCTATAGTTTCCGCAGAATCTCTTCAGCGACGTGTTCCCGGCCCTTTGGAACGTAAATCTTGAACGGGACCCGCTCGGCCCAGTCCAATATGTCGCCTTCCGGCAGGATGCGGGTGGGCAGGCCTTCTCCCTCGAGGACTTCCTTCCACATCTCGGCCAGCATCAGATTCGGCGCTTGTTTGAATTCAACCCACATTTATTAGTGTCGCAACTGGGTGGCTTCCGTGAGGTCCACCGATTCGTTGGTCCGGTACATGGCGAAGACTATGCCCAGGCCCAGGGCAATCTCAGCGGCGGCCACGGTGATGATGAACACCGCAAACACTTGCCCAGTCAGCACAGAGCTTATGTCGTCTTGAAGGGCCGCGGGCGCCAGGTATTTGGCCATGGTAACCAGTGTCACGTTGACCGCGTTGAACATCAGCTCTATGGACATCAAAACGGCCAATACGTTACGCCGGGCCAGGGAGCCATAAAGCCCGATGCAAAAAAGCACTGCCGAGACGATCATGAACGCTTCGAATGACATGCCTAGCTAGAGCCCCTCCCCGTCCCAGGATTGGGGCGCACCAGCACCAACGCACCGATTAGCGCAGCCAACAGCAGCGCCGAAACAGCCTCAAAGGGCAGCACATAGTCGCTGATCAAAAGGTCGGCCAGACCCGATTCTTGGATCTCGGCCTGGTCATCGGGACTGGTGATGCCTTCATCAGTCAGAACTTCGCCGGTCAGGGTTGTCACCGCGCTGGTCTGGACCAATTCCACGCGTGCTTGCTGGTCGGCGGGCAGGAACTCCCACTGAGTGTCCACCGCTGCCGCAACCAGGGCGGAAAACAATAGGACAGCGAGAACCACCGCCGGTACCTGCAAGCGGTTGGGCAGATTGCCGCGCTGGACGTCCCTGGTCAGCATGACGGCGAAGATTATCAGGATGGCGATGGCCCCGACATAGATCAGGACTTGGACCACCGCCAAGAACTCGGCGCTGAGAAGGATGAAGAACCCGGCTACCGCGATGAAGACCACTATCAAGAGTAGGGCGGCGCGGAACAGGTCCGGCACCATCACAACCCCCAACGCTCCGCCGACGGCCATCACGCTCAGTAACCAGAAGACGATGTCGTGAAACAGCATCTACTCGGTTTCCTCATCGGCAGTAGGTGTAGGCGCGGCTTCGCTGTCGTCCATGAAAGACGAGTCTACCGGTGGGTCTTGGGGCGCCAGGTCTGACGGCAAGGGCCGATTGATTCTCATGCCGGCCTTTTCCTTCTCATGCCACTGCCAGGACTCGCGGCCAACCTCCTGCCAGTGGAGCGGCCGGCCGCCCCGGGGG
>CEQE01046738.1_pt1 | contig 16845 bp, 7 predicted proteins | sample 356201 | NCBI WGS metagenome assembly CEQE01 (sample SAMEA2619970, study PRJEB7988) | marine metagenome | biome: marine biome (ENVO:00000447); feature: mesopelagic zone (ENVO:00000213) & marine oxygen minimum zone (ENVO:01000065); material: "saline water (ENVO:00002010), including plankton...
AATAAGTGCCATTGGAACGTAGTAAATGACTTGGACAATGATGTAGTGAATCTATACATAAGTGTAGTAGAAGAGTTTGAGGCATTTAAAGAGTTTGTTTATTGGTATCCAAGAAGTAGAGCCCTGTTCCTTAAAATCAAAGATGAGATAAAACAGGGCAAAGAGATAGAGATGCCTGACCCTAGAAGGGCAGCAAGATACTTTTATGTTATTAGGACAGCTTTTAATAAAAATCCCTATGGCTCTTTCAGTAAAAGCCCAAAGAAAGACTGGGGTACTAAGTTGATAGAAGAACTGAAATATAGTAGGTCGTATTTTGATGGTGTAACCATAGAAAACCTAGACTTCAGAGAGCTTCTAAAGAGGTATCCACCAAGAGATGTGGATTTATGGTACATGGACCCACCTTATGTAGTAGCAGGCGAGAGAGGAGACTATTATGTCCACGATTTCACCAATGAAGACCATGAAGGTATACTAGAAGTATGTAATGAAATAGATGCTGCTGGTGGAAAATTCATGGTAAGCTATGATGATCGTAATAGGATACGGGAACTTTTTAGCAACTATAACGTAGGAGAGGTAACCACTAAGTACGCAGGTAACCTAAGTAAAAGAAACACAGTGATTAAAGAGTTAGTTATTACTAACTATACATCACCAACATATCAAGAAAGCATATTTAAGGAGAACTAATCATGCCAGATAAACCATTACCAAGTTCAGTTGATGCTGAATGCTCTGTATTAGGATGCATCATGACTGATGAGTCTGTATATGATAAGGCTTCAGCATGGATTCGTACATCAGACGTATTTTATGATAAAGACAACCAGCGTGTATGGGAAGCCATTTCAGTATTACATAAAGCTAAAGAGCCTATTGATATGGTAACTGTACATAATAAACTAAAAGATATGCAAATGCCAGGGCAAGAGAAAGTAGATAGCTATTATCTCTCTGGATTAGTAGAAGACACAGTATCCGCTGCTACCGCTCAACACCATGCTAAAATAATATGGGAAAGATACATTCAACGGCAAACAGCTCAGAGTGCGTATCGTTTATTCAATCTATCATTCAGAGACTTAGAAGAAGTAAATAAAACTCTTGAAAGCCATGCCAAGTTAATTACAGAGCTAAAAGAGCTACACCCATCTAGGAAGAAGGATATTCAGACTCATATTAACGACACATTAGAGAACATGAAGTCTGGTAATAATATCATTCAATTTGGTATGCCTATCTTAGATTGGCCAGCTGGTGGTATGACTAGAAAAGAGATTACTGTACTTGGTGGTAGACCTGGACATGGAAAGACAACTCTTATGATAAATATTGTTGACTCTCTTCTCTCTCAAGGCAATAAAGTAATGCTATTTAATAGAGAGATGTCCAATACAGAAATGCTAAAGAAGATTATCGTTATGAAATCTAAAAGCCTGTCATACTTCAAGGTTCGTAAAAATGAATGTAATAATGGAGAAATGAAAACTATTGAGAAAGTAGTGAACCAAATCTCTAATGACTATAAGAACCTTATTATGTATGATGATATTAGGACTCTAGATCAGAGTATGAGAGAGATATATCGTTACAAGCCAGACGTAGTAATAGATGATTATATCCAGCTTATTTCAGTAGAGGGAAAGAAAGATAGGCGATTTGAGATTGAAGATATAATGCAAGAGTATAAATGGATGTGTAAACAGATAGATTGCTCTGCACTACTTCTCAGTCAGCTTAATCGTGAAATTGAAAGAAGAATAGACCCTAAACCTAGAATGAGTGACTATGCAGAATCTGGTGTTATAGAACAAACTGCAGAAACCGCACTATTTGTTTTCTATGGCTATAACTTTGATAGCGACAGATATGACCAATATACTAGCGAGTTAATAAGCAGTAAGACCAGATATGGACAAACTGGTAGCTACACAATGGGGTTTAATGGTGACAGATGTAAGTACTATAATAGCGCTGATCTAGCTAGAGAGGATGTTACCAGAGTTCTCGAAAATTCTAGCAAGCCATAAACCATGTAGAATGTGTAGCAAGTCTCTTAAAAAAGATGCATACACTATGATTAGCGCATTTACTCAGACTGAGGTAACTCCAGTTTGCAGGAAGTGCGCTATACAAGAATACTATGGAAAAAAGCTAACCATCAATAAAAAATATATACGTGACCAAGTAAACAATCGTATATTAGGAATAAGAGATGAGTAAACTATATATAGGAATTGATCCTGGTGCCAATGGTGGGATAGCTTCATATAATGGAAAAGAGCTACATACTATCAAATGCCCAAGTGGAGGAAAAGCTATGGCACATTCTGTCAGAACAGTTGTCAATAGTTTTGAACTTGATGGTGGGGCAAAAAGTAGAATTTTAGTTACTTTTGAAAGAGTTCATGCTTTCCCGCATGATGCCAGAAATTCTGCCTTTAAGTTTGGAATGAACTATGGAATGTGGCATGGTATTGTAGGAGCACTAAGACTTAGTTATTGTGAGGTAACACCTCAAAAATGGCAAGCATATTATATCCATGAAAAAATGGAGAAAAAAGAACGTAAAAAATACCTAAAAAGTATTGCACAAGAGCGGTTCCCTGATACTAAGATAACGCTGGCAATATGTGATGCTATATTAATAGCAAAGTTTGCACATGATAATGAGTTATTGGCTCAACATTAACAAGTAGGGGATGGATAGTTTTTTGGTGTTCTATCTGTCCCTGAAAGTTAACCGAGGAGAACATTATGGAAAGAAATGGATTTGGATACCCCTCTATATTATACTTAGAACTATGGAAAGATGATTTTGTAAAAGGAATAGACTTTATAATATTATTTGTAGAACTTTCTGCTCATGTTGCTAAAGATGGCTACATTACTATTGGATTAGCATTAATGAATCTATTAGAATTTCAGTTTACAATAGGTACAAGACTAAAATGATTTAAGAGCTTCCATTACTGCACGTTTCTTAGCTGATTCATACTCTCCCCTTCTTGCTTTCTTTTGCATACGAATTTTCTTCTTTGCTTCTTTACTTTTCTTAGTTCTTATATTTAATCCACCCTTACCCCAGATTGCTTTAGACATATCTGATGTCCACTTTCTTGGATACAATCCTAATTCATAAGCAAAGATAGCATGAGAGTTACCATTGGCAATAGCAGGTATATTTTTAGTAGCCCATCTGGCAACCTCTACATTAATACTACCAAGTAATCTATTTTGTTTCTCTGAGTCAGTCATTTCATATGCATCTTTATATCCAACAAGCATCTTTCCCCAATCACTATCAGGCATACTATATAGACCAGCTAAGTTTCCCCAAAAGACTAGATCAGAGATTAAAGGACCTGAAATTACAGACTGAACAGGACCTCTACCGTAGAAGGCTTCTTCTCTCTCTTCATCGCTTTCTGCTTTAAGATATGTTACCCAATCCTTTACTCTATCAAGAGTATCATTCTCCATCACATGAGTTAAGTCTAGATTTATAACAGATGATAGTAGATGTGTAAATGCATATATACCTGCGTAACGAGCCATTGTTTTTATTTCAGGTGCATCCCATTGCCCAGCAAGAGCAGCATCTTTTGAACCTCTTAAATGTTCTGCCTGTCTATTCATAAAAGACATGGAGTAATGCATAAACTGTCCCATGATCTGACCAACAGCACCATAACCTTTATAGGTACCACCAATAATGGGCGCCTTAGCATGAACTCCATACTCAAACGCATCTGATACAACAGCTTCATTCCCAGCAGTCTTAGCCATACGCAAGGCTATTCTTTCTCTTCCTTCTGAGGTATGACCATAAGCCATGGCAGGTGACTCAGAAATCATTTTATATGTTGAAACAAATGACGTTCTAAACATCTCCTGTCTCATCCAGTTCTCAGTAATCTTTTGGAAAACAGCACCCCATCCAGTTGTTTTAGCAACAACCTTATCTATTGTCTCCCACTTACCATCTCTTTTAAATTTTAGATGTTCTTTAGTAGGGTCAAATTCAATAGAGGTTCTTTCTATACCTTCCATTGGTACAACACCTTCCATAGCTGCAATAAGGTTGGCTTCACTGAACTCATATCCAGCATCTTTAATAGCACTGTCAACCTTTGATCTTAATATCTTATCAGTCTTCCAAGCATTTCTAGACTGAAACCATGTCTTGTACCCTACATGTGCAAGATAATAATTGAATGATAAAAAGTTACGTACAGATGTTGTGAACCCGAATCCTATCTTAGATAAGAACTCTGTTGCTGTTAGTAATCTAGTTATTTTATTAACCATTGGGTCTCTATCAGTATATCCTATGGTAGCTGTCTTATATAAATCATCCATGTAATCTCTCATAGACTTAGCAAGTTCACCCTCCATACTTTGAAGGCGGTGATTAGACTTTAAGTATGCTTCCTTAACATGATTGATCTTATTAAAAGCAATAATATCTTGAGCATATCTTTTGAAGACACCAATAGGATTCTGATTCCATACTTCATTAAGACCTTCACCTCGTCTTCCTTTTAAATGGTCAGGTCTTCCATCCATAGCCATCTGGTCATATATCTTTGAGATACTTTCAAAGGCAGCAGCTTTTGCACCATCATTACTTGTATTCCATACATCATAAAGTTTTCCTTTAATCTTGGGGAGTTCAAGCAACAAATAATGAGGAAAATACCTACCCTCTTCCATACCATCTTCTATACTCTTAATAGTTTTATTAACTTGTTCTCTAAATCTCTCAGCTCTTTCATATTCAGGGCCAGCTTTACGATCACCTACATATATTTCTCTAGCTACATCAGCAGACTTACGCAAACCAAGTATAGCAACATTTCCTAGACCCTGTTTAGGATGCATAAACCCATCTATAATAGCTTCAGCAGCATTAACAACATGAGGACTTGTCTTATTCATTATCTCTGCTCTCTCTTCTTTCGTCCCCTCAATATATTTTATTACATTAGGAAGTACATCTCCACCCTTTCTAGATATTAAATCTTCAAGGGATTTAATCATTTCATTCTCTTTAGCTGTGTCACCACTAGCAATAGATTCTTTAATTCGAGCCTGTACATCTTCAACTTGCTTTAAGAATACATTAGGCGATTGTTTTCTACCAGTACCAGTACGTGTAATGGCATCAGCTTCAAAGAGAGCAGCTTGTAAATGTTTTTGAGCCTTCTCCAACTGTTGAATATAAAATACGTTATGGTTTCTTTCATATGCAACAGCTCTATTAATATTATCTAAGAAACTTCTTATGCCTGGAAACCTATTAGCTATGGCTCTTGGTACAAATGTAACCTTCTCAAACTCACTTATCTTTCTTCCACCTAATCTCCTCTCTAGATTTAGAATCTCAAGTTCTATTCTATTGTACATTCTCTTGCCCTCATAAGGAAAGTATGTATCAAATGGCATACCAGTCTTGGTCATGATAAGGTTCTTCATCATCCTATATCCAAATGTTTTATTACCTCCACTAATTTCTGACAAGGCCTTCCCATAAAACTTATTAATATTAGGAGACTTGTTCCAAAGTTCTACAAGCTTATTCCCTTTCCTTAAATGCTCTCTTAACTGACTACCATAAGGTTGACATTCCATATCTATCCACCTATCCCCTTAACGCAGGCATTACCCTCTGCTTCTTTCTTTATTGCTGTTTTCCATTCATTAACTAAACCATTCCTAACATTTACTCCACCCTCTCTATTAAATTCACTACCTGCATAGTTCATATGAACCTGTTCAGACCCATCAATCATTCTAATCAACTGTCTATTCTTATTGTTTCTAGATACATCCCATGATGGCTTCGCAGCATCCAAAGCCATCTCCAATGTACCAGAATATCCTTTACCTAATGGGTCTTTAATAATATCATGTACTAGCCTGCCCATACCTCCCAACTCATTAAAGTCTGTTGAATAGTCTCTTGTATATTCTCTACTACTATCACTTAACTCGTCAATAGTTTCTCCAGCTCCAAGAGTTCTCGCACGCCTAAGAAGAATACCCTTTCTCGAAACAAATGCTTGGACAGCATCACTATATGCTATGTCTTTTTGCTCAAGCATCCACCTATTAATTGCATTAACCACTCTAACATTTTGTTTCAAAAATGGAAATACCTTTTCACCAGCAGTTATTATTCGTCCATGATAAACTTCTGGCTGAATAAGTGACTCATATATATCCTGTATTCTACCAGCATTTTTACCAAATCCATAGTCTTGTCCCCACTCCCTAAAGAGAGGTTCAAGCCATGAATTAATATCTATTCCACCTTTAGTATAAATTTCATTCTTAGTAGCCTTATTTTCAATAGCATCTCTAAATGTTTGTGTTGTAATTCTTTTTATTGACCGATACGTAGTATCAACATCATTATAAAATCTTTCTACCTCATTAGATGCTAAGGGGACTCTAAAACTTTCAGGATTATACGTAGTGAGAGCATTTAATGCAGACAAACCATCTTGTGCTTCAAAATCGCTAGTATGATATGATCTAATAGGATTCTTTAGAACCACATACTTTAAACCTGGCTTCATATACATACCCTGCTTAGGCCCTCTAACTATTCCATCAAATAAAATATCAAACCCCTCTGGTACTTGCTCTAAACCTTTAAGAGTTGATTGATCCCATCCACGACCTATAGTATCTTCAGCTCTCTTTGTAATATTATCTTTAACCCTATAAATAACCTGATTTTCATATCCTTCATTTCTCCAGAAATGGCCCTTCTTATGACTTCTAACAGAAATCTTTGCCCAGTGCTTATCTCTTTCCTCAGGTTCAACATCTTTTCCCCAATAATCTCGCATAGACTTGGTTTTAAAGTAAGATTCCATAGTCTTTAGAGTCTTATGCTTTCTCAAAAGCCTATCTATTCTTGTTTCATTTACCCACCTTTCACTATGGAGATAATCCATGTATCCTTCAATCTGTTGTCTGTCTGACTCTATTATCTGCCACATTATATCTCTTTTCAGATCAGCATTAAGCTCTACACCACCTATCTTATGACCACCCCAATCAAGACCTAATATGTTATCCCATATTTTACCCATCTCTTCCGCATTTAACTCTTGTCCTGGGTCTTTACTTGCACGAAGAAGAGATACATTATCAAGAAACTGTCTATTAAGTGATCCAATATTCTTGAGCTCACCTGCAAATCCATAAACATCCTCTGGATTTTTATACATATCCCTTTTTCCAAGTTCATGCAATACATAGGTACCTGGAGACTGATCCATAAACTCTTGAAATAGAGTAGGTTTCTCTCTGCCAACTCCAAACGATAAAACTGGTGCCATACCTGGGTATTTAAATCCTGGCTGCTGTACCGACTGTGCAAGTTTTCCCACATCTTGAAATCTTTCTGATTTAGGAAAGAACATCTTTAGTAGAGCATTTTGCTTTCCACTATTACCACGACTCCTTCTCCATAGTCTATCAAAAATATATTTATTAGGGTCTAGATGAAATTCTCGTATATCATGATACATATTTCTGACTTGCCAGTATTCAGCCTGCCTTTGCCCAGACTCATCAAACACACCACTAAATATTCTCTGAGTTCTACCAACAGTTTGTACAACCTCTTTATAAACATCTCTGTACGCTTCATTCATAGCTCCAGAGGGACCAGATTCAACGTGCATAACAGGCTTCATATCAAGATGTAGTTCTCTGGGATTTCCATTTTGATCTACACCATGAGGTCTTTCCCCTCCTACAAAAGCCTTTGAACCTGGGACTCTTTCATATGGTGATGCAGTCTCTCCAGCTAATCCAGCCTTACTCCATCTATCAAATAATATAAAATCAATAACCTGTTCATCCGTAGCAAAAGCTAATTCACTAGCACCCTTTAGAGGATCAAGGAGAGTACTAGCTACATTATTAATTCTTTGTGCAAGGTGTTGTGTACTAGGACTACTTTGATCTAAAATATTCCATTTGTGAATGTCTGCCCCCACCTTCATATCAAATCCAGTATTCTCAAGAAAAGTAAGTGAATGATTCATTCTAATTATTCTACCTATCAGTCTCTTATTTCTATTGAGATCAGTCTTATACTTACCTATAGTATCATAACCTTCTGACGCTATACTACCACGAGCATTTAATCCATTCTCAAATATATCTGCTCCCCATACTGTTTTAGTATATGGCTGTGGTTCAACAGTTAATCCAGAGGTTCTCAGAGCCATTGACCACATACCAGGCCTAGCATTAGCAAACCAAAACAACTTATCTACATCAAAATCTCCCTGATGCTTAGTAAGCACATCCATACTATTTACGCCTACAACATTTCCAGAGAAGGGATCATTATTATATCCCTTCACTCTATTAATAACTACATCACCCATCTGTTGCCTAGGTATCCTAAGACTAATATGACCTAGTTGAGTATCATGATTTCGTAAATTTCTACTAGTCTTAGTATAAGTTTTACTATCATTTTTCCACATACTTTTATGAGAATCACTTAGAGAGCCCCAAGGACCAGCTTGACCAGATACAAAATCGCTAATCTCTTTTGCTGTAAGGTTAACTGTCTCTTTTTCTAGTACGGCATCTAATCTTCTCAAGGCAACGGCTAAGTTATGTCTTGGTTCTCTTTGAATAAACCCAGGTTCTGTTTGATTCCAATATTGGGGCTCACCATCCGCTGTAAAGATACGTACAACATCCTCAGAAACATCTTTCCCACCTGAATTTTTAAAGATAATAGGAATCTCTTGATTGCTCTGATATACTCCACGTAGGTCAGCCGCCTCAAATGGGAGTCTCATCTCTCCATACTTAATCTGTCTTCTCTGATTATTTAATTCTATGTAAGCAGGCAGTCTTAGATCAGGGTCTGGAGCAAAAACTGAAGTTCCAGCACCCTTATCAGCAGACTCTCCTAATCGGCCAGGTAATTGCTTATGAAACATTCTATGAATCTGTTTCTGAACCAGTATATCACCAGAATCTATACCCCAGTTAAGCAACTTAGCCATCATGGTTTCACTACCATACTCCTTATAAGCCAGTTCCTTCTGTGCAATATTAAAGATTTTTGCTATCATAGCATTCCTGCCATCACCATACAATTCACCAGCATCTTCCATGACTGCTCTAACATTTTTATCAAGCTTCATATATTTTATTAGATCACTGTTCTCTGCAGAGTTCATAAAGTTATGAAGAGCATCAGGAATACGTCCTTTCTCTAGTGCTTTAGGAGAAAATACTGTACTTACGTCAGAGTGAGGTATAAGAAAATCATTCGCTGTTGTATGATTAGCTCTTATCCCAGCCGCCAAGTTCTCAGCAAAACTAAGGTTAGAATCAAAACTTATATTTGCAACCACATTTGCAGAGTGTGACTTAGCAGCTGATTCACCCATAATTATATCAATGTTATGGAGAGCCATAGCATTAGCTATAACCTGATCGAAAAAGAAATTCTCTTTACCTATTAAAGTTCTTGCATCTTCTGGAATATTATGATGAATAATTGGCTTGACACCCCCACGACCTTCCCCTAAGCCAGCTCCAGCATTAGCATAAACTACATGACCAAAACCTTCTCCAAGCCACGCAGCCCCATCCATGTTAGATGTAGTCTCTGTTATGGATTGAATTTCATTACTTGCTATAGCATTTATCATATTATCGTAAGCATTTCGTGCTTCGCCCGATGCATTTATTCGAGCATCAGCATACTGTCTTAATAACTGCTCTCTCGAACTAAACAAGGGATGATTGATTACTTCATCTGGGACAACAGCGACATTAGCCTGATACCCTTTAGCCCGTTGTTCACTATAAGCAAGTGCAAGAGGCTCATTGCCCCCGAGATATTGTGTTATTACTTTTTCGTGAACATTTTCTACTACTGGATTTAAAGCTGTAGCATTTCTCTTCTCACTTAAATGTGCGTATTTAAATATGGAAGCCGTCTCTGACTGTACATCTCCTTTCTTATTGTATCCAACTAAATCATTAAACCCCTGAGTATTTATAAAATCATAATACATAGCCCTCATAAGAACTCGTTCTTCATTCTTGCTCTCAGTCTTTCCTTCAGATTGTACCTTATCTATTGCATCTCCAAAGATGTCCTCGAAGTTTCTACGAGCTCCACCAGCCAAAGACTCTCTCTTTTTCTCGTACCATGTACCTACTTTCTCTGACCATGCTAGCTGATTATTTGAAATCGAAGTCCCATCATATAATATATCATCTGTTTGAGAAACAGATAAAACTCTCCATCTACCATCCGTACTTCTCTCTCTTGTTCTATCAGCTAATTCATCAGCGGCTTCTTCTCTTTTATCAGAATCTTGTATTTTTCTGCCAGCTTCAGCAGTTAATTTGAAATCAGTTAAGAGATTCTCAACATTAATAGGATTACCATCTTTTCCTGTTATATCTCTAATGCTTTTTGTTCTTCCACCTGAGTCAAGACCATCAGAAGACAAATATGCTAGAGTTGTTATATTTAATGGAGTATCAGAATCTTTATCGTTTAGCCATCTATCAAATTTTTCAACACTTCCTCTCATTCTAGACGCATCAGGGTCTTGCCTTAAAATATTTAGTTGCCCATCATATGTAAACTGGAGTGGTTTATGTGTATCAACAATCGTACCTATTACTCTATTAAGGTCATATAAAATAAATTCTTGAACGGAATCATTAGCATGCCTTGTGATAGCCTGATCTACTGTTTCTCCTGCCGCCTTCTTTAAGTCTCCATCCTCATACTTATCCTTAGCTCTGGATTCACTATTATCTACCACATCATTAATCATATCCCGCACTACATCTAAAAGCTCTCCCTTCTGTCTCAACTTTGTTCTTCTTGCAGGAGTAAGCGACTCAGTATCTGCTAGTTCAGCAGATACTATTCTCTCTCTCAATTCAGGACTAAAATTACCCGTATCAGCATCAAGCATAATACCACCATATTTAGCAGCAACACTATTAGGATTAACTGAGGCAGATACACTTGACTGACCAGATAGAAATGCTGAAGCGGCTTCTGCTATCTTACTTTCATATCTTGCTGCAGTCTCTGGATTTATAAGCTTTTGATTAGCCGCCAGAACTGTTTGTAGGTAATCTCTTAGAGCAGTGTATCCCTTCTTTTTAATAAATTCAGATAGTAACTGTTCTTCAGTAGCTTCCATATTCATGCTTGTATGCTCTGTTAAATAACCTCTTATCTTGTCAAGCATAATAGCTACTTGCTCTCTATTAACTCCTCTTCCACCGTCTATCATCATTTGTACAATAACTCTTTGGGCTTCCTCTCTTGAATGAATATCACGGCTTTGCAATTCAAGAACTCTTTCTCTTTGAGCCTCAATCTTTGCAAAGTCAATACGATTCATAACCATGTCTATTCTCTCAGCTCTAGACGCCCCTGGCATATGAGATATTGCATCATCTACTGTTCTAACTTGTTCATATGCATTTTCAAGTGTCTTAATAATTATATCTAAATCTTTTAATCCCTTCTCTGAAAATTGACCTCCCTTTCTCATGTCTTTTAAAGCATTAACTGATGTCACCATAGACTCAGCGCTCCACTCTCCCTCATCTCCTGCAAACCTACTCTTTATATTCTCTCCCAAAGTTGCTAACGTAGCAGCATCTTCCTCTACCGCTAGGGATTCTCTCAATCTAATGAGTGGTTCTTGAATCTCTGATCCATAACTTAATATTTTATCAGCCTTATCTAGGGCAAGTCTAAGAGAAGGAACCTCTCCTCTATCAATATACTTAGTCTGTTCTATCTTAGGTCCTCTATCTCCTGTATCAATAACTAAGTCACTTATGGTACGGAATCTTCTCTGTATCTTTTCATATATCTTCATGTACCTTTTACGTTCTTTGGGATTGCTTACAAGTTCTGGACCATCTTCCAATAACATCTTTTCAAAGTATCGTGCTTGGGGCATCCCTATACCCAGCCTACCTCCTGAAGTAGTTTCCCTTGTAAACATAGCATGGTCACCAATCGTAAGCATGTCAAGTACAGCAGCTATATCTGGTGCAACTGGCTGCCTTCCTCTCTCCCACAAATACTTAACAATATCTTCTTTAAGAGATACAGTATCCTCAAAAACTCTTTTACCTTTAAGACCATTAGATTCTAATAATTTATGAAGTCTTTCAGCGTCTTTAGCATTAACAGTCCTCTCACGTGAGATTCTATTTATTGGTCCCTTACGCTCAATAGCCATCACCTGAGCAAAGTCAACTGCAGCTTGTAAATCTTGCATCCTTTCTTCAGCTACTTTCTCAGTCTTATCAAATACTTTATATGACCCAATCTGGTCATTTATAGGACGATCTAAAGTTCCAAATATATCTTCAAAGATTTGAAGTAATGGCTTGTCTTGTTCTTTTATATTTCTCCGCTTACCTGAAATGATATTATATATTCTCTCAGATACTTGGTTCCTATGATACTGACTTAGCTGTTGTGTAATTCTATTATTGAGAGGGTCAAGTGCCATGTCAATACCCCTCCCTAATGTGGCAGTAATAATATTGCTCCTCATATTCTCAAGAGAATCCGCAGCCTTTTCTTTCATCTCTGGAGTCAGCTCTTCAACAGGCTTACCATCTTTTGTTGACATCTTCTCAACTCGACCCCATCCTTCTAATTTCTCTACAAGCAAATGGTACTCATTGAAAGAACCTAAATCCTTACCCGATGAACCTGACACAACTGAGAGTCTTAACTTACCACCTTCCTTTCCTCTATTATCTTGGTACTTTAGTTTACCAGCATTAGCAAAACCAATTGCTGCCTCCTCAAACATATTAAAGAAACTCTCATTAACTTCCTCACCCACCTTTACTTTTAAGGCTGGAAATCCTTGGCTTTTTACTGAATCGTTCTTTTCCTTATCATAGACAATCTCATCAATAGAATCTTGAATCTTTGTTCTCTCTTTAGCTGTTAGATATTCAAGGTCTTTCTCTGAAATAAGAGTAGTTTCCAAATCCATTCTACCACCCTGAAGAACCTCGCTAGCCTTCATAGCAAAATATGAGTGATATGCCTCTCTAACATTAGACTCTATAATCTCTCCATTCCCCTCTCCAGTATCCACTCTAGCTTTAAACTCATCAGTCTCTATAAACTCATCAAAAATTTCTTTAATCTTACGCATTGTAGGGTTCTTTAGAAGACCAGCACCATACAATCCTTCTTCCTCTCCTATTTCTATAAGATCAACAAGTGTCTGCACCTGACCAGACTCCAATCCCATTCTATTAAGAAGTTCTGCCTGTTCTATATACTTGTCGTCATAATGAAGCTTTTGCATTTCAGCTTTAGAAAAAGGTTTCCTTCTCTTAGTCCAAAAGGCACCAAGAAGAGCATGCGTAGCCATCTCTGATGGGTCCATAGCTGCTCTAAACTCTGGGTCTAATAGATTATGGGCTCCACTAAAGAATAACGATCCAATAGTCATCCTTCCTAATGAGCCTCCCATATCCTTCCAAATCTCACTCTTAGTTAATGTGCTAAAATCTTTGTACCTCTTTGCATACCAGTTATCTAAGAACGGTAACAATACATCCTTTCCATGTCTTCCAGAAGCTACTCCCTCCATAGTTAAGGTATGATCTACGCCCTTAACAGTAGATATAACACTATGATCTCGGTCTGATCGTAAAACCATCTGCGCATATCCCTTTAACTCTTTTTTAGACATATTCTTATACTTGGGCTTACCCCTAGCAATTCTCATCAAATCTCTTGTCATCTTCCAAATAGGAGTCTGTCTACCACCTGGGATAGCTTCTACTAATGGTAACATAGCAGCAAATGTGGCAGTTTGAAGAGCTGTGTCACCCCACATAGGTTCTCTACCTTCCTTCTTCGCCATAGCCCATTCATTCGCGGCATTATATATACCAAAGTTTATATACATATCTATCGCCTTGCCAGCGTATGTAGCAAGACGACCCATCTCCTCTTCTCCTACTCCTCTAGTTAGTTTCGATATACCCCATCGACCAAAACTATTAATGTGTCTCCCTTCCCTGATACCCTCAATAAGGGCCTGAGATACTTCACCAGCCTGTTTAGGAAGAATACTAAGTTTATCCTTATCAGCGGCCTTCATAATAAAACGCTTGACATGAGTACCTAAATTCTCTTCAAATTGTCTTATTGCTCTAGGGTTACCAGCTTCATATACACTCGCAGCTTTCCTAGCCGATGGGAGTAATGATTTACCACCAGCTTCCATCTTCATCTCAAAGTCTAGAGCCTTCTTTACTGCTTTCTCACCTAACTCCTTCTTTAATCCAAACTCTAAACCTTTCTTAGCAGCTAACTCAGTTCCCGCTTTCACAGCAGTATGGGTACCAACTGTAGCCATAGCCGCAGCTCTTGTTCCAGCTCCAATTAGTTTTAGAGGTCCAAGAAATCCAATAGCACCACCAAGTACACCACCAATAGTCTGAGCCATTGTCTTGTCAGCGCTAAAGAAATCTTCCTCTGCACCAAGAGATTCTCTTAGTCTTTCAGAAAACGCTGGAGCAAGAACCTCTCCTAATCCAGCTGTCCCTGATTCATAAGCCTCCCAGGCAAACTGACCTAGACCAGCAAAGAGCGCATTTCTATCGTCTTGAACCTTACTAGGTGTTAATGTTTGAAGGGGTGTTTGCCCAGCAGAACCGTAATTCGTGGGTCTTTTTAGTTTACCAGTCTGATAATCCGAAACAAGTTTCGCAAGCTGGTTGTCACTAACAGTGACGTTGCGCTTCGCAAACTCTCTCCTTAAAGACCTGCTTAAGTTGTCTTGTACTGGCATCCAGCATTACTCACTTCAACTTATCCGCTATCATATAGCCTGGCATCCTACGTGATTTGTTAGTATATAAATTTCTAACTCTCCAATCTCCCCTAGCTCTATTTCTTGGGACATCCTCAATCTCATAGTTATCATCTCCCATCTGAATCATATCACCCTCTTCTAATGCTTCCATTCTTCCTTTCCTCTCAGAATCTAAATTCTCATACTTACGTTCCTTAGTCCCTGGAAATTCCATCCCCATAAAACGACCAGAAGCGGCTTCCATATCCGAGACAGAAATATCTCTATAATAAGATGCGTTAGTAGGTCCACGCAAAGCCTCACCTCTATCAGAATAAAATATTCTCTTATAGTCTGAACTTGGAGATGTAATCTCTACACCTTCAGCCATCGCTCGCAAGTCAGTGGCTAAACCTTCCATTCCTATTTCATTTAATATCTCCAATGGTGTATGCACTACAGTCTCTTCATCCCCTACTGGTGTCTCAACTTCTAATGGTGGAGCAACTACTTCAGCTTCACCCACAACCTCTTCTTCTGGCCCTCCTCCATATGCATCAGCCATTCTACCCGCTATAATGTCTTCGTAACCTCTAATACCAAGAAGGCTATCAGGGTCTATCTCAGTATCACCACGTATAAACTCATACATCTCTCTACCTATATCTTTCTCATTTGCCCTGGCTACTGGTACCCCTTCTAACAACTCAAAATCCTCTTCAGTTGTTATCACACCCATAGCCATTAATTTACTTAGGTTAGATTTTTCTTTTACTCCCATCACACCAGTCTCAGGATCAAGGTCTCTATCAGACATTCTCATAGCTAACATATCTTCACCTAAGTCTAGTATAGAATCACGATACCTTTCTGGCTGTGTAGAATATCCCACTAAAGCATTGTACATACTGATTCCCATTGGGTCTTGTTTCCAATTCTTACCAAAGCCTGTTCTCATATAAGCTTTTAAAGATTTTCCTTCATCTTCTTCATCGTAAAGAGCACCACCTGCCATACCATAGATATTGTTAGCCAGCTTAGACATGTTCGCATCATTAAGATCCTGTGCTAGGGCAAGTAACTTACTACCCTTCTCAAATGCATACTTCTCAGCTTGTAATGCTCTGTTAGCAGATGATTCCATAAGGGCAAGAGATGTTTGAACCCTCCTCTCATCACGTCTGAGAGTATCTTCATATCCCTTATCTATAATAGTTAATAAATCTTGTAGTCCGCTAGGCATTATCCCCCCACTAATCCTTGCCAAAGAGTTTCCATAAATTCATCTTGTTGTTCTAACTTTGCATTATCTGCTGCAATAGTATCTCTTTGCGCATCAATCTTATTCTTTTCTGCATTAAACATATCCTCAATACTAACCATCCCCCTACTAAAACTTGATTCCTGCTTTTCTATTGCACTCGCATACTGCCCTGTAGTTCTTCTTCTTGCTTGCTCAGCACTCACATCACGTTGAATCAAACCTTTCTTCTCTGCCTTGGCCTGTGTCGCTCCAGTAATATCTTCCATACCATAAGATGTCTGTCTACCAGTATCAATAATTCCAGTTCCAAACTCACTTCTCAATACATCTTTCTTAGCCCCTGTAGCTGTCACTAAATTTTCCTCAGCTTCATTAAGACCTCTTAACTTCTCCTGATTTACACCCTGCTGCGCTCTAGATTGTTTAGCTGTACTCCAAGCTTGCATACCAAGTTGTCCAGCCCCCAAAGCAAACTTGGCAAATTTAGCGTATGGAGAAAACTTAGAGGCAAGACCAAATAAATCTCCCGTCTCTGCACTCTTTTCTATTACTGAACCTACTTCAATAGACATGCTAATCCTTCTACACTCATTTGTTAGTTGGGCTTGGGATACTTGCTCCAAAATTGTTTATCAAACTCCTCCTGTTTCTCAGGGTCCCACTGAGAGACCGATGGGTCGGCTAAGAAGG
>CEQE01009605.1_pt1 | contig 16798 bp, 14 predicted proteins | sample 356201 | NCBI WGS metagenome assembly CEQE01 (sample SAMEA2619970, study PRJEB7988) | marine metagenome | biome: marine biome (ENVO:00000447); feature: mesopelagic zone (ENVO:00000213) & marine oxygen minimum zone (ENVO:01000065); material: "saline water (ENVO:00002010), including plankton...
AAGACCAACAGGTTCTTGGTCCACTGCCGCGGACGCATCGTCCTCAGAATTACGACGATTGTGCTGCCCAACTCGGAATGACCCCCGTTCGAGATCGGATCACGCTTGCCGGATGATATATCCGGTCCCTCGCAACCGTCAATCCGGCGATCAGATCGGACCGCTGACAACTCGGTTCGGCAGTCAATTTGACACCCGTGAAATCACTCCGTTATCATTCTGTTTTGGCAGTCCGCTAGGCCGACTGCTAACGAGCGAAATCAAAGCGGATCAAGACACGCGAGGAGGTCTCGAAAGCATGGCTACAGGCACGAACGTTTCGTTCAAGCCTCTCGGAAACCGGGTGGTCATAGAACCGCAGGAATCCGACGAGCAGATGAGCGCCGGGGGAATCTACATTCCCGACACGGCGAAAGAAAAGCCCCAGGAAGGGGTGGTCGTCGCAACCGGTCCTGGCCGATTGAATGACGCTGGCGAAAGAGTTGCCATGGAGGTGGCGGTTGGCGACACGGTCGTCTACTCGAAGTACTCCGGCACCGAATACAAAGAAGGCGACACCGAGTACTTGGTGCTCCGCGAAGACGACATCCTCTTCAAGAAGTAGGCAATGACGCTCCGACACGTCGGGGCCAGGAGGACTAAATGGCAAAGCAGTTAACCTTCAGTGAAGAGGCGCGAGCCTCGATGAAGCGTGGAATCGACACCATGGCCAGCACCGTGGGCGTCACACTCGGCCCAAGGGGACGAAACGTGGTGCTGGACAAGAAGTTCGGCCCGCCCCAGGTCTGCTCCGACGGCGTGACGATCGCCAAAGAGATCGAGCTCGAAGACCCGTTCGAGAACATGGGCGCCCAGCTTCTCAAGGAAGCCGCCAGCAAGACTAACGACGTGGCTGGCGACGGCACCACTACCGCGACCGTATTGGCGCAGGCCATCATCCAAGAAGGATTCAAGAACATCGCGGCGGGCGCCAACCCCATGGCCCTCAAGCGTGGCATCGAGAAGGGCGTCGTCGCGCTTCGCGCGGCCGTCGAAGACATGTCCACACCGGTCGAAGGCCGAACCCAGATCGCACAGGTCGCTTCGCTTTCCGCTCATGACGACGAAATGGGCAACCTGATCGCAGACGTCATGGAGAAGGTCGGCAAGGACGGCGTCATCACCGTCGAAGAGTCCAAGGGCCTGTCCTACGAGCAAGAGTTCGTCGAGGGCATGCAGATCGACCGCGGTTACATCTCTCCTTATTTCATCTCGGACCAGGAGCGGATGGAATCCTCGATCGACGATCCTTACATCCTCATCACCGACAAAAAGATCTCGGCCGTTTCCGACATCCTGCCCGCGCTGGAGAAGATCCTCCAGGTCGGCAAGAATGTCGTCATCGTAGCCGAAGACGTTGAGGGCGAAGCCTTGGCTACCCTCGTCGTCAACAAGCTCCGAGGCACGCTGAGTTGCCTCGCCGTCAAGGCGCCAGGCTTCGGCGACCGCCGCAAGGCAATGCTCGAGGACATGGCGATTCTGACCGGCGGCGTGGTCATCAGCGAAGAGGTCGGCCGCAAGCTGGATTCAGTCGCTGTCGAAGATCTTGGCAGGGCCCGCCGCATCGTCTCGACCAAAGAAGAGACGACGTTCGTGGACGGCTCCGGTGAAGAAGACGCGATCCAGGGCAGGATCAACCAGATCAAGGCCCAGGTAGACGAGACCACCTCAGACTTCGACCGCGAGAAGCTCCAGGAGCGCCTGGCCAAGCTTTCCGGCGGCGTGGCGATCATCAAGGTCGGCGCGGCCACCGAGGTCGAGCTCAAAGAGAAGAAGAACCGCGTCGAAGACGCTCTCTCCGCCACGCGAGCCGCGGTCGAAGAGGGAATCGTGCCCGGTGGCGGCCTGGCCGTCATTCGAGCCCGCGCAGCCCTGGACGGCCTCAACTTGAGCGGTGACGAAGCAACAGGCGCCTCGGTGCTCGCCAGGTCGCTTGAGTATCCGATCAAGCTCATCTCCGAGAACACGGGCGTGTCAGGCGAAGTCATCCTGGCCGCAAGCCTGGAGAGCGAAGGCGACTGGGGATACGACGCCGAAGTCGGCGAGTGGGGCCACCTTCTGGAGAAGGGGATCATGGACCCAGCGAAGGTCACGCGCGCGGCCATCGAAAACGCCGCCAGCGTCGCCGCGATGGTGCTCACCACCGAGTCGCTGATCACCGACGTACCCGAGAAGGAAGGCGCCGCCGGAGCCCCTCCGATGCCGCCGATGGACTACTAGTCCCCTGATCTAAGGACTGAATCTCAAGGGTCCCGGCAAGCCGGGGCCCTTGTTGTTTTTGTCTGAACGTATCAAGCTTGGCCTGAAGACCGAAGCCACGGCATCTCCGCCAACGACCGGCGTTCTGGCGCTCTGGCCGTTCATGGCCAAGCAGGACACACATCAGGCTCGGCCCAGAAACCGAGGCCACCGTGTCATCACCGACGACCGGCGTTTTGGCGCTCTGGCCGTTCACGGCCAAGCAGGACACACACCGCGCTCCGACTGAGCGGCGCTCATCTCCTTGACATGGCGGAGCCGCACAATGTAGGATTTCCGTGTCCGTAACAATTGAATAAGTCGCAGCTCCCATCAAGAGTGGCGGAGGGATCGGCCCCTTGAAGCCCGGCAACCAGCTCGAACGCGGCATAGCGAACGAGATATGGTGCCAAATCCGACGAGCGCTATGCGCTTGAGAGATGAGAGCAGTGTCCTTAATTAAGGACTTCTCTGCTCTGAGAAGTCCTTTTTGTTTTGAAAACCCGCCGATCCGTCCCATCCCAGTCGTGAATGAAACAATTCGTAGTTAGGAGGATGTGGTGAGGTCCGCCGGCTTCCCTGAGTTTAGCCCGATAATCTGGCGAGGCGACAGCCTCAACCTTATCGATCAGACCCGTCTTCCGCTGGAGGAGGTTTGGTTCGAGACGTCCGACTATAGGGAGGTCATCCGAGCAATCAAAGAGATGCTCGTGCGGGGCGCGCCCGCTATCGGAATCGCGGGAGCATACGCACTCGCACTCGCGGGCATGGAATTGTCCGGCACGGCCAACGGCGACTTTTCCGAACGGCTTTGCGAAGCCGCGCGCGAGATCAAAGCCGCGAGGCCAACAGGCGCCAACCTTGCCTGGGCGGTCGACAGGCTGCTAACTCGATGTCTCGGGGCTCAGTCGACCGCCCAGTCGACTGAGGAGATCGTTGCTGACCTGACTTCCGAATCCGTGGCCCTCCACGAAGAAGACCTGTCTTTCAATCACCGCATCGGCAGGCACGGCGCACGGCTCATCCCGTGGGGCAGCCAGGTGCTTACGCACTGCAATGCAGGAGCGCTGGCGACCGGTGGGTACGGCACCGCCCTCGGCGTCATCAGGACCGCCTGGAGCGACCAACGCATCACGCGAGTGTTCGCAACCGAGACAAGGCCGCTGCTCCAAGGCGCCCGACTGACTGCTTGGGAGCTGTCGCAGTCGGGAATCGACACCACACTCATCACCGACTCCTCCGCCGGACAACTTCTTCGGCGCGGATTCGTACAGGCGATCGTCGTCGGCGCCGACAGGATCGCAGCCAACGGAGACGTGGCGAACAAGGTCGGGACATACTCCCTGGCGGTGCTGGCCAAAGAGACCGGGGTCCCGTTTTACGTGGCCGCTCCCACAAGCACGCTCGATCTGTCTTTGTCGTCCGGTGAGGAGATCACGATCGAAGAGCGATCCCAGGACGAAGTGCTGCAGTTTGCCAGCAGGCGGACGGCGCCACCCGGGATCGACGCCATGAACGTCGCGTTCGACGTTACACCCGGAAGGTACGTCACAGCCATCGTCACCGAACAGGCCGTCTCCAGACCTCCGTACCTCAAGTCTCTATCCAGACTCGCGGAGGCCAACGTTGGCTGATTCCAGGGTCGGCTTCATCGGTGGGTCCGGCCTCTACGACATGGACGGGATCGAAGACAGCCGCGAAGTGCGCGTGGAGACTCCATTCGGAGATCCCAGCGACGCCATTACCGTGGGGACGCTGGACGGCGTCGATGTCGCGTTCCTGCCCCGACACGGCAGAGGGCACCGGCTCCTTCCGACCGAAATTCCGGTCAGGGCCAACATCTACGCCCTCAAGTCCCTGGGCGTCCAAAGCATCGTTTCAGTCAGCGCGGTGGGAAGCTTGAAGGAACACCTTAAGCCCCTCGACCTGGTTGTGCCCGACCAGATCATCGACCGGACCAAGTCCCGGCCGTCCACGTTTTTCGGGGATGGCGTGGCGGCCCATATAGGTTTCGCGGACCCCTTCTGCCCTACCCTTCATCCGCTGGCGGTTCGGAGCGGCCTCGACGAGGGCGCCGACACTCACAGCGGCGGCACATACGTGGTCATGGAAGGTCCGCAGTTTTCGACACGAGCCGAATCGGTGGTTTACCGGAACTGGGGCGCCAGCGTGATCGGCATGACGGCGCTTCCGGAAGCGAAGTTGGCGAGAGAAGCGGAGATTTGTTACGTCACTCTGGCGTTCGTAACGGATTACGACGTCTGGCATCAGTCCGAGGAAGAAGTGTCGGTCGAGTTGATTGTGCAGAACCTCTTGGCCAACGTGAGCACGGCTCAACGCATAATTCGACGGATGATCGCTGACATTCCGAGCCTGGCGGCGTGTAGCTGTCGTTCGGCTCTAGAGAGCGCGATCATCACCAGCCCGGATGCGATTCCCGAGCGCGCCCGAGAGCGGCTCGGTTTGTTGATCGACAAATACGTGAAAGACTGAATGGAGGAGCGAGAATGCCCGAACAGGTTCAGGGCGAGCCATATTACCGCGTAACTATCGAAGAAGCCGCAGAGTTGTACAAAGACGATAGCTTTGCCGTCGTCGACGTGCGGCGAATGGACGAGTACCTCGAAGGCCATGTCAAAGGCGCCATTTTCATAACCGTGGACGACATATTGGCGCGGATGGAAGACTTGCCTGACGACAAGAAGCTGCTGTTCATTTGCGCGGCTGGCGTCAGGAGCGGCCTTGCCTGCGAGATGGCGGCCGCAATGGGCGTCGACTCGGAACGGCTGTACAACATCATGCCGGGCACTCAGCCGTGGATCGATGCAGGGCATCCGACCAGCTACGGAGCAGACGAATAGGGTTGCCGAACAGCCTGGTCATTTTCGATCTCGATGGGACGCTGTTTCGGACCGATTCGGTCACTGTACCGGCGGTGCAGGAGAGTTTCAAAGACTTCGGCCTGTCGCCTCCAGTCCCCGACGTGATACTCGGTTTCATCGGCCAACCGATCAGCGCTCTTGCCCGATGGGCTCGGGAAACATGTCCCGCCGAGAGCGTCGATCGGTTGATGGCGGAGATCGACAGACGCGAGCTTGAGCTTGTGCAAACTGCCGGCAGGCTTTTCGAAGGCGCCGTCGAAGCATTGGCTGCTTTGCGAAACGACTACGGGTCGTTGGCTATTTGCACCAACGGCCAAAGTCGGTACGTCCACGATGTTTTGGACGCGACGCAGATCAGACAGCACTTCGATTTAGTGAGATACAGACGCGAGGACGACATCTCCAAGACCGGCATGGTGCGAGACGTGGTCCGGCGATTGAATGCCCAACGGGCGGTCGTCGTGGGCGACAGGGCCGACGATGTCCGCGCCGCGAAAGACAACGGTTTGGGCTCGGTGGGCGCCGGTTACGGATTCGGGTCGCCAGGCGAACTCGACGACGCTGACGCCGTAGCTGAGAGCATCGGCCACGTGCCCGACCTCGTCAGGTCGGTGTTCGAGGGTCTCGGGCAAGGCTCGGGGCGCAAATAGACGAAGAGTGGAAAGCTAGAATCAACCAAACGTTGAACAGGAAGCTTGGAGAAGATATGAGCCTATTGGTAGTCGGGTCGGTTGCATACGACTCGGTGCAAACCCCGGCCGGAAGCCGCGACGTCTCTTTGGGCGGCTCGGCCACGTATTTTTCGATTGCGGCCAGCTACTTTTCTCCGGTCAGCCTGGTGGCGGTAATCGGCGACGATTTCATGCCCGAGCATGTGGAGTTGCTCGAATCGCATGCCGTGGACGTATCCGGACTTGAGCGACGCGAAGGCAAGACGTTCAGGTGGTCCGGCGTGTACTCCACGGAGGATCTGAACGAGCGCGAGACGCTGGATACTCAACTGAACGTATTCGCCGAATTCAAGCCAGTCTTGACCGATCAACAGCGCGCGACCGAATACCTGTTCCTGGCGAACATCGACCCTCAGCTTCAGCTTGAGGTCCTGGGACAGATGTCTCCTCGGCCCAAACTCGTAGCGCTGGACTCGATGAACTTCTGGATCGAGGGCGCCAGATCACATCTGGAAGACATCGTCGGCGCCGTCGATCTGGTGTTCATGGACGAAGGCGAAGCCAGGGCGTTCGCGGGCGAGGAGAACCTGGCCCAGGCAGCCAGCCGCATTCATTCCGTCGGTCCGCGAATCGTAGTGATCAAACGAGGCGAGCACGGCGTGCTGGTTTCGAACGGAGGCAGCCTATTCGCGTTGCCCGCGTTCATATTGGACCGCGTCGTCGATCCGACGGGCGCCGGAGACTCGTTCGCCGGCGGCTTCATGGGGATGCTCGCGGCGACCGGCGACCTTACCGACGGAGGGATCAGAAGAGCCGCCGTATTGGGATCGGTGATCGGCTCTTTCACGGTCCAGGATTTCAGCGCCGATCGCCTGGCCGCGCTGTCCCATGACGAGATAACCGACCGGTTTGCGGCCTTCGAGAGACTGACCGGCTTTGCGGGACTCGAAACCGGAGGCGGCCTGCCTCAGAGGGAGTGACCTGCTCCCGAATTACAACGCTCACAAAACGTTGGCCGAGAGTCGGCGCCACCATCGAAGGAGGAAGATTTGACATCAGACAAGAATGACGGAGACGTATTGGACCGTTCCTTGGCGGCGGACGGTGTCCGCCGCATCGAATGGGCGGCCCGCGAGATGCCGGTCGTCAACCAGATCCGCGAGCGATTTGCCCGAGAAAAACCACTCAATGGCATCAAGGTCTCGGCCTGTCTTCACGTGACGACTGAGACAGCCAACTTGATGTTGGCGCTCCGTGACGGCGGCGCCCAGGTCGCCCTGTGCGCAAGCAACCCGCTGAGCACACAGGACGACGTTGCGGCGGCCCTGGTGACCGAGTACGGCGTGCCCACGTTCGCCATCAAAGGCGAGGATCGGGACACGTATTACAAGCACCTCCAGTCTTCGTTGAACAACAAGCCCAACCTCACGATGGACGACGGCGCGGACATCGTGGCGCTGGTCCACACGGAACGTACCGACGCGCTCGAAACCATTGTGGGCGGCACGGAGGAGACGACCACCGGCGTCATACGCCTACAGAGCCTGGCCGCCGACGGCAAACTCCGGTATCCCATTGTGGCAGTCAACGACGCCGACACCAAGCATTTCTTCGACAACCGGTACGGAACGGGGCAAAGCACGCTGGACGGGATAACCAGAGCCACCAACGTCCTCTGGGCCGGGAAGAAGGTCGTGATCGCAGGCTACGGCTGGTGCGGTCGTGGCGTCGCGCTCCGAGCGCGCGGCATGGGCGCCCACACAATCGTGACAGAGGTCGACCCGATTCGCGCGTTGGAAGCCGCCATGGACGGCCACCTGGTAATGAGCATGGCCGAAGCGGCGGAGATCGGCGACATCTTCATCACTGTCACTGGCGGCATGAACGCCGTCGGACGCGAGCATCTCGAAGCCATGAAGAGCGGCGCCATCGTGGCCAACAGCGGCCACTTCAACGTCGAAATCGACATCCCCGCTATGGAAGAGCTGGCCGACGGCAAACAGACGGTCCGGCCATTCGTCGACGAATACTTGATGGGCGACGGGCGCAAGCTCTACCTGCTGGGCGAAGGACGCCTCATCAACCTGGCCGCGGCCGAAGGGCATCCTTCCGCGGTGATGGACATGAGTTTCGCGAACCAGGCGCTCAACGCTGAGTACCTGGTCGAAACCGCCCACACGCTCGAGCCGGACGTATACCCGGTGCCAAAAGACATCGACGAAGAGGTGGGCCGCCTCAAGCTCGAAGCGATGGGCATCAAGATCGACACGCTGACGGCGGAGCAGGAAAAGTACCTGGCCAGTTGGGACGTGGGAACATAGCCGCCGGACCGTCAAACCTGGTCGCCGCTCCCGTGAAGGAGCACCCGGGTTGTTACGGGTGCGGGCAGGCCAACTCGATCGGCCTGCGCCTCCACATGAAGCAGCACGGGGACCGTCTGAAAGCGACATTCACGCCACAAAAGGACCATGAGGGTTGGCCAGGAATTGTGCACGGCGGCGTCATAGCTTCACTCCTGTACGAGTTGATGGAGAACTTGGCATATCACCAAGGGGCCGTAACCATGATGCGCTCAATGAAGACTCGATACCGAGCCCCAGCCAGTGTTGGCCACGAGCTTTCCGCTGAATCCTGGCAGGAGAGCCGGGACGGCCGTCAGATCGCGGTCAGAGGCGAGCTTCGAAGCACTGACGGCAAGGTGGTCGCGGACGGCGCGGCAACACTCGTTGTTCTGAGTCAGGAGCAACTCGCTCGGCACGGCTTGGGTTGACGCCAAACGTCGGCGCAACATTGCCGGCTCGTGCGCTGAATCGGGATTTGAGATCAAACAACGCCCCGAAGAGTCGGGCCACCACTGGAGGTGAACCAATGGCATTTAGCTTTACCGATTCCCCGTCGTTCCTCTTCACGTCGGAATCCGTGACGGAGGGGCACCCGGACAAGTTGTGCGACCAGATATCCGACGCCGTGCTCGACGAGATCATCGCCGCGGATCCATTTGCGAGGGTCGCATGCGAGACCTGCACGACCACGGGAATGGTCGTGGTTATGGGTGAGATCACGACTGAGACTTACGTGGACATCCCGAATATCGTCCGTCGCACAATCAGAGACGCCGGATACATCGACTCGTCGTACGGCTTCGACTATCAGTCCTGCGGCGTCTCGGTTTCGATCCACGGACAATCGCAGGACATCTCCACCGGAGTCTCAAACGCACTGGAGACGCGAGGGGAAGACGGCGCGACCGACGTCGAGTCTCTCGGAGCGGGCGACCAGGGCATGATGGTTGGCTTTGCCTGCAACGAGACGCCGGAGCTTATGCCGCTCCCGATGGCTTTGTCCCACCAGCTCTGCATGCGTATGGCCGAGGTCCGGAAAGAGGGATTCCTGCCGTACATGCGGCCTGACGGGAAGTCCCAGGTCACTGTGGAATACGAATACGGTGTCCCGAAACGTGTGCACACGGTCGTGTTGAGCACCCAGCACAACCCGGAGGTTAGCCAGTCGGTAATCGAGCGGGATCTCATCGAGGATGTCGGCAAGCACGTGATTCCAGCCAAATACATTGACGGCGACACCCGGTGGGTCATCAACCCATCCGGTCGGTTCGTCATCGGCGGCCCGGTCGGGGACACTGGCCTGACGGGCAGGAAGATACTCGTCGACACCTACGGAGGCATGGCTCGCCACGGCGGCGGCGCGTTCTCCGGCAAAGACCCGACCAAAGTCGACCGGTCCGCCGCATACGCCGCGCGGTACGTCGCCAAGAACTTGGTTGCGGCAGGGCTGGCGGATCGCGTCGAGCTCCAGGTTGCATACGCCATCGGCGTCGCGGCCCCTATCTCGATCTCCGCGGAGACATTCGGCACGTCCAAAGTAACGGACGAGACGATAAGCGCGTTGATCGACAAGCACTTCGATCTTCGCCCTGGCGCGATCATCCGCGACCTGGACCTGCGACGGCCAATCTACAAGCAAACCGCGGCATATGGGCACTTCGGCCGCACCGACGTCGATCTCCCGTGGGAGAGGACCGACAAGGCGGACGCGCTTCGGCAAGAGGCGTTCCCCGATGGCGCCGGCGCCTGAAGCCCTGTGTGACGCAGTCTAGCCGTTCCGAATACTTGCGCTGTCCAGGAGTTGAGCCGTGGCAATAAGATTTGGCACCGATGGCTGGCGAGCGATCATCGCGGAGGACTTCACCTTCGAGAACGTTCGCATCTGCGCCCAGGGAACAGCCGACTTTCTGAACGCGAACCGGCTTGGGTCGCGTGGATTCGTGATCGGGTACGACAACCGATTCGCGTCCGAGGACTTCGCCCGCGCTGTGGCCGAGGTCATCACCGCGAACGGGATACCGGTGCTTCTCTGTGACAAGGCGGCGCCGACGCCGGTGATAAGCTTCAATCTGGTCCGCAAGGACGCGGGCGCCGGATGCATAATCACCGCAAGCCACAACTCCGGCATCTGGAACGGCTTCAAGTACAAGCCTGACTACGGCGGCAGCGCGTCTCTAGAGATCGTCGCGCGGCTCGAAGAGCGGATCGCCGCAGTTGAGCTCGCTCCCGCCGTGAAGCGCATGGAACTCGAGGACGCCGAGCGCCAAGGGCTGCTCGAGTACTTCGATCCGGAGCCCGAATATCTGGCCCACGTCGCCTCTCTGATCGACATCCAAGCCATTCGCAACGCGGGCTTGAACATCGTGTTCGATCCGATGCACGGTTCGGGCGCCGGCTATCTCAGCAAACTCTTGGAAGGCGGCAACACGCGCCTGATCGAAATTCGCGGCGAGCGCAACCCGTTGTTTCCGGGCATGACCCAACCCGAGCCGATCGCCCAAAACCTGGCGCCACTCATCGACGCGGTGGCCGATGACAATGCCGACGTCGGAATCGCCACAGACGGCGACGCCGACCGCCTGGGAGTCGTGGACGAAGACGGCACGTTCCTCACGACGCTGCAGACGTTTGCGATCTTGTGCATGCACCTGCTGGAGAACCTCGGCCAGGATGGTCCGTTGGTGCGGTCAATCACCATGACCTCGATGATCGACCGCCTGGCCGAAGAGTACGACGTGCCGTTGTTCGAGACAAAAGTAGGCTTCAAATACCTGGGCCCTGTGATGATGACCGAGGAGGCGATCGCAGCCGGCGAAGAGAGCGGCGGCTACGCCTTTCGCGGCCACGTCCCCGAGAGGGACGGCATACTCAGCGGCTTGCTCTTCCTGGACATGATGGTCCGGACCGACATGAACCCGACCGACCTTCTAGCCACGCTATACGAAAAGGTGGGCCCCCACCATTACGATCGAGTGGACATCACGTTCGATCCAGCGCAACGGGATGAAATCCGACAGCGTGTCCAGGTCGCCGGCCCGTCTACATTAGGCGGCAAGGCGGTGGTTGGCATCGACGAGATCGACGGCGTCCGGTTCATGCTCGAAGGGGGTTATTGGGCGCTGGTGCGATTCTCCGGCACCGAGCCGCTCTTGCGCATCTACGCCGAAGCCGAGTCGCCAGCCAGCGTTGCCGCGCTCCTGGACGACGCCCGAACGCTGGCGGGGGTGTAGCGTCGCCCTGCCCCAGCCGATGCGATTGGCAGCCAGGCCTTGATTCTGGTGGCGTTGTGGCGCCGAGTGTATAATCGGGATGTTCCCACTCGACGCGACAGGAGAAACCTATGCCGTCCGGTGACATGCGCTCCATGCTCGAACCAACGCCTCTGCTTCTGCTCCTGGACGGCCACGCGCTCGTCCACCGCGCCTGGCACGCCATCCGCGACCCGCTCACGGTGCGCAGCACGGGCGAAGAGGTCCGGGCTGTCTTCGGGTTCCTCAACAGCTTTCTGAGGACGTTGTCACACCGAAAACCCTCGCACCTCGCCGTCACTTTCGACTTGCCGACGCCAACGTTCAGGCACGAGCGGTTCAAAGAGTACAAGGCCCATCGCCCTCCTACGCCTCCCGAGCTTCGCAGCCAATTCGGCCGCATCCGTCAGCTCGTCGAGGCGTTCGACATCCCGATCTACGAGCAAGCCGGTTTCGAGGCGGACGACGTGCTCGGAACGCTGTGCCGTCAAGCGGAAAAGCAAGAGATCGAGACGATCGTGCTGACCGGGGACACAGACACGTTCCAACTCGTGTCGCCCTGGGTGCGGGTGCAGTTGAGCTTCGCAGTTCAGCAACGAACCCTGTACGACGAGATTGCGGTCAAGGAGCGCTACGGAGGACTGGGCCCCGAGTTCATCGCAGAAATCAAGGCGCTCCAGGGAGACACGTCCGACAACATCCCAGGCGTTCCGGGCATCGGGATCAAGACGGCAATCAAGCTGCTCACCGACTACGGCAGCATCGACGGCATCTACGAGAACCTCGATTCCGTTAAGCCGCCCAGGGCGAAGCAAAGCCTGACCGACAACCGAGACCTGGCGATGCAGGCGCGCTTTCTGACGACCATCAGCCGAGAAGTGCCAGTAACCTTGGACCTCGAAGCGTGCAAGTTTTGGACCTACAACCGGAGAGACGTGATCGACATTCTGCAGGAACTGGAGTTCTACAGCATGGTCGATCGCATCCCGGCCAGCGGCCAGAGCGACGGCGAACAGATGACGATGGTCCCAGACGTAGAGGAGGCTCCGCCCGCGAACTACGTCATCGTTGACGACGCCGCAGGCCTCGATCAGCTCGTTGCGGAACTCAACCGGCCCGAGGGGTTCTCTTTTGACACCGAGACCGACTCGATCAACCCGATGGACGCGCAACTGGTCGGGCTCTCGTTCTCGAACAGTCCCAACAAGGGCTGGTACGTGCCCGTGGGTCACGCGGCAGGACCACAGATCCCCATGGACACGGTCTTGCAGAAACTTGGACCGATCCTCGAAGACCCCGGGGTCCCCAAGGCTGCCCACAATGCCAACTACGACCTGATGGTGCTCGAGAACCAGGGCGTGAAGCTGCAAGGGCTGGAGTTCGACACGATGCTGGCCGCCCACGCCAGCGGACGCAAATCGGTTGGGCTCAAGGCGCTGGCCCTGGAGTTCTTCCACCACGAGATGACCCCGATCACCGAGTTGATCGGGACGGGCCGCAAGCAGATCACCATGGACAAAGTGGAGATCGCCGAGGCGGGCAAATACGCCGCCGCAGACGCCGACTTCACCGAGAGACTGCGAACGTCGTTGACGCAAGAGCTTGGCGACGGACCAATTCGCCGGCTTCTGGACGACGTCGAAGTGCCGTTGGTCCAGGTTCTGGTCCGGATGCAGCGCGACGGCGTCGCCGTCAGCACCGAGCTGTTGGGTCGGATGTCCACGGAGCTTGCCAGCCAGTTGGACCAGATCCAGCACGACATGTACGCGACCATCGGCCACGAGTTCAACCTGAACTCGCTGAAGCAGCTCGCCGACGTCCTGTTCGTCGAGCTTCGCCTTCCGGCCATGAAGAAGACCCGCACGGGCTACTCCACCGACGCCGCCACGCTGGACAACCTCAAAGCGTTCCTGGACAGCGGCAAAGCAGAGGGAGTCGACCCGAGAGCGTACGAGGTGCTGGATCAGATACTGGAGTATCGGCAGCTATCGAAGATCAAGTCCACTTACGTGGACGCGCTGCCCGGACTGGTCAACGAGCGCACCGGCCGGATACACACGAAGTACAACCAGGCGGGGTCGGCCACCGGCAGGTTCTCGTCCAACGACCCCAACGTCCAGAACATCCCCGTGCGCACGGAGCTTGGACGGCAGGTGCGAAGGGCGTTTGTCGCGGAAGAGGCGCCAAATGCAACGCTGCTGGCCGCCGACTACTCGCAGATTGAACTTCGGGTGCTCGCCCACTACACGGAGGACCCGGGGTTGCTGGACGCCTTTCACAACGGCGAAGACATCCACAGCGCGACCTCATCGCTCGTATACGACGTGCCTATCGACCAGGTGACGGCCGATATGAGGCGCTTCGCCAAGATACTCAACTTCGGGGTGCTGTACGGCATGACGTCGTTCGGGATATCCCAACAGACCGATTTGAGCCCAGACCGAGGGCAGCACTTCATCGACCTGTATTTCGAGAAGTACCCGAAGATTCTCGACTACGTTGAGAGCACGAAGCAGTCGTGCCGCGACAAGGGCTACGTCGAGACCGTCCTGGGCCGTCGCCGATACCTAACAGACATCAACGCGCGGAACTACCGCGTGAGGCAGGCCGCCGAGCGCGCCGCGATCAACATGCCGATTCAGGGCACCGCGGCCGAGATCATCAAGATCGCGATGGTCCGCATCATGGAACGCATGGACGACCTCGACATGAAATCGAAGATGATCTTGCAGGTTCATGACGAGCTGATTTTCGAGACGCCAAACGACGAGTTCGATCAGATGCGGGAGATCGTAATGGAGCTCATGCCCACGGCTTTGCCGCTGGCCGTCCCGCTGGGCGTCGAGATCAAGTCCGGCAACAACTGGGGCGACATGGAGTAGAGGCGTGTGCGGGCGGCGCTCGCGCCCTTTATCCGCTCAAAACGATAGCCGCCCGGCGCCGCTCCTGTTTCTTTGGCCGCCATCGCCGGTTTTGGCGAGGCATCAATGCCAGGTGGTAGAATGGTAGCGTCATCCGAGCGGGAGTAGCTCAGTGGTAGAGCCCCTGCCTTCCAAGCAGGCTGTCGCGAGTTCAAATCTCGTCTCCCGCTCCAACCTCTGGCGATGCCACATGCCCACCGCGTAACTCTTCATCCACTTAGGGACAACCGCCGGGTGTAATTGCCAATCTTCACGCGATTGACGGTCCTAGTCTATCAGTTTAGGATATCCTAAACTGATAGACTGGAGATCAGATGACCGCCAGCGATCCACAAGAGCGTTTGTACGAACTCCACGCCTCTATCTGCAAGACATTCGCCAATCCCTGGCGGCTGCGCATCGTGGAGGCTCTTGGCGACGGGGAATGCACGGTCTCGCAGTTGGTGGATGCGCTCGGAATACCCAAGAGCAACGTCTCCCAACATCTGGGCATCATGCGAGACAAAGGCGTAGTGGAATACCGCCGCGAAGGGGGGTACGTATTCTACTGGCTCTCCAACCCAAAGATCCTCACAGCCTGCCGGCTCATGCGCGAGGTCCTCATGGAGCAATTCGAGCGTGTCGGGGCTCTGTCGGCCATCGGCAGCCATGCATCGGCAGAGACCGGACGAAGACAAGGAGCATGAAGTGACGGATGAACGCCGCAAGACGCTGATTATCCTCAACGAGGCGCCATACGGGACAGAGCGGTCTTACAACGGCCTGCGCCTGACGAACGCCTTGAGCAAGGACGAAGAGGACGACGTGCGGGTGTTTTTCACCGGCGACGCCGTGGCATGCGCCAAGCAAGGCCAACAGACTCCTAACGGCTTCTACAACATCGAGCGGATGCTGAAGGTTGCGTCGCGGCAGGGCGTCAGCATTGGCACTTGAGGTTCGTGCCTGGACGCCCGTGGTATAGGCGTCGAAGAGCTGGCCGAGGGAGTGCACCGGAGCTCCCTGGACGAGATGGCGTCGTGGACGCGGTGGGCCGACAAAGTGGTCACGTTCTAGGTCTCGAAACGGATACACGCCGACAACAATGTGCACCATAGCCGAGATTCGTGCGGATTGAAGTTTGAGTCGGAGGCAGTGGGGGTGGCGCGTTCTTCAAGGTGCGCCCGCCCTCACGCGTTTCGCGACCCGCCGGCGTCCCTACGACGGCTGGTTTCGTACGCGGCCGCCTGGGCGTGATTGCCCAGATGTCGCTTGTCGAGGATGTTCCACGGGCGGCGCTGCAACGAGCGGATAGCTGATTTCGATCGCGGCCGCACGCATAAACGGGTCGCGCCTCGCCCGGATCCTAACCGGTGCGAGGCGCGATACTCGAGGCGCCAGGCTATCGATCCGATGTCATCGCACGCTGACCTTCGCAAACACGATTGCCGACTACTCGGCGCGCGCGGGCGGGACCACCAGCACTGGGTCGCCGGCGCTTCGCACGATCGCCGAAGTGACGCTGCCCAGGGCCAGCCGCTTGATGCCGGACCGGCCGTGGGTGGTGAGGGCTATCATGTTGTTGGGCGTGTCGTGGGCCAGGTCGTTGATGATCGCCGCCGGAACTCCACGCTTCAGCATGTAAGTCGCCTTCGGTCCTTTGGTCCGCAGCGTGTCCACCACACCGCTGAGATACGCACGCGTTTCCGCTTCGAAACTTGCATCAAAGTCCTCGTCGGTGGCATAGAAATGCCCGACCGCGTCAGCGCTCGGCAGGCTCGTCAGCTTGATGGCGCTCACCAAAACCATCTCCATCGAAAGATTGCGCGCCAGCTCTTCCGCGTACGGCAGTGCGCTCTCCGCGAGCTCCGAGCCATCGAGAGGCACGATTATCTTTGTCAATCTGACGTCGTCCGTCCAGTACTCCTTTGCCTTCTCGGGTGTGATGGTCAGCGTGGGCAGATCCGACATATGGATTACGGAGTCGGTGACGCTGCCCAAAATCGCCCGAGACACCATGTTCCGACCGTGAGTGGACATCGCGATCAGATCGCAGTCGTGCCGTTTGGCGTAACTCACGATCTGTTCAGCGGCGAGGCCGGTTCTGACCGCGACCCTGGCGTTGAGTCCGTCTTCGGCGAGTTCATCGACGACTACGGAGAGGTCACGCCTCAATCGAGACTCTGCCTGGTCGAATGCTTGTGAAACGTAGGGTCCACCGGTCTCATGCACTCTTGTCGGGAATCGTTCCCGTGTCTCAGGTCCCGCGCGCTCCTTAGGTTCGGAGCCGACTACGCCGGTGTATCCGACCGCCATAGGCGCAACGAACTCGGATTGCGCCTTGCGCTCAACACCGGGGATCTCCACCTCGTCGGGGTTGATGACCGACAGAATGTGCAGTTGACTTCCCATCCCTTTGGCCAGGTAGGACACGTATGGCAGGATGCCGCGAGCCTGATCGCTTCCATCCAAGGGCACTAG
>CEQE01077518.1_pt1 | contig 16790 bp, 15 predicted proteins | sample 356201 | NCBI WGS metagenome assembly CEQE01 (sample SAMEA2619970, study PRJEB7988) | marine metagenome | biome: marine biome (ENVO:00000447); feature: mesopelagic zone (ENVO:00000213) & marine oxygen minimum zone (ENVO:01000065); material: "saline water (ENVO:00002010), including plankton...
AGCTTGGAAGGCTGATGCTCTAGCCAACTGAGCTATTCCCGCAAAAATTTTATTGCTCAATTATCATTTGACAATGGGAACGTGTCTTTATTTAATAACCAATGACCAATGACAACCGACTAAATAATCAATGCTGGTGGAGAGGGAAGGATTCGAACCTTCGTAGGCATAAGCCGACAGATTTACAGTCTGTTCCCTTTGGCCGCTCGGGAACCTCTCCATACAACGTATCCTTTTCCCCTAACCCTCTTGCACTACAAAAAAATTTCTTCAAATTTCGATTTTTTACATGAAAATATGTAAAGAAAAATTATCAAATTTTAAAAAATGCTGTAAAATAAAGGAAGGAAACTATCACCATTAATTCAACTACTTTTGGAGCTGGCGAAGGGATTTGAACCCATGACCTGCTGATTACAAATCAGCTGCTCTACCGGTTGAGCTACGCCAGCAATTCATAATTTACGTAAACTGCTTATTATATTATATTTTTAAAGTATGTCAAGCGAAATACTAAATAAATTATCGCTATTTTTCTGTTTAAAAGTTTAAGAAAAAATGTCTGAGGATAAATACAAAATGAGCCAACTTTTAAAAAAATATGCGATCAATTTAGATGATGTCCAATTAAATAAGCTCTGGAAATATCATAAGCTAATTCAGAAAAGGACTCAAGAATCCTGCCTAACTGGTATCAGAGATTTTAATGAAATTATACTTAAACATTATGTGGATTGCTTTATTGTCCAAAAATTAATTACTATTCCGTTTCCGCTACTTGATATAGGGTCAGGAGCTGGCTTTCCAGGGATTCTTTTAAAGATTTTGTTTCCGGATGAGAAGATAATTTTAGCTGAATCTCGCAAGCAGCGTGTTCAATTTTTAAAAGAAGTTACTGATTCATTATATCTGGACAACACTCATATTTTCCCTAAAAAAATTAATCAAAATTTTGAAATAAAAGTAAAAGCAGTAATTACAAGGGCATTAGAACCAATATCAAAGACGTTGCCACGTGTATCATCATGTCTTGAAAAAGACGGTTTAGCCATTTTCATGAAAGGACCTTCTGTTGACAAAGAAATACCTGACTTTAAAAAATCATTTAGCAACGAGTATATCATTTTGAAAAATCACGCTTATGCACTCCCTTTAATAAATCACCAAAGGAGGCTTGTGGTACTTAAAAGGTCAAAGTTTAGCACAAAGACGCTAAGAGCGAAAAATTAATATGCTAATATTTAACTCTTTTCTTTGGGTCCTTTGTGGTAAAAAAGGGTTTGCTGCAAAGTAAACTATTTATTTAATTAATTTCGCAAGACGGTTCCATCTTACGCTAAATTTCTCACTGTTCCATGACCAGTAGATTATAAAAGCTTTTCCTTTGACACGATCCAAATCCAAAAAGTTCCAGTACCTGCTGTCTTGACTGTTTTCCCGATTATCACCCATCACAAAATATTTTCTTTCCGGTATAACAATCGGCCCATAATTATCTCTTGGATGCATGGCCCTGTCTTCACTGTAAGGGTCACGGTGGATTGCATATGGCTCTGTAATTGGTTTGCCGTTAATATAAAGAGTTTGAGCTTTTATTTCTAAAACCTCTCCCGGCAAACCAACTACTCTTTTAATAAAATCCCTGTTTTCGTCTTTTGGAAATTCAAAAACAATGGTATCTCCCCGTTCAGGCATTTCTTCAAAAAATCGAATATTCCCAAATAATTTAATGTTTGAGAAAAATATTTTATTAGGGATCTTAATTCCATAGCTAAACTTGTTTACTAAAATGTGATCTCCAATTAATAAAGTATTTTCCATAGAACCCGATGGAATTTTAAAAGCTTGGACAACAAATGTACGAATAAATAGGGCCAAGATAAGGGCTATAATAATAGCTTCCAGGTATTCCCTAAAGACTGTTTTTTTTCTTTCCGAATTTATATCAATATCCTCTTTATTTTTTTTCATGAAAAAATTACTCTTTTTTTAACAAGATGTACCGGGCTTCTACAAGCTCAGCTTGCCAATTATTGTCATGGTTAACTTACCAAACCATATCTTCTGTTATCCCGTCTAAAATTCTTTTTAATATGTTAACTATCATCTTGCACCTTATCCACTATCGGTACTTAAAATTGCCCAAAAAGCTTCTTGGGGGATTGATATTTTTCCAATTTGCTTCATTCTTTTTTTACCTTCCTTCTGTTTTTCCAGTAACTTTCTTTTTCTCGTAACATCTCCACCATAACATTTTGCCGTCACATTTTTTCTTAATGCCTTTACAGTTTCTCTGCAAATTACTTTGCTTCCAATGGCGGCCTGAATAACTACTTCAAACATTTGCCTGTGTATAATATTTCTCATTTTTTTTACTAATTCTCTTCCTACATAATAAGCCTTTTCTTTATGAATTATAATCGATAAAGCATCCACTGAATCTCCATTAATCAGTATATCCAATTTTACTAATTTGGAAGGACGATAATCCAAATATTCGTAATCAAAAGAAGCGTAGCCTTTTGAAATTGACTTTAGGCGGTCATGAAAATCAAAAACCATTTCATTAAGAGGGAGTTCATAAATCAGCATAGTTAAATTGTCATTTAAATATTTTAAACTCTTTTGGATGCCTCTTCGTTCCTGAGCCAAGTTAATAATTGATCCAATAAATTCTATAGGTGTAATAATAGTAGCTTCAATAAAGGGCTCCTTTATTTCGGAGGTCTCACTGGGTGAAGGCATATTAGAAGGGTTTTCCACCATAACAATTTCCCCATTCACGGTAACAGCATTATAAACAACTGTCGGGGCTGTAGTTATGAGCTTTAAATTATACTCCCTTTCCAATCTCTCTCGTACTATTTCCATATGCAGTAAGCCAAGAAAACCACAGCGAAATCCAAATCCCAGGGCTTTTGAAGTTTCAGGCTCAAATACAAAAGAAGAATCATTAAGGTGAAGCTTTTCAAGGGAATCACGCAGGAAATCGAACTGGGAGTTATCAACTGGATAAAGACCGCAAAAAACCATTGGCTTAGCATCTTTAAATCCCGGGAGCGGGGTTGAAAGCGGTTCTACTTCAGAGGTAATAGTGTCACCTATTTTAGTGTCTTTGATGTCTTTTAGCCCCGGGATAAGAAAACCGACTTCACCGGCAATGAGATCATCTTTAGTTTTTGCGTTGGGCGCAAATACTCCCAAAGACTCTACTTCGGTTGTTTTTTTTGTAGCAATTAATCTAACGGTCATACCTTTCTTTAAAATCCCATCAAACACTTTAACCAGCAGGACAACCCCCTGGTACAAGTCATACCATGAATCAACAATTAAAACTTTTAGAGGAGCATTTTTTTTACCGCTGGGATGTGGAATTCTGACTATAATTGCTTCAAGCAGATCTTTTATCCCGATTCCCTGTTTGGCGCTTACTAAAATAGAGTCAGAGGAATCTATATTCAGAACATCTTCAATTTGTTTTTTTACATTTTCAGGATCGGCATTGGGCAAGTCAATTTTGTTAACTACCGGTATAATCTTAAGGTTATGTTCAATGGCGAGATTTATGTTTGCTATGGTTTGAGCTTGTATTCCTTGGGAAGCATCAATCACAAGCAAAACTCCGTCACAGGCAGCAAGGCTGCGTGATACTTCATAACTAAAATCAACATGTCCTGGAGTATCTATGAGGTTAAGAATATACTCTTTTCCATCTCTATATTTATATATAAGGCGAGCTGTCTGAGCCTTTATCGTTATACCCCTTTCTCTTTCGAGTTCCATTGTGTCAAGCACCTGATCCATCATCTCTCTCTGAGAAAGCGCACCGGTAAATTCGAGGATGCGGTCAGCCAAAGTTGATTTACCGTGGTCAATATGCGCAATAATTGAGAAATTTCTAATTCGTTCCATAGTAAAAAAGTTAGAAAGAAGGCATAAAAAAAATAAATGCCGCTTATATCATTTTAAGCCCTTCTTGTCATTCTGAAAAGCTTGTCCTGAGCGTCGTCATTTAAGATTCCTCTCTTCGTTCGAAATGGCAGAAACGAAGAGGTCGAAATGACACATTATTTTGGAAACGCTTTACTAATTTTTTAAAGTCCATATTTTGCAGCTGGAAAACAATTTAACAAGGTGGGATTTCACCGCAGCACTTTTTTTGCAAAAGAAAGGTTTTATCTGAGTGATTTCGCGCTCTTTTTCAATACCTTTCTCTTTTGATCTCTCAGCTTTTCCTTTAGTGCATCTATACTGCTAACAGGAGTTGGATCAACTTTATTCAAAACAGAAAGGTAAAAGCTCACATAATCTCCAAGGTGACAGAGTGAGAAAATTTGTGTTAATTTACTGCTTCCTTGCTCTTTTACATCGATAATCTCACTCACATGATTTTTTAAAAAAGTTTTTATGACATCAATTCGATGGATGGAATCTTCTGATTCATCAGATCTTCTTAAAAACAAACCTACTAAATTTTTTGAAAATTTTCCTATGCCTTTCCATCCCTCTATGTCGTTATGTCCTAATTCCGGATAAAATTGTGTAAATGCAAGGTTTTTACTATTTTCGTTTAGTTGGCATTTCCATCTCAATGCCACAACATCCGTTGAGTTTTCAATTCCAATTATCAAGGGAATTTTTTTATGTAACTTCGCTGCCAGTTCCTTGGCACGATTACCCGGGGTACTTTTCTTACTGTTGTACTTTTCTTCCAGCTTTTGAATAGCATTAATAGTATCTAATATACTGAGGGTTTGATTTTCAATAATATTCCATTTTTGAAGAAAAACAATCATTGGGAAAAAGAGGTGTCCCATAGCAGCCCTGGGTGGTATTCCAGAAGGAATTTTAACTAATGGCACTTTCTGTCGGTTTGCAAGAAATGCCAATCTGCCACCACTTGTAATAACTACGACCTTTGATTTTCTTTTAAGCACTTCCTTAAAAGCAGTTAAAGTTTCTTCCGTATTTCCTGAGTAGCTAACTGCAAACACCAGACTTTTTTCATTAACAAATTGCGGCAAACTATAATTTCGATTAACTATAATGGGTATAGGGGATTCATTAATGAAAAGGGTTTTTAGCAACTCTCCACCGATAGCGGAGCTACCCATCCCAAGTATCACTATATTTTGAATTTTTTTGGGTTTAGAAAAATTTGGACAAGCTTTGGCAATGTCAACAGCACTCTGGCATTGCTCACTAAACCCTGAAATATGGCGAAGCAACAATCCTTTATCTACTTTAGCTATAGTCTTTAAGTTGTTAAGTATCATTCCTTCTCCAATTTAAGAAAATAATTCAATCAATCATGATACCATACTTTCACATGATATTAAAGCATAATTCCAAATATGTTCATGAGTTTCTATTGATGATACTTTAAGCATAAATACCGATCAATGAATTCCATAAAGTGAAATTAGACTATTAACACTACGATTAATACTGTAGAATTTCCCTGATAAATTTGTATAAGTCTTCTTAAGTAGGACAATTAGTCACTAAACATGAAAAATAAAATAGATTTAACGGTAATAATTCCTACCCTAAATGAAAAAGACAATCTTATACATTTAATCCCTAATATAAGGGGAGCTATTTCAGTATTAACTAATTGCTATGAAATTTTAGTTATTGATGGAGGTTCTAAAGATGGAACTATTGATGCTGCTAACTCTCTTGGCGCAAAAACTGCAATTCAAAGACTTAAGGGATATGGAGATGCTTTAAAAGAGGGATTTGAATACGCAAAAGGTAAATACATTCTAACACTCGATGCTGATTTATCCCATAATCCTGAATTTATTATATTTATTTGGGAAAAACGCCATGAAACAAAAATTATTACTGGTGAAAAAGGTATGCCGCAAAAGATGTTTGAAATAGCGAATCAAGCTTATAGATGTTTCTGCTTTAGGGCAAGAATTGCTTGAAATGAATTAAGAAAATTATCTGAATAAACTGGAGTTTAAGTGAAAATTTTAGTAAGCAACAACTATTTGGAAGAACGAATTTGTAACCTATGTAAAAGTGATGATGCAAAGAAAGTATACAAGTCCACAATTACAAATCGCTATGATGATCATATATCTTTTACTTGTACAAATAATCGGCATAGTGAGCATTTTCAGGTAGTAAAATGCAAAAAATGCGGCTTGTACTATTGCTCTCCCAGGCTGGGAATGAATAATCTTGCAAGGATATACAGTAATGTGCAAGATACTATTTATAAAGAAGAGCTTAATGGTAGAATTAAAACTTTTAAGCGAAATCTAAAAAATCTTAGCAAACATAAAAGTAACGGTACGCTATTAGATATTGGATGTTCAATAGGGGTATTTTTATCCATCGCTAAAAAAGACGGATGGGAAGTATCCGGCATTGAACCTTCATCGTGGTGTGCGGAACAAGGAAAGAAAATATTTAATTTAAAGGATAACCTTTTTGTAAAAGACATAAAAGATTTAGATAAACTTAATAAAAAATATGATGTAATTACAATGTGGGATGTTTTGGAACATTTGGATGATCCCATGCAGGCTTTAATCATTTGCAAAGAAACACTAAAGGAAGGTGGTATTTTAGCTATGTCAACTGTTAACATAGGGAGTCTTTATGCCAAAATTCTTGGCAAAAGATGGCCTTGGCTGATGACCATGCACATTTACTACTTTGACAAATCTACGATTAGAAAATATTTAGATAAAGTTGGACTGGACTTGCTTGAAATAAGAACTTATAAACATACGATTAGTTTGAACTACCTACTATATAAACTTAAATCAATAAATATTATACTCTATACAATTGGTAAATTCATTAAAAAGTTTCTTCTTTTTGATAAAAACATATATCTCGACGTAGCGTTTGGTGACTTTATGGAAATTTATGCCCAAAAAAGAAATTTATAATAGGATCAATTGATATGAAAGTCATTATCACAGGAGGAGGAGGCTTTATTGGAATTAATGCTGCCCAATATTTTCTTCAAAAAGGAAACGATGTTATCTTATTTGATAGTCTATATAGAAAAGGTGCTACTGAAAATATAGAGTGGATTAAAAATCAATTTTCGAAGGTTACTTTCATCAAAGGGGACATCCAAAACATTGATAACTGCGAACAACTTTTTCAAATTCATCACGATGTATCATTAGTGCTTCATCTAGCTGCCCAAGTTGCAGTCACAACTTCTGTAACTAATCCCAGAGAAGATTTTGAAAAAAATGCTCTTGGCACCCTTAATATTTTAGAAGGAATTAGAAAATACTGTTCCAACTGTATAATCATTTATTCTTCAACTAACAAAGTTTATGGTTATATAGATGGAGCAAGAATTAGTGAAAGAAATGACTGCTATTTTTTGCCTGACTATCCACACGGTATTTCTGAAAACACGCAATTAGACTTTCATTCTCCCTATGGTTGTTCTAAAGGGGCTGCAGATCAGTATGTTCATGATTATTCCAGGATTTATGGACTTAAAACAATTGTTTTTCGACAATCGTGTATATACGGATATCGACAATTTGGCATAGAAGATCAAGGGTGGATAGCTTGGTTCACTATTGCCTCTATTATCAACCAACCTATAACTATTTATGGGAATGGCAAACAAGTTCGGGATGTTTTATTTATAGATGATTTAATCAGTGCTTATGACCTTGCTTTCAAATGCCGAGAGAAAACATCAGGTCAAATTTATAATATTGGTGGTGGACCTAATAATTCTTTATCTCTTCATAAATTTATAAACCATCTAGAAAGTTTTATGGGGGGGGAAATTGATGCAAGATATTCTGATTGGCGCCCCGGAGATCAAAAAGTATATATCAGCGATATCAGAAAAGCTCAAAAAGATTTTGGATGGTCACCAGTAATTTCAGTTGGCATCGGTATAAAAAACTTGCACAAGTGGATTAAAGCAAATAAAGTGATGATTATTTCAACGCTCGGCTTTGATAAATGATATTTTTCATTCTTCCCATATTCAATGAAGAGAAAAATCTTCCTTCCCTTATATCAGATATCCGTAAAAGTATGAAAGATCAAGAGTATAAGATCCTTGCTATTAATGACGGTAGTACTGATAACTCTTTAGAGATATTATATAAATTGCAAAGTTATGATATAATTATCATAAACTCCCTGGTCAACATGAATGTCGGAGCAACTTTTTCTGCTGGAATAGATACCGTATTAGCTGAATCGAAAGATAACGATGATATCGTTGTTGTTATGGAAGGAGATCAAACAAGCACCATAAATTATGCGCTAAACCTTATCTCAGAACTAAGAAAAAGGGAGGACGATATTGTTATTGCTTCACGATACAAAAGAAATGGGGGTGTCGTCCATTTTCCTCTAATACGAAGAATATATAGTCGATGTGCCAGCGCTTTAATGCATTACTATTTTCCCATTAATAGTAACATTTCCGATTACACTATTTTTTTTCGTTCTTATCGAGTAGGGATTTTTAAAAAAGCAATAAGATATTTTGGCAAATTTGGATTAATTCAATCAAAGGGATTTGGAGCTAATACTGAATTATTAATTAAACTATCTATGCTGACAAACCGTATTTCAGAAATTCCTTTTGTTTATGATTACAGTAGGAAAGAGGGTAAAAGTAAAATTAAAGTTTTGAGAACTATTGGCGAATACTTTATTATATTATCCTATTTAAGAAGTGGAGTGAAAAAAGTTAATGCTGTTCTTTCAAAAAAAAATTAACGACATAAACCAAAACAAATCCTTATTTCATTTTTATATCTCGGCGTATCTCCAACGAAAAGAATATTGTTTATTCTAACTCTATAGTCTAAAGAAAGAAGTCTTTTTATTTATCGATATGGGATACCTTTATTAAGATAATGCGGAGGATCACTTAAACTTTATAAGAATATTTTGCTCCTGATGAGTATAAAGATGAATATATTATCTATTATTCTCGAGCAAAATTGATCGAATTCTGGAAGAAAGTTGAAAAAACACAAAAGAAAAATAGATCATAAAATAAGGCCAAATCGGTAAAAAATATCTTGGAGTCGCCACCAAAAGAGAATGTAATATTGTCTTATACAATATAATTAACAAAAGAGGGTACGTATAAAACTGCCATTTTTCACTGTATCGCCAGTGAGAGTACATGATTGAAACAAGGAAAACAAGGTTTACAAATACAAAAAGAAAATCTTTAACAGTAAAAGGCCTATTCCACCAGCCCAAATAATTAAACCAGGAATGCAGCAGTCTTCTGAATACTCTCTGAAAAAATTTAAAAGGATGCTTTATTATTAGCCTCAATCCTTCTATTGTCATTAAACGACTTAATTCTGCTTCTGAATAATCAGGATGGATCAGATATGCACCCTGATATTGTTCAGAGCCTATTTTCATGCCTTCTTCATATATTTTAACAATTTCCGGATTGGCATCAGAAAATTCCTGCAACCCCCCAATACCGTCCCAAACAAGTATATGACCTACATCTGTTGTCCCCGGAATTAATGCTCCGAAGATAGAATAGTTCCTGATAATCCAAGGAGATAAAACCAAGATAAAAGAAAATATCATTATGCCATACCCTTTGAGAAATTGTTTTCGGTATCCTTTCCAGGAAGGTAGAATAAAAAGGATTAATAAGAATAGAGGAAAAAGGTGGTATTCAGCTCTGCAAAGGCTTGCTAATCCGAGAAAGATTCCTGAGAGCGCATAATCGAAAATTTTCCTTTTTACCATCTGTTCTTTCAATGCCCGAACAATAAAATACATATGGATAATTAATAAAGTTGAAGCCATATTTTCAGCATATAGACGTCTAATGTAAATAAACTCCGGCAGATAGATAGACCAAAGGAAGGAAGCAAACAGTCCTATTTTAGCGTTGTTAAACAGTAATTTGCCGAGCAAAAACACAAAGATGGTAGTTACTGAATCAAGCAAAAACTGTCCAAGCAATGCAACTTTGTAATCAAGCCCTGAAATAAAGTAAACGAATGCCAGCCAGTAAGGGTAAAGCGGGGTTCTGAGAGCCGACGGTGGCAATTTTTCATCCAATCGAAGCCCAAAACCATGATATATATTCTCCGCAAACTTTCCATGCTCTTCTATAACATTTGAATAATTTACAGGAAATAAATATATACTTGCCAATCTCAGAAAGAAAGAAAGTAATACAATGCAAAACAATAATATGGAATACTTTCTGTCCATCGCCGCAAAAAGTTTTGAGCCTGAGTTTATCATAAAACCGTAAAAGCACACTTATATAAGGCTACCGACAGATCACTGCATAGCGCAAATTAACAATAATTGTTTGATTTAAAAAATAAATATTATGCATTATTAGCGAACATATGGATCCCGAATCAAATTCTCCTTTTTTAGAGTGAAATAATGACGCAAGTATTGCCAACCCTGATGCAAATCGCAGCTTTTACAGAGAATCATTTTTTTTCTTTCCCTGTTCACAGCTTTTCTACGCAGGTCTGTCGCAACTTCTCCATTCCAAATTTCAGAGATTGATTGATGAGCCAGATTGCCAAGAATAACATCCTGATTGACGTCAACACAGCACTGAACAACATTTGCATTAGGAAAAATAACCATATATCTCCATAAAGCTGCACACGGAGCTGGATTTAATAAATTAAAGTTTCTATAATTATTATTTACTTTCTTATCATGAACAAACATTTTCTCGAATTTCTCTTTATCGAAATTACCAGCCATTTTATTAATAGGATCCACTTCTGGTATCGGATGAATTTCCATAAATCCATTGATAAGCAGGTCTTTAATTGTTTTAAAGAGGGGATTTTTTATTATTTCTTTATATATCTGTAATGTTTTTATTTTGACAATTATTCTGATCGGTTTTTTTGCGGCTTTATTTAAATATAATAAATCCATCATATTCTTAATCACTTTATCATAGTCCAACCCTTTGACTGAGTTAAACAAATCCTTATCGAGCTCATCCAGGCTTAATTCTAAATTAACATCCTGCTTTATAAGTTCTTTAGAAATACTTTTAGTTAATAAACTAATATTAGTATTCATGCTTACAAATATAATATTTTTAAACTTTCTAATATATTCAATTCTTTTTAGAAAATGTTTATCCAAAAGAGCTTCGCCATAGTTAGCAAATTTAATAGTTCCTACGTTAGACGAGAAGTCATTAATTATTTTTTTGAACAACTGCTCGTCCATGTCCATTGGCGTAGGTCGTGAAACAGGGTGAGGGCACCAAACACATGTTGCATTACATTTACTAGTAGTATCAATAATAAGTTCACGCGGGAAAAGCTCTAATTCATTTGCAAGCTGTTTAATTCTAAAATCAAATATTTTTGATTCGTTTACTCTTCTCCTAATAAAATCAAGTTGATAAAAAAGCGGGATCTGCTTTAAAAAAGTTTTTATTCCAGTTTTCATTTTCTCTGTTTTTCGATTTAGCTTCTTTTTCATTGTCTCCATCTGATCAATATCATTATTTTCATAAAACAGCTGATTTATAAATGGCTTCTATTTTTTTCAAGATAATATAATTGCTGTATTCTGATTCAATTACTTTTCTGGCCTGGTACGACATATCGGCTAAGCTTATTCTATTTTCACTTATGTGATGAAGCAAAGCAATTAGTTCTTCCATATCTTCTTTGATCAGAAATCCTGTTTTCTTATTGATAATAGGAGTTCTATCTCCAATATCCAGCATTACTACAGGTCTTCCACTTGCCATTGCTTCTAAAGTTATTCTAGATATTCCGGGCACTTTTACAAAGTTTAGAACTACATCCGCATTCTGATAAAATTCAGGAAGCCTGTCATTACTTATGTTTCCCAGAAAAACGATATTGCTTAAGTCATGGTGTTCTTTTATATCTTCAGGTAGATGAATAGAACTAGCACCAACAAAAGTAAAGTCGATAAAATCCGGCAAATTTTTGATAAAATCTAAGATTAAATTCAAACCTCTCTCTTCCGACAAACGACCTACAAATAAAACTTTTAATTTGCTACTTTTTTTCAATGGAAGAAACTTGAATTTATTAATATTAACTGAATTTGGGATAAACCAAACATTTTTGGATGCCCCTATTTTTTCAACAATATTTTTTACTTCGTTATAGATAAACAAATCGACACAAATTATATTATCAAACATATCTATTAATCTTTTTTCCCACCACAAGTCAACAGGATGATTTGTAAAGTATGAAATAAAGGAGTGGAGGGTTAATATTTTTTTTGCGGGTAAAAAATTGAAGTCGGGCAGAAAAGAGAGGAAGGGAGTTTTTATTATCTTGTCAAAAGTTCTAAACTCAATATTAATACCTTCTCCATGAAAATGAATCAGATCATATTTGTTATTTTTTAAAAATATTTTCTTTTTTTTGAGTCTCAAGTAAGACTTTAATGTATTAAAAAAAAAGACTGAACTTCTTTTTACTAAGGAGCTGCTTTTCTCTGATGAGTTAGAAGGGGGAATTCTATATATTGTAGACCTCTTATAATATTTTTCTTTCTTCAACCCTGAACAAATATCACTTGTCAAAACATCAAATTCAAAACCTGGAAGATTCTTGATAATATTGTCAATATACAATTCTCCTCCTCCAATAACCGGTAAAAAATTATCTATATAGTGAAGTATTTTCACCTCTGACCTTAATTTAAAATCACTATAAATTAAAAGATAGAACTTAGTTCAGTAATTATTTGGCAGGCATGTTAGGTATGTTCAGTTTGAAATGAAATTACAATATGCTTTTTACACTTTGCACAAAAATAGTTGTAATTATAGCTATGATTATGCCTTAAAATTAGTTCATTTCCACAACCACAAACAAAATTCTTCAATCTGGCAGGATTACCAACCATTAAAGAGTGGGGTAAAGTATTATTTAGCACAACAGCCCCTGCAGCAATCATACAATACTCGCCTAAAAATATGCCACATAGAATAGTAGCGTTGGCTCCAACTGAAGTTCCTTTTTTAAGCAAGGTATGAACAACTTCCCAATCCTTTGATTGCGATCTAGGGTACAAGTCGTTTGTAAATGCAGAAGCTGGGCCTAAAAAAACATCATCTTCAAGAGTAACACCTGTATAAACATTTACGCCATTTTGAATTTTAACATTATTTCCTATTTTAACATTCTTATCAATATAAACGCCTTTTGAAATATGACAGTTTTCTCCTATAATAACCCCCTCTCTAATTTGAGCGTGATGCCATATTCTTGTTCCTTTCCCAATTTTTGCTTCAGATGAAACTTCAGCAGTCTCATGTGCAAAGTACTCTGTCATAATTCATCCAAAGTATATAAAAAAAACAACATTTTTTTAATCAAGAGGTAATACCTTATTAATTGTTACATTTTATTCATGTAGTTAATAAACACCACTTTAATCTTTTTTTTTCTTTAATCTTATTTTTTTTGGAAGGAGAAGATATTAAATATAAGAAAAATAATTCTAAGAACTTAATTAGAAATACACCTTTATAAGTCAGTAGTAATAAAAAATATGTCTGTTTGCTAAAATATTTTTTAAAAAAATGCATATTACTTTTATAACAGGCTATCTCAACTTTTTCTGAAATTTCTTTTTGGGAAGTACTTGATCCTTTAAAATGGAAAATAGTAGAAACAGGATAGAATACTATTTCCCATTTTATTTTTTTTGCTCTCAAACAAATATCGTTTTCTTCATTATAAAGAAAATAATGTTCATCCAACAAACCAACAGTGTCAAATACTTTTTTTCGGAAAAACATGCAGCACCCACCTATAACTTCTACTTTTTGTACTCTATTGTAGTCCATTCGCTCTACTTCTTTTTTGTAATTATATAAACCTGTTATCTTAAGAAAAGTGTCGAACGGTTTGAACTGATCGACTCTCGTCGACTGCGGAGAATGATCCGGGTTTAAAACCTTAGGTCCACATATCCCAACTTCCTTATTTTCTTTCATATAAATAAACATTTTGTAAAAGGAATTTTCAGTAATATAGGTATCGCTATTCAGTAGAACTATATGTTCACCTTTGGCTATTCTAATTCCCTGGTTATTCGCTTTTGAAAAGCCAACGTTCTCTTTATTTTTTATTAAAATAACGGAGGGAAATTGAGATTGGATCATTCCCACGCTTCCATCATTTGAAGCATTGTCGATAACAATTATCTCATATTTAATATTTTTAGTGAATTGAATTATAGATTTCAGGCAACTTTTAAGCAAGTTCTGTGTATTCCAACTTACAATAACTATTGACAAATCCATTTTGGTTAATTTATCCATTCATTCCCTTTAAAAAGCAATCACCTAAATTAGCTTTTTGTATACTTACTAAAACTATCAGCAATTTCAAGAGCAACATTTAAAGATCGAAGCTCTTTATCAACTGATATTGATGGGGTAACTCCATTTGTAGAACAATCAATAAAATGCTTTATTTCGAGCTTTAAAGGATTCTCTCGATGAACAAATAGTCGTTCTACAAATGATTCTTGTTTATAATGAAGCTCTTGGTTTCCCAAACGGTGTTCAGATGAGGCGCGGCGATAAATATGGATTTCCTGATCAGTAAAATCTAAATTAAGGTAAGCATCTTTTTGCGATATAGCCATCGTTCTTATTTTATTCTGAGTTACGCGGCTAGCAATAATATTGGAAATACAGCTATTTGCAAATTTAATCTGAACACTTGCAAAATCTTCTCTTTCAGTAAAAACGGATCTTCCCATAACATGTAAATCTAAAACTTCAGACTCTACAAGGTTGAGAATTATATCGAGATCGTGAATCATCAGGTCCATTACTACACTGTCATCTTCAACCCTAGATTGAAAAGGACCCATGCGCCTACTTTCTATTAATAATGGTTCATGAACAATCTTTTTGAGCTCCTGCACGACCCCGTTAAATCTTTCAACATGGCCGATATGAAGAGTGCAGTTATTTTCTTTCGCAAGTTTAAACAATTCAACAGCTTGGTCAAAGTCATTCGTTATTGGTTTTTCTAAAAGAACATTGACTCCCTGGCTTAAAAACTCTTTTGCAATAGGATAGTGAAATGCTGTTGGAACGGCAATACTTACGGCATCAACCTTGTCGATTATCTCATGAAAGTCGGAAAAGTAAGCGGTCTTAAATTGCTTTGATATGCTTTTCCCCCTTTCTTCGTTAATATCTACGATTCCAACCAGATCAACAAAAAATAATTCCGAGTAAACTGCAGAGTGGTATTGCCCCATTCTACCTACTCCAATAACGCCAGCAGAAACTTTCTCCATAAGAAAACTACCTTCCTTGCTAAAGCTTTGGAATTAAAGCCGAATCCAACACTATCTTTCCACTCAAGTCTCCCACCTGTTCCATTAAGTAAACATAGTCATATATATTTTCTTTTTTAAGATGTTTATATAGAAAAATAATAGGAGAAAAATGAAATTTATTAAAAATTTTATTTCTGAATTTAGTAATAAGCAAAATTTAAAAAAACCTGTGATAGAACAAAGTAAAGATTGCATGTATTCCATCCAACCACGATATTTTTTTACCATCTTTGGTGGTTCTACCACTGTATTGAATGGGCACTTCATGGATTTCTATACCCCGTTTAAGTGTATGGGATGTCACTTCCGGGCAGAATTCAAATTTTACCGATCGTAGAGGAAAGCTCTTAATAAGATCAGCTTTAAAAACTTTATAAGCTGTTGCCTCATCGCTAAGCCACTTTCCGTAAAGAAGAAAAACAAGGCAGGACAGTAATCGGTTGAAACAATAATTTAGCCATTGCATATTTTCAATAGAACCTAAAAACCTCGAACCATATACTACCTGAGCTTTTCCCTCTATAATTGGCTGAATTAATTTTCCATACTCGTTTGGATTGTATTCAAGGTCTCCATCCTGGATCAGAATGATGTCTCCAGTCGCTTTTTTAATGCCAATCCGTGTGGCTGTACCTTTTCCAAAATTTAATATGTTTGAATGAACATGAACAAGGTTTTTATTTTTTTCAAATTCTTGCAATATTCGATCTGTGCCATCATCCGACCCATCGTCAATAATAATGATTTCTTTTTCACAACCGTCAGGTAATGACACACCTAAAACATCTTTCAAAACTTCGTGAATGTGCAATTTTTCGTTATATACAGGAATTATTATAGATATTTTCATACTCGGCCAAATTCTTATTTTCTTTTAAAACTATTCAGAATTGCAAGAAACGCCATAATTTACTGCAAAACTGGTCATAATTTCGAGCATTTTTTAAGTCCGCATATAAATTAGATTCCCAGGCAAGCTGCTGTGATATTATTAAAAAAACCAAAAATAAAGCCACCTCCGAGTCATTTCGAGTGAATCGAGAAATCTTACCCCGCTGAATTTAAAAGATTTCTCCCGTTGTTCGAAATGACAATGATTGGATAGTAGAAAAATCCAGGAATAAATTAATTCATAGCTTTACTTAAGGTAACCTTAGTAAGTTAAACCTGATCGGGATCAAGCCATAGCAAAACCATATAGTTCTTTAATTGTATCTTCTGTCTCACAAGGGTTTCTCCAATCATAAATAATGCTTTTGTATATAAACATATTTCTCTTGCAGCCTTACTAATATTATTACAAGTGATAATGATATTTTTTTGTCCCTTGTGTTCAAAATCTTTTGATTGGTGGATTCAATCCCAATAATACTAAATGGCGTCCCCCTTTTTCATGAGAAAACAACCCTGGATACCCCGTGCGGGAGCACGGG
>CEQE01148857.1_pt1 | contig 16768 bp, 10 predicted proteins | sample 356201 | NCBI WGS metagenome assembly CEQE01 (sample SAMEA2619970, study PRJEB7988) | marine metagenome | biome: marine biome (ENVO:00000447); feature: mesopelagic zone (ENVO:00000213) & marine oxygen minimum zone (ENVO:01000065); material: "saline water (ENVO:00002010), including plankton...
CCTGGAAGAACTTGAGCTCCCCAATATGTTTTGGGGAAGCCTGATCATGTATTTCGGTCCGGGGATTATCTTGATGATGACTGGGATCGGCACCAGCCATCTGGTAACGGCGCCAACAGCCGGCGGTCGTTTCGAGTACACACTGCTTTGGTGTATCCCCATCGCCTATGTCTTCAAATACTACGGTTTTGAGATGGCGTTTCGCTTTACCAACGCCACCGGAAGCAGCATCGTCGAAGCATACGCAACCTCTTGGAAAAAATGGCCACTTTGGTACGTGATGGGCACAACGCTGTTGCAGTGTGCCATTGGGCAGGCCGGCCGATTGATCGCCGCGGCAGCTGTGCTCTACTACTTGTTCACGGTTTGGGCTGGGTTTGCTATCCCCACATGGGTGTATGGACTGGTCCTGGCAGTCGTTTCTGTCGGCATCATCCTCCGGGGCAGTTACCGTGCTGTGGAAACCTCTGCCAAAGCCGCAGCAGGTATCCTTGTCATCTCGACGCTAGCGGTTTACCTCGTAAGGCCAGCGCCACCATCGGAGTTTGTCCACTTCTTTATCATCGAGACGCCGGCCGGCTCATGGCTAATTATTGCTGCGTTCCTAGGCCTCCTACCTACGGGGATGGACGTATCGCTGCAGGCATCGGAGTGGGGCAAGGCCAAGCGCGTCGGCATGAGCAGGATACGAGGGCAGCTTGAAATCCTTGGCCTAGCAAAGCAATTTGACCCGTTTGCTCCGCGCAAGGAAGACCTGGCTATCAACACAGCCGCGATTCCGGAACACGCTCGCCGCTACGCTAGCCACTGGTTCCGTATCGGGCTGTGGGACTTCCGCTTCGGGCATGTCGTGTCCGGTATTCTGGCCGTAATTTTCCTGGTCCTGTCCGCAATGTGGCTTTATCCAAATGAAGTCCAAGGCGTTAACGTAATGGGCGAGATTGCGCAGATCTTTACTCGCAGCGTTGGTCCTTGGATGATGGTCGTTTTCTTGGTCGGTGGCTTCGCAGCAACCTTCTCGACCGCTTTCAACTACTTCGATGGCTGGCCACGGATCGTGGGAGCTTGCTCGCGCAACCTATTTCGTGGCACAGCATCATTGCCGGGTACAGCGCAATCTCAGCTGACTGCTGCTCACCGCAAAACCTGGTATTCCGAATACAACATCTATCGGATGACGATGGTGTATTCGCTAATCGCCTCGGTGCTTATCATCTACGGATACGAGCGCCCAGTGGAGCTCGTCTTGCTAGCCTCGGCGCTGGCCTTCTTCGTTGCGCCAGTGATTTTCTTTCTGAATCTTTACTATTGCCTGACGATCATTCCTAAGGAAGACAAACTCTTCTACCCCTCGGCTTTCGCCCGCTGGTTCAGCTACCTCAGCCTGACGATCTTCACGGGGTTGAGCGGCATTTTGATCTGGTATCGAGTAATCAACCCGTTCTTGCAGTTAATCACTCAAGGATGACTTGCCTGGGTTATCCGGTGGGATTGCCTTTGCGCTTGATAACACCACCTCCCAAGAAACCACCGTCAACTGGCATCACCACGCCGCTGATATAACTAGCTTCCTCGCTTACCAAAAAAACCGCCGTCGCCGCGACCTCCTCTGGGGTGCCATATCGATTGATCGGGATGCGTGAGCAGTAAGCCTCCCGAGTCTCCGCATCGTGCATCTTCGATACCAGTTCAGTCTCGATCGCACCGGGCGCTAGCGCATTAACCGTGACCCCGAGCTCCGCAAGTTCTACTGCCAATACCCGGGTAATCGCGCTCACTCCTCCCTTTGAAGCACCGTAAGCGGTACGGCCAGTACCCCCACGTTCCCCAGCAGCGGAGCTCATCAACACGATTCGACCATAACGCTGCCTGGCCATGATCTTTGCCGCCCCTTGCGCACAAAGGAAGGTGCCGGTCAGGTTGACCGAAATGATCCGGTTCCATTCCTCGATGGTTGTCTCCATGATGGTTCGTTCAATACCAATGCCTGCACAGTGCACAATGCCATCGAGGGTTTCAAAATTCTTCAGGGTTTCAGCATACATCCGGTCCACAGCTTCTAGATCCGAGATGTCCGCCCAAATAGCCTTTGCTTTTGCGCCGATTTGCTCCAGCTGCTCAACGGTTCGATCTGCTGTTTCCTGATTCTGGTCCACCACGATAACGCCCCCACCTTGTTGGCCGAGGGCAAGTGCCGTCGCTTTGCCAATACCACTACCCGCGCCGGTAACCAAAATGTTTCTGTCCGTAAAAGAGAACATGTGCTATCTCTCCTTCCTTACGACTACTTACAGCAGCATCGGACACAATTTATAGACACTCCATGCTCCAGCAATATCCGGAATTCAATTGAGTGTCAGCACAATTTTGCCGAAGTGATCGCTTCGTTCCATGATCTCGTGCGCTTCCGCAACCCTGTCGAGGGGGAAAACTTCATGGACCAATGGCACGATCGTACGATCCGTCAATAGAGGCAACACAGCTGTCGCAAACTCACCTGTGATTCGACTCTTCTCTTCGACAGACCGCGCCCGGAGCACCGACCCTATAATGCGCTGGCGCTTAACCATCATCACTGCGAGGTTAAGCTCGGCCTTGGAACCACCCATGAGTCCAATGATCACGAGGCTACCCTCGATCGCCAAGGATTTCATGTTGGATGCGAGGTAGTCGCCACCTATGTGATCAAGAATGAGGTCGGCACCCTTTTGGTCGGTAAATTCCCGAACAACTTCCCCAAAGTCTCCACTGGTGTAGTCAATTACGAAATCGGCTCCGAGTTCTTTGACCCGCGTTAGTTTGCCCGGCGACGCTGTGACAAGGATCTTTGCGTTCGGTGTCAGGGAGGTACAAAGCTGAATCGCTGCAGTGTTTACTCCCCCACCGCCACCGTGCAGCAGCCCTGTTTGGCCGTCCTCGAAGCCACCGATCATGAAGATGTTGAGAAACGCCGTGATGTAGGTTTCACAAACACAAGCAGCCTTTTCGAAGTTCATGTTCTCCGGAACCGGAATCAGGTGGCCAGCATAGGCCGCAGCGTATTCCGAGTAGCCACCTCCGCCCACCAGGCTCATCACTCGATCGCCAACGTGCCAACCCTCGACCTGTGGGCCAAGTTCCTCGATTGTCCCGGCGACTTCAAGCCCAAGTATTTCTGATTCGCCCGGTGGCGGCGGGTAATTACCTTGCCGCTGGTTGATGTCGGCTCGATTAACGGAACTGGCGGCGACCTTGATGAGAACCTGCCCGGAGTGAATGACCGGTCGTTCCGCTTCGCCCATACGTAAGACTTCGGCTCCACCGGTTCCATCTAGTAATACCGCCCTCACGATGAAACCTCCGCCGGGGAAGTAACGACATAATCCTGTCCCCAACAGCAAGCCTCACAGAGACTTTCTGTAAGAGCCACTATGGTACGCGGTTAGAAGCCAAACGCTGATCAACACGCATCACGATTTCGTCAACGACACTTGACTGGCAACCCTGCTGCTGCGCGACCTGTTGAACAAGGCAGTCGACCCGCTCGATGTGCTTGGCACCGCCGAACAAAGCTCTCGCCGCTGAAGATGGTTTGCTGAGTCCCTCAGCAGCGCGAGCGTACTTCTCGAAGGGGACCTTGTCTTCATCGGCAGCACCAAGCTGTGCACACAACTGCCAGGTCCAGTTGTAGATCTCCTCAGAAGCCTCAACATTTCCGTGCACCGCTTCACGAATCGAGATCATGTCCGTGCTACCGATACAACGGTAGTTTCCGGCAACCAACATAGGCCACTTTGCTAACGGCACGAAAATGGACTCGTGCACCCGGAGCTTGACCGGTATCTCTATCTCACCGTCTCCCGGATCGAATCGTGCACCCTGAATGTCAGCCTCAAGATTCGAAAGCATCATCGTGTGCGTGTCAGCTTCGAAACGTGCAGTCTTAAAGTTGGTCGGCAAACCCACCTGCAGAACATTTTTCGGTTCGTCCGGCAGACGGTACGCCTGAGGATCAGGGCTCGCCAGCGTTACCAGCACGGGATCGAAACCCTCCCATACTGTGGGATCGGTGAAGCACCGTGCTAACGGGCTGGTCGAAAGCCCCACGATCCGCTCAAGGTAAGACAGCGGTGGCATGTTCATGATCGCCAGGCTTGGCACACACGCCGCCGCCACGCGATCCATTAGTTCACGAACACCGCCGGCACCATACTGGGCTTCCTGCATTCCTAGTACAACTAGATCGAAAGCGGCTGGATCGACGGTCTCCGGTATGCTGGCCGAAAGCTCGCCAGCGAGTCCCTGAGAGCGTATTTCAACCGAAGTGTCCCGGCCTCGAATCGGGAAGCGTACAACCGTACCTTCACGGCTAATCAACTCTGCCGTGGGAGGAGTGCATACCAGTGTCACCGAATGGCCGGCCAGCAGGAGCTTCGTACCGAACAACGAGCCATAGGAGGCTCCCAAAATGAGAACGTTATACTTCACGTTTCATCCTTGAGAACATCCACCACCGTCGGGTCGTGCACATATTAGATTGCACCCTGTTCACGTGCAGCGTCGATTTCCTGGTCATCAAGACCAATAATTGTTTTGAGAATTTCTTCAGTGTGCTCACCCAGGAGCGGCGCGCGGTCAACGTCAGCTGGTGAATCCGACAGCTTGATGGGATTGCCAACCGTCAAATACTTGCCGCGTTCCGGATGGTCGACTTCAACGACCGTCTCGGTAGCACGCAACCCCTGTTCCTCTGCCAGTTCCTTCATCGACAAAATCGGGCCACACGGGACGTTCAAAGGATTGAGAGTGTCCATGACCTCCATTTTGTCTTTGGTCATAGTCCATTTCTCGATCTCACCGTACACTTCCATCAGCCGCGGTAGACGTGCATCAGGCGTGTTGAAATCAGGGTCTTCCAGCCAATCTTCGTGGCCGATGACTCTGGCGAGCGCTTCGAACGCCATCGCCTGGAGGATGACGTAAATGTAGGCGTCTGGATCGGTCTCCCAACCTTTACACTTCACGATCCAGCCCGGGTGACCACCCCCCGAAGCGTTGCCAGCCCGCGGCACAGCTTCCCCAAACTCTCCGTTAGGATACTGCGGGTATTCCTTTAATGGGCCATGGGCGAGTCGTTGCTGATCACGCAACTTTACCCGGCAGAGGTTTAACACTGCGTCCTGCATAGCGCATACCACACGCTGACCCTTTCCGCTTTTTTCACGGTGGAATAAGGCTGCCAAGATACCAGCCACCAGGTGCATTCCGGTTCCCGAGTCACCAATCTGGGCACCAGTCACCATAGGGAAGCCCTCCAGTTCCCCCGTTGTCGATGCAGCCCCACCGGTACACTGGGCAACATTCTCGTACACCTTGCAGTCCTCATAGGGGCCGGGACCGAAACCTTTGATAGACGCATAGATCATACGCGGGTTGATTCCCTGGATTTTCTCCCATGGAAAACCCATCCGGTCTATGGCGCCAGGAGCAAAGTTTTCCACCATCACGTCACATTCCTCGATCAACTTGGCAAAGATCTTGTTACCCACCTCAGTCTTAGGATTGAGCGTAATGCTGCGCTTGTTGGCATTCAGCATTGTGAAATACAGGCTGTCCACATCCGGAATGTCGCGTAACTGGCTGCGCGTTGCGTCCCCGCCGCCAGGCCGCTCGATTTTGATGACATCGGCACCGAACCACGCGAGAATTTGCGTGCACGTCGGCCCCGACTGGACATGCGTCATGTCGAGAATGCGGACACCTTTCAGGGCTTTTCCCATCTTCCCTCTCGTATTTGACAGATATTGAGGATCTTATTGAAATGAAATCGAAGCGTGACGTCCGGCGGCATCACCGTCAACCCAGGCGATGAATGCTGATTCGTGCCACACCGTATTCCAGTAAATAAACGAGTATCATCCCATCCGAGCAAACCAATGGTGATGTTGTGGCAGACACCAAACTCAGCGAATCCTTGAAAATCTCGCCCGTAACAGTGGAGCACGATTCGGGCCCGGTTGTACTTGGAAATCGATGCCAAAAATGCACTCTAGCCAATTTGCTCGATAACCTTACTCCAGTCCACACCCCACAGGAGAATTAACCATGCATCGAACTCAATTGGTCTCGACGTTTCTCATCGTCGCAGCAGTTCTTAGCATCGCTTCATTCGCCCCGGCGTTTGGGATGGCACAAGTCCAGGAGGCCCCGAATCGGCCTGCTGGAGAGGGAGAAGGTCCATTCGAACGGTTGATCCTGCGCGGCGCAACTCTCATCGATGGCACGGGGGCCCCACCGTTCGGGCCAGTCGATATCGTTGTTGAAGGGGACCGCATTGTGAATATCGTCAGCGTAGGTGCCCCCGATGTAGCAATCAATCCAAACCGGCGCCCAGAAGTACTCCCTGGTGATCGTGTTCTCGACCTAGAGGGACATTTTGTCCTGCCTGGATTCATCGACCTGCATGGCCACCTCGGGGGCAGGGAGCAAGGCACACCGGCGGAGTATGTGTTGAAGCTGTGGATGGGGCACGGCATAACGACCAGCGCGGATCCGGGCAGTGGCAACGGTATTGGCTGGATGCTCGAGCACAGGCGGCGCTCGGAAGCCAATGAGATCACATCGCCACGCCTGCTACCTTCGGCAACATTCGGCCAGGGATGGGACGAGCCCATTTTTACGCCACAGCAAGCACGCGACTGGGTCAACGAGATTGCGGACATCAACGCCCATGGCATCAAGTTCTTCGGCCTTCGCCCCGACATCATGAAAGCAGCACTTGAGCAAGCCGAAGAGCGTGATCTTTACACCACGATGCACCACGCGCAGTTGAACGTTGCGTGGATGGACGTTCTCGATTCAGCGCGGCTCGGGCTGACTTCTATGCAGCACTGGTACGGATTGCCAGAGGCTTTGTTCACTGATAGACAGTTACAAAACTACCCGCTCGACTATAACTACAATGATGAGCAAGATCGCTTTTCCGAGGCTGGCCGCCTGTGGAAACAAGCAGCGGCACCATACTCGGACCATTGGAACGCGGTGATGGAAGAACTCCTTGAGATCGACTTCACCATGGTGCCAACATTCCACGCTTACGAGACGACACGTGACTTCATGCGTATGGCGCGCGCCGAGTGGCATGAAGAGCACACGCTTCCCTCTTTGTGGCGTTTCTACGAGCCTAACCGCATTGCTCACGCTTCATATTGGTTTTACTGGGGCACTGAAGAAGAGGTCGCCTGGAAGGAAAATTACCGCCTCTGGATGACCTTCATCAACGAGTACAAAAACCGTGGGGGCCGTGTGGCAGTGGGCACCGATTCAGGCTATTCATACAATCTCTATGGATTTTCTTTTGTCCGTGAAATGGAACTTCTACGGGAGTCTGGATTCCACCCGCTTGAGGTGATTCAGTCGGCCACGCTCAAAGGCGCCGAGGCGCTTGGGGTCGCTGATCAAGTTGGAACAGTCGAGGTTGGGAAGATGGCTGACTTCGTCGTCGTCGACGAGAATCCTCTCGAGAATCTTAAAGTACTTTATGGCATCGGTGCGGTGAAGCTAACTCTTGATAACGAGGTCGTCCGGGTCGGCGGTATTAAGTACACCATCAAGGACGGCATCATCTTCGACGCACAGAGTCTGCTCGCCGACGTTCGTGCGATCGTGCGCGCAGCCAAAGATCGTGAAGGTTTCGAGATCACACAGCCAGGACGGGGACCGTTCCGCTGACCTGAAGCCTCTTTCATGGCCTGTAAATACCCATTCAAGATGCTGCTGGCTTTAGGATGACGCCACGGTTAAGAGCACCGTCCATTCTCACAATTGATGGTTCGTCGAGGTGCAGGTGGCGTGTGTAGATTTTCTCACTGACGGCCGATTGTTGGGCAAGCCAATTCCAGTCCGCGAATCCGTCGGCGATCTTGGGGTTGGCGGTAAAATAACCAACGTTGTTGGCGACTAGGTTCTGGAAGAAGTGAGTGCCTTGCGATGGTTGTACCTTGAAATCACGGAAGCCCGCCTCAACGATGACCTTGGCCCCTGAGATCTGTTCCCAGGTTACCGGGATGCCAAGCAACGGATCAGCGGAACCCCAGCGACCAACACCGATAAGAAGGTACGGTGTTCCTTCTTTGACAAGTTGCGCGTTGAATTGCGCCACTTCTTGCGCCACAACGTGCGATTGGTCCCGCTTATAGCGATTGAAATCCACAACCACGATGTCGCACAGATCGTCGACCACACCGTTCCCTAGCACGCTGGAACTGCGGCAAAGAGTGTCGGCCAAAGCGACCTCTCCAATTTTCACTCCACCCCTGCCGAGCGGCACGGCCACCGGTCGCAATTGTAGAAATCCGAACTCCTTAGGTTTGCCTGATGGAGTCGAGAGATTGGCAGCAAATTCGATCTCCACCTCCCCGCCAGCTGCATCAACGCTTACATCAAGAAGCTTGGAAAGAATCTCTGCTAACGGAAACACATCTTGCTTGAGAACCGGCGCAAAGCTGACTAAACGCACACCGGGGCGCGAGACGCCATCGTAAATGGCATCGTTTTCAGGTGAATACGTAGAGCCAACAGCTGCTAGCGTGCCGTCTTTTTCCGCCACCGAGAGATCATAGCGGCCGAGTTGTGCCTCTTCGCCGAACACCTCGGCGCTCACCGTATCCTCTTCTGATTTAAGGTTGATCGCATAGAACTGGCGTTGTGAATTGTTCAAGGTGTCCTTTACCGAAGACATCTGAACGAGCCTTTCAGGGTGACGCGGAGAGAACCGCAAGCAATCCTCGCCCTCGACCACCGCGGGGCCCAACCCGAGCGCAACTGCTACGAGCCCATCTTCGACCTTGACCGGATCGACTGGGTAATAGTTCTGTGACAGCGCCACACCGGCCATTTCAGGGTAGAAACGCTTCTCGTGTTCGGCACCCACGACACGCTGCAAGACAACTCCCATCTTCTCTTCCTCAAGTCGATACGAAGTTGCCCTCAGGTGCCGCTTGGTCACCTGCGAGAAAGTCGATGCGTAGACTCGTTTAATGGCACGCAACAACTCATTGAGCCTCACCGTAAGGTCGGGGTTGTTGTTCGGGACCATAAGCGTTTCATAAATGCCCGCGAACGGTTGATAACGAGAATCTTCTAATAAGCTCGAAGAGCGAACAGCAAGTGGGTAGTAGCAGAGGTCGAGGAACTCCCACAGCGAAGAACGAATATCTGTCCGAAGATTAGCGGCGAGGAAACGTTCAGCGATCTGTTCATCGTCGTTAGAGGTAATCGCGAACTCGCGCAGGTCATTATCGTCGAGGAAGTCGTCGAAAACCTGGGTGCCAATCACCAACGTGGGTGGCACCGCGATATGGACGCTTGGGAAGCACGTCGACAGATCGAGTTCGGTCAGTAGGAGGTTGGCAAAGGCAAGACCGCGAGCCTTGCCACCTAGAGAGCCACCACCCAGCCGAGCGAAGCCTCGGTTGGGGTCAAAACGCTCCGGGTTGAAGTCTGTAACGACCGCACGTCGTCGTGCCTCACGGTGCGTACGGATCGCTTCTATCAAGTTTTCGCGGAGATCTTTATCACTTTCGAAGTCGGAAAGTTTTTTCGGCCGCAGCTGATGGGCAATAGCAAATTCGGTGCGCGCCTTAAGCCACACTGAGAAGTGGTTGTGGGCGGCATGGTACGCAACACTCTCAGCTGGTACGAGGCGCAGCTCTTTTTCGAGCGACTTGAGGTCACTAGCACGCCCAACTTCTTCCCCGTTCGGCATACGAAAGATGAAGTCGCCAAAGCCAAAATTCTCGAACATGAATGCTCTTAATTCAGTCAATAGCGTAGGCGATCCCTTACGCAAAAAAGCGCGCCCAGCTTCGCGTGCCAGTTCTTCGTTTTCTTGTTTACCCGACTGGAGCACAACAGGCACATCAGGCATTAACTCCCGCACCTGCGTCGCAAACTGGATACCGGCATCCAGACACTTCTGGCCATCTTTGGGGAACTCAACGTCTGAGACGATGCCGAGGACGTTCTGTTGGTAGGTCGAGAAGTAGTTCCATGCCTCTTCATAGTTGTCACACAACAAGATCTTGGGGCGAGCTTTGATACGCAGCAGCTTATGTGCCAAGTTCACGCCCTCTGGAACAAGACTGCGAGTGTGTTGCATTACATCTGTGTACATCGAGGGCAGAAACGATGAGTAGTAGCGAATGTTGTCCTCAATGACAATGATTGTCTGTACGCCCAACACATCTACATCGTGTGCCACGTTCATGCGGTCTTCGATGTATTTGACGATGGCAAAAAGTATGTGTATGTCACCCTGGAATAAGAATGTACGCTCGATGTAGGTGAGGTCTTGGTGGCGGATGAAACCGTGGAGCTCACGGGGATGATAGGCAAGCACGATTACCGGGATCTTGAGCCCGGCTTCGTGGACCCGCCGGGCAAGTTCTCCGGCGCTCATGTCCCCAACCTGGGTGGCACTGATGATGAGATCGTAGTCATCGAGTTTCTCGCCCAGTTTCAATGCCTCCCTACCTGTGGATACCCTCGTCAGGTCGGGAACGTTGTACAAGTCAGGGCCAGGGAAATTGCCGAGAACAAGCTCGTTGACCAGCCGATCTTCCGACAGAGTGAACGAATCGTAAAGACTTGAGACCAACAGGACCTTGTTGACCCGCCACAACATTAGGTCCTGGAAGCTACCTGGGTAACTACGACGCTGCGTGTTTTCCATCACCCCGCTACTGTCCGCCGGGGGCTCAGGCGAGCGCAAGCGGATCAGTGTTCACTACTACAATTTCTCGATTCTGCAGCCAAGGAAACTTAGCGAACATAAACCAAGAAAAAGGGGCGGTCCAAGGACCGCCCCGAAAGCGTTGTACTTACTAGCAGAGCCGAATAAATCTTGGGATGTCTAAATCGCTAAACGATACCCTGATCCATCATCGAATCGGCTATTTTTATGAAGCCAGCGATGTTTGCGCCGTTGACATAATTGCCTGGGGAACCATACTCCTCAGCGGTTTCCTTGGCCGCGGTATGGATCGATTTCATAATGCCATGGAGCTTGGCGTCAACTTCCTCGCGAGTCCAGCTCATGCGCAGGCTGTTCTGTGACATCTCAAGCCCAGAAGTCGCAACGCCACCTGCGTTCGCTGCCTTACCGGGACCATAAAGAATGCCAGCATCAATAAATAAATTGACGCCCTCGATGACAGTCGGCATGTTGGCACCCTCGGAAACGACGTAGACACCATTCTCAAGCAAGTTCGCAGCGTCCTTCGCGCTGATCTCATTCTGCGTCGCGCTCGGGAACGCACAGTCAGCATTATGGTCCCAGATACCATTGTGGCCAGCACTAGGATCAATCTCCGTGTACACGGCACTGCTGTATTTTTCCGCATACTCTTTGATTCGGCCACGGCGCACGTTCTTCAGATCCATAACGAAGGCTAGCTTGTCACGATCGATACCTTCTTCGTCGTAGATGTAACCACCAGAATCTGACAAAGTGACTGGCTTGCCTCCCAAGTCGAGGAGTTTTTCGCACGTGTACTGCGCCACATTGCCACTGCCTGACACAAGACAGGTCTTGCCCTCAAGGTTCTCGCTGCGGGTAGCTAGCATCTCGGCAGCAAAATATACGGCACCGTAGCCTGTCGCCTCCGGACGAATCAGTGAGCCTCCCCAGTTGAGGGCCTTGCCCGTGAGTACGCCGGTAAACTCGTTTCGTAGCCTCTTATACTGGCCAAAGAGGAAACCGATCTCGCGGCCACCAACACCGATATCACCGGCTGGAACATCTGTGTTCGGGCCGATATGGCGACACAGTTCGCTCATAAAACTCTGGCAGAAGCGCATAACCTCGTTATCGCTCTTGCCCTTCGGGTCAAAGTCTGAGCCGCCCTTGCCACCACCTAGCGGCAATGTCGTGAGCGAGTTCTTGAAGACTTGTTCGAAAGCGAGGAACTTAAGGATGCCGAGATTGACTGACGGATGGAAACGTAGCCCACCCTTGTAAGGGCCGATTGCACTGTTCATCTCAATCCGGAAGCCGCGGTTGATATGAATATCGCCGTTGTCATCAACCCAGGGGACACGAAACATAATGACGCGCTCAGGCTCGATGACACGCTCGACGATTTTGGCCTTCCTGTATTCGGGCCGACGCTCGAGTACGAGCTCAAGTGACTCTACTACCTCTTCTACTGCCTGATGAAATTCAGGCTCAGCAGCGTTCTTAGCCTTTACGTTGGCCATGATGTCATCGACAAATAACATTGGGGGTCCTCCTCATCACCCTACCTTGAGAGGTCGGCGAGCAAGCATGGTTGGATCGACAAATAATCCGATTCGCATTCACTAGTTTGCGAGTTCTGCGCATTGCCTGCCGGCAGTCGATCTGCAACTGATCACGCGACAAAACCAACCGCTATGAACCCGAGACAAGGGCCATAACCGCTGAACGGCTACAGCCAACCTTATGGTGCCCCACAAACGGCACTTTGGCGAGCCCATTCAACCACCAGATGTCAGCTTAAGGATGGTGCTTCCCTAGCCGTCCCATATGGTTCACATTGCCGTCGTGTTGAAGCCCGCATCAACATAATGGACTTCTCCAGTAACACCCTTCGATAGTGCTGACAACAAATACAAACCGGCAGCACCAACGTCATCGATGTCGACGTTGCGGCGCAACGGCGAACGCTCAGCAAGCTGCGAAAACATCGAACGCAAACCTGAAACGCCGGAGGCAGCGAGTGTCTTGATCGGGCCGGCAGAGATAGCGTTGATGCGGATGTTTTTCTTGCCCAAGTCACCGGCAAGGTAACGAACACTTGCCTCCAGGGAAGCTTTTGCAATTCCCATTACGTTGTAGTTCGGCACCGCTTTCATAGAACCATAGTAGGTCATGGTGACGATGCTGCCACCCTCATTCATCATCGGCTCTGCCTTCCGAACAAGATGCAGCAACGAGTAAACGCTAATCTCCATCGCCATCAAAAAACCGTCGCGCGACGTATCTAGGGTGCGACCCTTGAGATCTTCACGGTCGGCAAACGCAATCGAGTGAACCAGGAAATCCAGCGAGCCAAATTCTTTGCTCACCGCATCGAAGGCAGCATCTACCTGTGCCTCGTCAGTTACGTCCATCGGCACAAGCAGGTTGCTACCAACCGACTCGGCGAGCGGTTGAACACGCTTCAGGAGAGCTTCCCCCTGATACGTGAAAGCCAGCTCCGCCCCAGCTGACGCTGCTCTGCGAGCCAGGCCCCAGGCGATCGATCGTTCGTTGGCCACCCCTACGACTAAACCCTTCTTCCCTGCCAGAATAGGTGGAGTACTAAGTGTCGGGTCGTCTTGCTCTGTCATCTGTCCCCTCATTCAAACGGCGAGATCATTTCCATCAGTATATTCTCGCGCAACCATGAGGAACGCCAACCAGCATGATCAGACACCGCGTCTGCCACGCTTTTTTTATCACCGGAATGTCATTTCGGTCGCCCGTGGCCTGCTTGGTCAACGACTTGTCAGCCAGGTCGATGATTCCCGTGTCTCTGGCATCATTGTCGAGACCGAGGCCTATCTCGGAACGATCGACAAAGCAGCTCACACCTACCGCGGATGTCGCACGGCCCGTAACGAAACAATGTGGGGTCCCGGGGGGAACGCTTACGTGTACTTCGTTTACGGGATGCACCATTGTGTCAACGTGGTAGCCGGAGATCCAGAGGAGCCTGTGGCAGTTTTGCTGCGTGCTCTGGAACCGGATGGTGGGACTGATGTGATGTTCGCGCGCCGCGACGCGGCTCGACGTTCGATTGACCTCTGCTCCGGACCCGGAAAACTGTGTCAAGCACTTGGTATTACCCTCGCCATCGACGGAGAGGACCTCGTGGGTGGCAAGATGCTGTTCATCGAAGCGCTCCGCAAGCGGTCCTTGCCAACCGCAGCGATCGGTTGCGGGCCCCGCGTCGGTGTCAACTACGCTGAAGAGTGGCAACACAAGCCGTTACGATTCTGGGTTCAAGGAAATCGCAACGTCAGCCGTCAAAAGGGTACAAGAAGCTAAGTGTAGCTAGCTGTCATCTTCTGGAGGAAAGTCCTCAAGGATCTCGCCAATGGCGTCATCGATTTTCCCAGAATTCTGTGCGGATGGCAGGAGTTCAGCCCGGGCAATACCGCGCCAAATCAGACCGACGGCGGGATCGGGAGATAGCATGTCAATGGTAATCGTGCCCGTGTCGTACTGCGAAACGTTGAGGCCAGCAGGACCATACCAGCCCCAGCCCCAGTAACCGCTCCACCCCCGCCCATAGTAGCTTTCCTGAAGCCGCGCGACCTCTTCGTCACCGACGTAGTAGGTGAGAAGAAATGAAGGGTTGTTGCTTGAGCGACGAAAACCAACCGCGCGCATGTGGCTATCGACAACCGCCTTGATGGCCGTGTCAAGCGTCCCATACGGCAAAGCAGCGCCTGTCTCAGGTTCCTTCACCGCCCAATCGAAAGTGTTGAGCCCGGCAAAGTCAAATTGAGTATCCCACACTGTATCTATGTGACCTCCCGAACATGCAGGAGATGCAAGCAATACGAAAAGGAATCCGATCCAAAGTGTCTTTCGCATGTGCACGAGAATATGCCATTCGCCGCCGACAAGCACGCCATCAAAAAGGCCGGGGGGGCTTGAAAAGGACCAGATTTACGCTGCGGCAGACCCCCAACTAACGCAGTGGCAAGCGGCGGATTTCTTTCTTTTGGGACAGCCTCGTCGCAGCAATCCAAAGACCATCGGGAGAAACCTGCGCATGCAAAACATTAACTGGCTCCGCAGTTAACTGTTGCGGCTCACCGCCGAATCGAGAGACCAAAAATAACTGCATCTTCTCGCCCGCCAACGCCGAATAGACGATGCTCTCTCCATTCGGTGTCCACGCAGCGCCACCGCGAGTGTAAGACGTGAACTCAATGACTTTCTCGACTTCACCCGCAGCCAGCATGATCCAAAGTCTTTGGGTTTCGGGGTTTAGACGCTCGATAAATAGCACGTCATCCGAGACAGGAGAGTAAACAGCCGAGACTGAGCCGGAAATCTCGTCGGGGAACTTCAAGGGCACGACGTCGATTAAATCACCATGTTCCGGATCGATGGTCGCGACCCAAGGCTTTGAAACACCAGGGACACGGTCCCAGCTATCGAACAATAGCCGGCTGCCATCGGTCGACCAATTGGGGTCACCGACCTCCCAACCAAAATCAGTGAGCCGAATTTCAGCAGCGTCTGGATCGTTGGCCCGACGCAAGAAGATGTCGTCGGTAACATCGGGCCCCGCATAGTAAGGCACCGGCCGTGGTGAACGACGCGACCGGTAAGCCAGCCAGCGACCATCGGGCGACCATGAGGGCGTGTAGTCGGCATGATACCCGGTGACCAGAGCCGCCGCCGATCCTCTGTCTCCATCCGGCCCGATGGCAACAACTTCCGTGTCGAGGTTGAGCCCCCAGTCCGCAAGCCTCCAGCTACCAACCGTGTAGGCAAGTAATTCCCCGGTGGGGTTCCAGCGCGGTAGCTGGGTAGAAAATCTGCCATCTCTCTGCCCAACAACATCAAAGAGTAGCTTGGCGCCAGGATTGCCAAGCGGTATCAGCATCACAGAAGCATCGTAATCATTATGCGTCCAGTACAGATAATCACCCGCGACCCAAGGCCAAAAATCATCTCCCTCAATATCACTTACTAAGCGGAGGTCCCCCGATTTGATCTCGAGTTCGTAAATATCGAGATCTCGGTTCACGCGCGTCTCGTGCCGCGCATCAGCATCCGGTTCGTCTTCCGTGGCAAGCGAGATAAAGAGTGACCGCCCATCGGGGGCAACTGCTAGGCCATTTGGCAGTGCCGAGGCGTCTAGCCCGTCACGGATGATCTCTACCTCGCCACCCAAGGGCCGTACGCGAAGAACCGACGCTGATCCGTTCACCGACATGGCCAGCCCGTAGGCGGCAGCGCCCGTGGGGTCCCACGCCAGTCCTAATACACGATCGCCGATGTTATGCCACCGGTCATCGGGAGGCTCCCCCAGTACGATCCTGTTACCAGGAGGCCGGATCCAGACAACATCGCGGTTGCCTGGTGCCCACGCCGGAACTGCATCCAACGGAATTGCCGTCGAGCGCAAATTCTCGCCACTCTCAAGAAACCAACCCATATCACGACGCCGGTTAGCAAACCGAGCAATCCGGCCATTTCCATCGAAAGTCGCAGCCATCACCTGATCGAAATCGAGGAGAAGTTCAGCACGAAGACCTTCGCCACTCGACAAGTCGACCAAGCTCACCCCGAGGCTGTCGACGCGCAACATTTTGGAGCCATCCGGCGACACCATGGCGTGTGTGAAGGCGTCTTCGAACCAGGTGCTAGGTTCCTCAGCGTAGATCGTCTCAGACAAGTCAGGAGGAGATTTTGGACCGGTCCCAAACGGGCCGGAGCGCGAAGTATCTTCCAAGAACCAGTACGTGGCCAGAATTGCGCCGGCGATGAAAAGAGCGAGGGTCGGTGCTGGCATCCAGTTCCGCTTGTTTACTGCCCGGCGCTCTCCAACAATCGGCTGCGACCAGACCGTCTCAAGGAGTTTGTCGGCACACTCACGACATTCCCTGCAATGATCGAGGATGCGCTGCGTCTCCTTTAGGCTCAGCCGTTCCTTGGCCAGATTGGCAAGGTCTTTAGAATCCGGATGCCAGCTATCCAATGTACTCATCGAGTTCTCTTGACAAGATTCTTCTTTCAAATGAT
>CEQE01096820.1_pt1 | contig 16754 bp, 14 predicted proteins | sample 356201 | NCBI WGS metagenome assembly CEQE01 (sample SAMEA2619970, study PRJEB7988) | marine metagenome | biome: marine biome (ENVO:00000447); feature: mesopelagic zone (ENVO:00000213) & marine oxygen minimum zone (ENVO:01000065); material: "saline water (ENVO:00002010), including plankton...
GAGTCAGTGTGCACTGCTGGTGACTTAGTGTGGTGGTGCGGGAATCGACACCATCAAGGAACTCGCCAAGACGTACTGGGTGCGCCATAGATTGCCGGTTGGGAATATCTCTGTTCCCCGAATACAAGTACAGCCTTGATGAAATTCACATCTAGGTAGGGAAAGAGGAACACTGACAGCCTAGGAGAGGTCCAAGATCAATGATCGCAGCGCCCAAAACGTTGAGCGAGAGCATCGAGATCATGTCTTCTATGGCCTCAGACCGGTATATCGATTACCATCTGTTTGAATTGTTCCTAAGGTCCGGCGTGTGCCGGCAATATGCGCGGACATACCTGCAGCATTTGCAGCTCGATGGGTCGATGTTGGGCAGAACCTCGGGGCGTGAGATATCTCAACAGGTACTTGAGGTCCTGAGGCAGATGCGAATGGGCGAAACGACCGCGTGAAAGAACCGACTGATCGGGGAAGTGACCAACCATCGCCGTTGCACGACCTTCCGTGCCTCAGTCTGTGGCAAATGGAGCTTTGGCGTTCTACAATGCCGCATTGGCACAATCCAGGCGAGAATTGACAAGATGGCAGATAGGAAAGTCGATCGGAGAGAAGGCAAAGCCGATCGAAGGGGAAATACTGGGGATCGAAGATCCGGCAAGCGGGTCGTCTCCGAACTGAAGGCACGTAGGCAGTCTCGAGGTCGCCGTTCCACCGATAAACAACCGTCGGATGACTGAGATCTTAGCTTGAATACAGCCCGGATAGCGCGCACGAATCCTCTGGCCCTATTGGCTTTTCTCGTTGTACCAAACCGTGACGACATAACCGGCGGCTGCTCTTTCACTGCCATCGGTCAAGTAGGCTGACTGCTGGATAAATACGATCTCTATCTCTCCCTCGGATTCATCTAGCCACGTGTTGATCTCTTCCTCGCCTTCGTGAATCTGAGAAATTCTCTGTCGAAAAATCTTAACCTTCATAGTCAACGCCTTCTTCGGCCACGTTCGGTACTAGACATAACCTTACCGGGTTGTGACTGCCCCGGCAACACGGATTATAGCTGACGGCCCTCCTTTAAGCACCATTGCCTTTGTTCCTTGAGAGGCCTGGCGCGACGGAGTAGATGTGGTTATCGCGTCACGCTTTCAGGTGGACGATCCGGTTGCAGATCCACGTCATTGAAGCTGACGACTTGCTGGTTCATCGGAAGGAAAACCAACCGTTTGTTTTACTGTCGTGCGGGGCCTGCAAACACGATTTGACAGTGATGATACAACTCGACTAATGTCCAAGCTGGCGGTCAACAAGCTCCAAGGAGAGATTCATGAGTGATGCCGATATAAAGGCAGCGGTATCCGGTTTGCCATGCCCGAGTTTCGATGATCCCGCATTTACCGGGCCGAAGCAGTTATCCAAAGCAAGAGTGGCCGTGGTAACCAGTGCCGCCTTACACCATCCTGACGATTCGCCTTTTGCCGGTCAGGACACCAGCTTTCGCGTTCTTGATGGTACCAGGAGCGATGTGGTTCTAGGCCACTGGAGTCCGAATTTCGATCGCTCCGCCTTCGCGGCAGATGTCAACGTGATCTGGCCGATCGATCGTCTGAACGAATTAGCCGCTGAGGGTGTAATCGGCTCTGTCGCGCCAAGGCACATTGCCTTTGCGGGAAATCAGGATGAAACGATGGCAGAAATCTGCCTGGATAGCGGTCCTGCCGCTGCTGAATTGCTCATCCAGGATGAGGTTGACGTGGTCATCCTCACCCCTGTGTGACCGCTGTGCACCCGTACTGTCAGTACGATAGCACATGTTTTGGAAGCGGCCGGACTGGCCACGGTTAGCATCGGACTGGTGCGTGCCCATATGGAAAAGGTGAATCCCCCGCGCGGTCTGATCTGTGACTTTCCACTCGGTCGCCCACTTGGCAAACCCGACGATGTGCCCTTCCAACGGGCGGTTCTCACGTCCCTGTTGGCAATGCTCGAATCCGACAAAGCCGTCCTGCAGGATTATCCTGAAGTGGTCACCGATGCCGGTGCCGAGCAGCTGGTCTGCTCCCTGCCGCCGCGCGTCAACAGCGATGATCATCCGGCGGTGGACGAGGCACGTGCGCTGCAGGATGCATATGCAAGGGCTGTCACAGAGCATGGCAACCGCGTCGGTGCCTGCAGAGAGATAGACGCGCAGCAAATTCCTGCTGCCATTCAGGCATTCGTACGAATTCTGCAAGGCACGCCATGGAAGGAAGCGCAGATTCCCGGCAACCCGTCCCGTGTGGCCCACGATATTCGGGGCTACTATCAGACCGCCGCATTGGCGCTTGCGGAGAATTCCCCGGCTGCCTGGGCGGGCGAGAAGTGGTTTTATGAGTCGACTGAGACCGGCAAGTTGATGCTGGCAGCACGCAGCGCGCTCAAGGATGCGGGCGCCCCACAGCCCCTGTGGTTTTTCTTAACCCCCATGGACCAACCCGTCTAGACTACACGAACATGAGATAGGGGATCAGTGCTCCGCTGAACGACATTAGGACTCGAAAGACAGGTACACCCATGAAGCTCAGCAGGATCAACGCCAGGAATACATATGAGCCGTAGCGTGCGTTGAAATAGTCGTATCGTATACCCAAGTTGCGTGGTAGCAGCCAGGACATGATGTAATGCCCATCCAGTGGGCCGAGTGGAATCAGATTAAAGAGCATCAACAGGAGATTGATCTGAGCCAATATGCTCAGCGCTTGTATGCTGGCCCCGGTCATTGCACTGGAACCTGACTTGACTCCCCAGACATACACATTGATGGCTACGATTGCCAGGAGCAGATTCATCAAGGGCCCTGCCACCGCCACTGCGGCTCCCCCCCACGGAGTTTTCATGTTGCGAATATCGATGGGGACCGGCTTGGCCCAGCCGAAGCCCACGATGATTACCATCAGCAGGCCCACGGGATCGATGTGAGCGATTGGATTCAGCGTCAGTCGACCCATACGCTGGGCGGTGTCATCCCCCAGCAGCTTGGCTGACTGGGCATGACCGTACTCATGCAGGGTCAATGAGAACGTGATCGCCACCAAGATCATGACGAAGAGCTGCACTTGTCCATCGAGTAAGATCTGCAACATGGTTCGCTGGTGAATCCTCCTTCGGCTCCGAACTGCGAGCAGCGGGCATGATAGCGCTGCCATCCATCGTTGCAGTTTCGTATCTCAGTTCGCGCGTCGCTCAGGCAGTGCCGGTACCCATCGTGGCCGCCTCGTACATCGCGACGATGTTCTCCGCCGGCACCTCCGCCTGAATGTTGTGAACGGAGGCCACTACGTAGCCGCCACCGTGTCCCAAGTCTTCTATGCGGGCCCGCACTTCTCGAGCCACATCCGACGGCGACCCGAACGGCAGGAGCTGCTGCGTGTCGATTCCACCCCAGAAGCAGAGGTCACGGCCGAACTCCCTCTTCAGATCGGCGGGCGCCATGCCGACCGCGTTCACCTGCACCGGATTGAGGACGTCGATGCCGATATCGATCAGGTCCGGCAGCAACTCGCGAATGGCCCCGTCGCTGTGAAGGATGAAACGCGCCTGGGTCAGGCGGTGGATCGTCGTGGCGAGTCTGGCGTGATGCGGTTTTACCATGCTGCGATACAGATCCGGATGCATGAATGACTGGGTCTGCGTTCCCATGTCATCCGCCGTGGATACCGCGTCGACGAGATCCGCGACCGATCCAACCGCGGCTTCGGCCATGCCGCAGACGATGTCCGTCACCCGCTCCATCAACGCACTGGCGAAGGTCGGATTCAGCAGCAGGTCCTCGAGTAGCTCGGCGAAACCCCGCAGGCGCTGCGCCAGTGCAAACGTGGTATTACCCAGATTGAGTACGATGGCGTAATCCGTCTGTTCACGCAATGTATCGGCTCTTTCCCGCAAGCCACGCACCCGACCCGGATCTGTCGGGCTGGGCCAGGCAATGGTCTCGAGCGCTTCCGGGGTGGGGTCGACGAGGTCCTGCAACGGCCCCTTGACGTTGATATAGGGCGCGCGCATGTCGGCCTTCTGCCAGGTCGCACCCCACTCGTCGACATAGGAGTGCGGATCCAGCGTGATGCTGGTATTCCCGTCGGCCCGGCCCGGGTAGATGCCGCGCACGTCAATGTCAAAATGCTGCAGCACTTTCTCGCTTGGCACGATGACCTGGCCCGCACCCCGACCAGCCTGCCGTGACTCCTCGGGTTCGAATCCAAGATGACGGAGCAGTCGAGCGTAGGCGTCAGGGTGAATCTGGGTCGCCGGCCCGCCACCGAAATCCACGGCGACGCGATCGGCGGCTTCATGGCTGAATGCCCGCAATACGCGCTCTCGATGACTCAAACCCATTGCGTTGCCCTTATCGATTGGGATCGGTACCCGGTGTGGCGACGGTTGTTTCTATGCTTAACGAAACGACCGTCAGTCTATCAGTTTGAAAATCGCCCTGAAATGAAAAGGGCAGGGAATCCTCACGATCCGGCAAAGCGTAAGATGCAAAGCTGGGCCGCGCCCCGCATACTTGTCACAACTGACAAACATACGAGAATCCGAGTGATGTGCAGAGAAGCTGTGCTAGCAGCTATCGTTGTGGGAGGCATCGTGGCATGCGTTCCGTCCTTTGCCGACGAAACCACATCCGGTTTACAGCCGGCAGCCGTGGCCACGTTTGTCGAAGCCTTTTTCGACGAACAGATGGCGGCGTTGCACGTGCCCGGCGCAGTTTTTGTGATGGTGCAACACGACTCGGTCGTGATTGAACTAGGCTATGGGTATGCCGACGTTGACACGAAGCGCCCAGTCGACTCTGCCACGACGCTCTTTCAAGTAGCTTCCGTATCCAAGGTGTTCACCGCAACTGCCGTGATGCAGATGATCGAACGAGGCCGGCTTGACCTGGATGTGGATGTGAACGAATACCTGAGCGCATTCCAGCTGGAGTCTTCATTTACGGAGCCGGTAACTCTGGCTCACTTGCTGACCCACACTGCCGGATTTGATGAACTGAACGTTGGCTATGCGGCGCGCAGTGCAGCTGCCGTGAGGCCTTTGCGCAGCTATCTGGCCGAGCGTATGCCGTCACGCACAATTCCGCCGGGAACGGTTACCAGCTATTCCAATCACGGTTTTGGGTTGCTCGGACTCGTGCTGGAAGAGGCGTCGGGTGAATCGTTTGCAGGCCACATGGCACGTAACGTCCTGCTCCCGCTGGGTATGCAGAGCAGCACCTTCGACCTGCCACTGCCCGACTCCCTTTCGGCCGAACTGGCGCGTGGCTATCGCTTTACCGGTGAAACCTACCAGCCGCTACCGCTGCTTTTCCGCAATGTCCCGCCAGCCGGTGCGCTATCAGTGACCGCCAACGATATGTCCCACTTCATGATCGCCCACCTCAACAACGGACGCTATGGTGGTACACAGCTATTGCAGGAAGCCACCGTGCTCGAGATGCACAGGCAGCAGTTCAGCCATCATCCACGCCTTGCCGGCATGGCCTACGGGTTCATAGAACAATATGTCAATGGACATCGCGTCTTGCAGCACGCCGGTGCGGTCCCCGGCTATCGCAGCCTGCTGCTCCTGCTTCCCGGCCAGAACACAGGCTTTTTCATCGCCTACAACGCCTCCTCATCCGCCCTGTGGGAGGAGTTGCTCGGTGGGCTGATGGATCAGTTTCTTCCTCCTGCCGGTGAAATCCAGCCGCTTGACCCTGCTCCAGAGACGGACCTCAGCCCTTACACTGGCTACTACCGGCTCACCAGGTACAACCGTGGCACACTGGAAAAGCTGTTGTCGCTCTTCAATAGCACAGTTCATATCGACTCTGATTCGGCTGGTTATCTCATCACCCGCGACGGTGCACGCTGGGTCGAAGTGGAGCCTCTGCTCTTTCGCCAGCAAAGGGGAGAAGCCTACCTGGCCTTCAAGGCGGACGGCGGCGGGATCACACATCTGTTTCGCACCATTGCGACGGGAGGGGTATTCCCGGGAGCCTACGAGAAGCTCGCATGGTACGAGACGCCAGTATTTGTCAACGAGTTCTACCTGTCCTGGGTGTTGTTCTTGCTCATTACGTCATTGGTTTGGCCCATGACTGCTGCAGTTCGGCTGCTTTGGCCGCGGTGGCGGCAGGAGGCCCGGTGCCGAGAAACCAGGAGCGACTCGACCGCAAGGTTGCTCGTCATGCTCTTTGGTATGGGTTCGATCTGGTTTGCTGTCGGGTTCATACAGAAGTCGTTTCGGATGGTCGAGCGGGGCGGAGGAGAACTGATCTATGGTATGCCACGGGATATGGATCTGTTGCTCTGGATTCCAGTCGTGCAGGTGGGCCTGCTGGTGATCCTGCTGGGATGCACGATCCTGGCCTGGCGCAGACACTACTGGAGTCTGGTCGGACGCCTGCACTTCAGCGCCCTTACTCTGGCTTGCCTGGCCTGGGTCGTCTTCGCCGCGCAGTACAATTTGATCGGCCATCTGTACTGAGAAGCGCCTTAAGGGCGCCCTGGCCCTCTCGATATAGAGAAAGCCGGCACAGTCGAACCGTCATATCGATGACAACAACCGCGTCGTGCACATAGGCGACATCGACAATCAGTTGCACAAGATGTTCAGTAACGTCGAGCAGCTCCTGTCCAGTGAGGGATGTGGAGTGGACTACATAACCAACGCTGTCGCCTACCTAAAACGTGCGGAAGATGTAGCCGCGTTCCAGCGCTTGCGAGATCCAGCGGATTTCCAGGCCATTTCGTGAATACGGTATGCGCGCTGACGTTTGCCGGCCCGTGTGGCTGTGCGAGATAGAAGTGACGGCCATTCTGCCGCGGGATCACTGACGATCAGCATAGGTAGAGTCCCGGGTGAACGGCGGGTTTAAAAACCACCGCAGATGATTTATGGTGGCCGCACCTCACCTTCACGTAGCGACCGTCATGCCGTCTAGATACATCACCACTGTCACGATCATCCTATTCCTGACTGCTTGCCAGTCGAATCCTGAACGAGTGAGTTCTCTTGCCTTCGAGTTTGCACTCGTTGGTGACGGACCCAATGTGGATTACAACGAACCGAAGTATGAACGGATGATCGACGTCAACAACGCACGGCGGAATCTGTCCTGGGTCATCCACGTGGGAGATCTCAAAGGGGGAGGGCAGTCCTGCGACGATGCCATGCTGCGGGATCGGTATGATCTCAATCAACGCTTCGAAATCCCGTTCATACTGACACCCGGCGACAACGACTGGTTCGATTGCAGTCGGCAATCCGCAGGTGGATATGATCCCTACGAAAGACTTACATTTCTGCGTAGGCTGTTTTATCCCAATGCTCAGTTGACGACCGGACAGAATCCCATGCCCGTAACCAGCCAGGCAGACGATCCGCAATTCGGTGAGTTTGTAGAAAACGTCCGCTGGACACACCATGGAATTGTTTTTGCCACGCTCCATCTGGTGGGACTGAATCCCGGTAGTGCGGAGACGCCCCGTGACACAAAACGGATGAATGCAGCCATAGACTGGATGCAGAAGGCTTTCCAGCAAGCAGAGGAAATTGATGCGGCCGGGATCTTCCTCGCAACCCAGGTTGACCCGTGGATATTCAGCGGGCTGCCCGGCCTTCTTAGACAGATCTGCCCCACCTGTCCGCTGATTCGACCCAGCATGATGCGGCTGCATAACGGATTGGTCGATCTTGCCAAGGAAAGTGATCGACCCATCATACTGGCAGTTGGTGACACCCACGTATTTAGGGTTGATAAGCCCCTCTATGATACTGGTGACGGAAAGTTGGTCGAGCAGTTCACCCGTCTTGAAGTATTCGGTCACCCGTACGTCCACTGGGTTCGGGTCAAGGCGGATCTGGATACTGAGGAGGTGTTTGAGATTCATCAGGAACTGGTGAAAGCGAATTTTGGCCAGCCCTGAAGCTGGCCGCCACCCCCAACGATTTCATAATGCTGCAATTGGGGTCTTTGCTAAGGTACCGTAAGGGAGTGAACTTATGGATTGGCGAGAAGAATACAAGCGCAAGCTGGTCACTGCAGCAGAGGCAGTAGCGAACGTACAGTCCGGTAATCGCATTGCCTTCAGCGTGAACGAGCAGCCGATCACCCTGTCCGAGGCGCTGACGGCAAGGCTAGTCGATCTACACGATGTCGAAATCCATATTACAAACCCGATGATCGACTTTGGCTGGTTCGAACCGGGCATGCGCGAGTTTTTCGACGTAAAACAACTCAGCTATGCCGGCAGAGCAGCGCGCGCCATGTCGGATCGCAGGGAAATCGACTATATGCCTCTGCTCTATTCGATCTGGTTAAAGGCAGAGAAGGAGGGACGGCCAGGTATTAGGGGCACGGATGTTTTCATGATGCTGGCGTCGCCGCCGGATGAGCACGGCTTTCTGAGCTTTGGCTGGTCCATCTGGGGTAAGAAGTCGTACCTGGATAGTGCCAAAACGGTGATGGTCGAGGTAAACGAAAACCTACCCAGACTCTATGGCGACAATCTCTTCCACATTTCCGAGGTAGACCACGTAGTCGAACACAGCTATCCCCGTGCTGCGTATAAGCAACCGGAACCGGAAGACTACATGAGAGCCATCGGACAACATGTGGGAACCCTGGTCAGGGACGGCGATACGATCGCCATCGGTGCCGGTGGGATCGGGACCACCCTGTGTGCTCAGGGCATCTTCGATGACAAGAATGACCTCGGTTATCACGCTGAGAATATCGTGCCGGGAATCGCGCCGCTCGTGAGGAAGGGTGTGATGACAGGAAAGTACAAGACCATCAACCGGGGTAAGGTGGTCTGCAACAACTTTCTGGCGGATCCGGCTAACGATCATGATTATGTTGACCGAAACCCTCTGTTCGAGCTCCACCCCCAGGAATACGTCGTTAACATCAAGACAATTTCCGCCCATGACAGCATGGTGGCGATCAATGCTGCTCTATCCGTCGACCTGACTGGTCAGATCGCTTCGGAGTCAATAGGATACCGCATGTACACGGGCTCGGGAGGACAGCCGAGCTTTGCCATCGGTTCCATGCTCTCCAAAGGGGGACGATCCATCATCATGCTTCGCTCGACCTCTAACGACGGTAAAGTGTCGCGAATAACGTCCGGCCTGGAACCTGGGACGGTCGTCACCGTGCCAAGGAACTTTGCCGACTATATCGTGACCGAATTCGGCATAGCAAGTCTGTTGGGAAAATCGCAGCGGGAGAGAGCACTGGAGCTTATCTCGATAGCACATCCTGACTTTCGCGACGAGCTTGAGCAGCAGGCCAAGAAGCTGTTCTGGCCATAGACCGTGACCACCCGATTTTGCAGGCGGTCCCGCGTAAGCTTGACTTCCCATCTGCCAGGCGGATAATTCCCTTTGAGCGTACTTCGCGCCAAACCTCGGCGGCCTTCCACAGCAAGGCCCAACGATTCGAGGCAAAGGGGAGCATATCCTCGAAGTGTCATCGTTAACCGGACCTTGAAAGGAGGCCGCTGTGGGGGCTCTGCTCAGGGTGTGGCATACCGATGACGGCTCGCAAAGATCTCAAACGGCTCGTTCGAGCACGTATGAACAAAACCGGCGAATACTACACGTCTGCCCTTCGGTATGTCCGCGCACGCAAACCGAAGGAGAACACCATGACCGAGGATACGAAAGCAGGCAGGTTGCTGAAGAATCGCTTCGTTCTGGAGCAGAAACTTGGCAGTGGTGGTATGGGAGATGTCTACAAGGCGCTGGATCTCAGGCAGCAGGAGGCACAGGTTCCCAATCCATACATTGCCATCAAGCTTCTGGCTAAGGACTTTGCCAAGCACAAAGACGCCGTCGTCACGCTGCACCGCGAGATGGCCAAGACGCGCCAGATGCGCAGCGAACACATCATGGGGATGTATGACTTTGACGCGGATGGCGATACCGTCTTCGTGGCGATGGAGTTATTGGATGGTTTGCCGCTGGATGATTTTCTGAAAGAGCATCCTGAGGGAATTTCTCACGAAGATGCCTGGAATCTCATTCGGGGGATCTGCGAGGCACTGAAAGTCGCTCATGGCGTAAACATAGTGCATGCAGACTTTAAGCCCGGCAACGTATTCTACACTGCAGACAAAGTCGCCAAGGTCTTTGATTTCGGCATTGCAAGAGCAGTTCCATCTGCGTTTTCGGAGGATGCACCAGAGACAGCGGAGGAAGGACGAGATAAGACAGTTTTCGATCCTGCAGCGCGGGGTCCCCTGACACCGGCCTATGCCAGCTACGAAATGCTCACCGGAGAGGCACCGTCAAGATCCGACGATGTCTACGCAGTAGCGCTGGTCACCTACGAGCTGTTCACCGGAAAGCATCCCTACAATCGTCTGTCTGCAGACAAGGCGTTGCAGAAAGGGCTTGAACCTGAACCGGTTCCGTTTCTGAAATCGAGTCACTGGCAGGCCCTCAGAAAGGCGCTGGAAATCAAGGCAGAGAACCGGACAGAAACCATCGAAGAGTTTATGGAAGGGATGTTTTAGGAGCTTCCTATAAACTGTTTCCCTGTTGCGGGCGTCATAGGGGGATCACCTTTCACTTGAAGAGCGCAATGTTCACATATCATCTGTGGAACGCATCGCGCAGTATGCGAAGAAACCCGTGGCTGACCTGCTTAGTCGTCTTTGCCATCGCGCTCGGAATCGGCGTGAGCATGACGATGCTCACGCTCTATTTCCTGATGGCGCAAAATCCCATCCCCCACAAGAGCGAACGACTCTACCGCGTGCAAGTCGACAGTTGGGGTCCACTCAGCCCATTCGACTCCGATCGACCGGAGAGAGCACCCAGCCAACTCACCTACCGGGATGCCATGGCATTTCTCGAATCGGGTCCGGCACGACGGCAGGTAGCGATGTACGAAGCGAGGCTGATCGTAGAGCCTGCCCGTGCGGATCAGCTACCGGAGGAGGCAGGCGCCAGAGTCACGACCGGTGATTTTTTTGACATGTTCGACGTACCATTTCTGTACGGTGCCGGCTGGGATAAGCTGGCCGATGCAAGTGCGTCCCAAGTAGTCGTACTGACGCGCAAGGCCAACGACAGGTATTTTGGAGGTGAGAATTCCGTTGGCGAAGAACTCAGGCTGAACAGTCGAGTGTTCACCGTAGTTGGTGTCATGGACAACTGGCAGCCGATACCGAGGTTCTACGATGTCATTACAGACCCGGTCAATATGGTCAGAGATCTCTTCATACCGTTTGCTTTGACAGCCGGCATGTCATTGGATACAACCGGCAATGACTATGGCTGGAAGGCAGAATCCATTAGTAACTTCAACGACTGGCTCCAGTCCGAAGCGGCTTGGATTCAATACTGGGCTGAACTGGAAGATGAGCAGGCAGCGGATGAATACCGTTCGTTTCTCGACAACTATGTCAGCGAGCAGAAGAAGCTCGGGCGGTTTGAAAGGCCGCTCAATAATCGTATCCACACGGTGATGCAATGGATGGACTACAACGAAGCTGTACCGGAGTCCGTAAAGGTGTTGGTTGGGATCGGTATCCTATTCATGATCGTATGCTTGCTGAGCAGTGTTTCCCTGTTGATGACCAAGTTCAACGGCAGGACCGCAGAGGTGAGCCTGCGTAGAGCATTGGGTGCAAGCCGCTTCATCATCCTCAATCAACACCTTATCGAGATCACCGTCATGGGTGTCTTAGGCGGTCTCCTGGGCGTCTGTCTAACGAAGGCCGGCTTGATGGCAATGAAGGCAAATGTGTTTCTCTCTCCAGATGGATTGTTTCGTATGAACGGGACCCTGATCGGATTGGCGTTTCTTCTTGCTGCTGGCACCAGTCTTATCGTTGGGCTTTATCCCGCGTATCGCGCCTGTCTCATCGAGCCAGGTCAACAGCTAAAGACACAGTAGGAAGCGACGGATGGAATTCAGGCCGATAGTCAGCGCCCTCAGGTTCCACAAAACCAGCTTTGTGCTCGTCGTTGCCCAAATCGCCATCACCCTGGCGATCATCGTCAACGCAGCGTTTATCAGCAAGTACCTGATCGTAAAGGTCAACAGGCCGACCGGTATGGATATCGACAACATCATCGTAACGGAAGTGCGCGGTTTCGGTGCAGCCTTCGATACGATTGCCAGCATGAAAGACGACATGCGCGCCATCCGCGCCATACCGGGGGTTATCGCCGCGACCGTCACCAACCACGTTCCACTGAGCGGTTCGGGCTCGGGTACAGGGCTACGCTCGGTGCCGGACGAGACGGCCGTATCTGTGCCGACGGCTCGTTACCAAATGAGCGAATGGGGTGTCGACAGTCTCGGGGCTGAACTGATTGAAGGCCGAAGCTTCTACGCTGAAGAGATCGAATACGGTCAGTCGCGAGCCGACTCCGTTATCGTCACCAAAGCGCTGGCCGACAAACTCTACCCCGAAGGAGACGCGCTCGGCAAACCCGTCTATTGGACCAGCCTGCGGCCAGCGACGATCGTTGGCATCATCGGCCATATGCAGGGCGCCTGGACCGATTGGGACCACCTCAATCACGTCGTTATACACCCCGGCGTACCCATTGGGGACAGCAATCGCTATCTGATCAGGACATTACCGGGCGAAAGAGACCGTCTGTTAGCGGAAATCGAAGAAAAACTCGCCGAGACCCCCAATCGCGTAATTAAGTCTGTCCGCACCCATCGAGATATAGTCGACAGGACCTACCATACAGATAAACTCATGGTTGGCATTCTGGTGATAGTGAGCTTGCTGCTCGTCATATTGATCTGCCTGGTGATCGTTGGCTTGGTATCCTATTTCGTGACGGAGCGCACCCGACAGATAGGGACACGCAGAGCTCTAGGAGCGACTCGATTCGATATCCTGCGATATTTTCTCATGGAGAACTGGATTATTACCACGACGGGTGCGGTGTTGGGGAGCTTTCTAACGGTCTTGATCAGCTACGTGATGGAAACCAGTCTCTCGCTGCCCAGACTGGACTCGACCTATCTGTTGATCTCTATTCTCGTGCTATGGGTCATCAGTCAGGCGGCCGCATGGTTTCCGGCTCGCCAAGCCACCATGGTTTCGCCTGCCATTGCCACGCGCAGCGTCTGAGTGTGTGGCGCCAAGTCTGAGTGTGCGTCGCCATGTTTGAGTGTGCGTCGTCATGTCTAAGTGTGCGCCACAACGTCTAAGGGCCCACCTGATCAGGTAGAAGGAGCGTCAGGCATGTGCGTACCTAAGCAGCGGTGACCTCCGACAGCAGCTCTCTGTAATAAACGTAGTTCTCAAATGGCACATCTTCTCGAACCCGACCATTCGCAAGGGGCAGATAGCCGCCATCCGCCAGAAGTTGCGGCACTTTCTCCTCTACCACGCGTTTGATCGATGCTTTGCTCTGCCTCAGGACATCCAGATCGATACCCCCGATAAGGCGCAGCTCCTTGCCGAATTGGCGACGGATGGACGCATAGTCCATCGCCTTCAGGCTGGCTTCCACCGCCCACAGACAGTTGAAGCCCCACTTCAGTATCGATGGGATCAGCACCCGCGCATTGGCGTAGGTGCGAAAGATGATCGTCTTCACCCCATGGCGTTTCAGGACCTCGAGGGTAGGTTGATAGCTTGGCAGTACCAGATCTTCGTACATCTCGGGCGACATCAAGGGTTTGTCATTCCCCCCGATCGGCTCACTGAAGATGGCTGCATCGGCATCGATCTCCCCGAGGACCCGTTCGGCCATTCGAGCGGAGAACTCCCCTTGGATCGCCATGATGTCTCGAATCAGTTGCGGTCGATCGATGATCAGGTCCATCACCTGCATGAAGACCGAACCGCTCTGAACACCCATGGTCAGAAAGAAGCCACGGTGTACGTTCAGCATGACCGTGGCTTCTCCGCTGTGACAGGATGCCACCAACTGCTGCCACGATTTAGAGAGTCTCTCTGGATCGGCAGCGTCCAGGTGTTCTCTGAACGTGTTCAGTTCGGCGTTGGTGGTGGGTCGCGTGTCCAACGCCGGACGGGGCTCCAAGTCCACCTGGATCTCCCTACGCCGGTCGTACTGGAAGCGCTCAGAGAGTTGCATGTCCGGTGGCAGGCCTTGGTTCCGCCATGCATCGATCACCTCTTCTCTGATGCCCTCTTCAAAGAGAGGAACACGATCCGGGGACCCATACTGTATGGTTTCTCGAAATCGTTGTTGGCTGGTCATCTGCGCGGGCGACATGGTTACGACCTCCTTCGTCCGAGAGCAGGCCCTCGAACCTGCTCTGAAGTCCCTGGCCTGGAGCATCGCGTTTTCAATCTGTTCATCACTCCGATGTCGGGTCAGAGATTCTGAGCCTTCACGTATTGCTCGGTGTGAGACTCCTTGGAGTCGAGCAGCTCGAGCATCTCGCTGAATCTGGGATCTTCACGAATTGGATCCCACCACTTCGCTCCGCGCAAGGTATCGAGCATCCTACCATCTTGATCTTCAATGGCTGCCTCGATCAACCTGAAGGTGTTGTCGAGGTCCTGTACTGCAAGATAGCTCTCGGCAGAGATGGATCTATCCGTGTTCTGTGCTTCAACCAATATCCGCATCGCACGTTCCCTTTCCCCGACCCTGACCAATGCAGAAATATATGCTTCGGGGTTTACAGTACCATCCAGCTCCCATGCCTCTGCCAGGACGGATCTTGCCTGTTCGAACTTCCCCAGATGAATGAGGGCATACATTTGCATGCGCAGGTTAGGTGCTCTTGCCCGACCAACCGGCAGGAAGTTCAGGGCCTGCACGTAAGTCTCCAATGTCTGCTGGTAGTCGCCCGCGACAAACAAAACCCACGCATATCTATTCAGAAATGGCGCTTGTTGTCTACCCGTGTCGAGTACGGACGCCGTTGCCATATGCGTGAGCGCGTCCTGGGTTCTCCCCTCGCGCAGAGCGATCGTCGCCAGGTTGACGTGATTCCACTTTGCTCCGGGGTCATCAGACCGGCCTGTCTGTGTAAATATCGCTGCCGCATTGGCGTAGTCCAGATCCAAACCCAGGTAGATGTTTCCAAGGCTCTGAGTCAGTTCAGTTTCATTGGGATTGAGCGCTATGGCTTGGTCTATCGCTGCATGGGCAGCTAGAGAAGCCTGTTCAAGCGACATACTACCGCCAATACGTCCAGTATAGATCTGCGCAAGCTGTACGTATGCGTAGGCGAATTCGGGATCGGCTTCAACAGCTTTGCGTAGATCCTGTTCGCGCAAGGCCGGATCAGCTATTGTTGCGGCGTTGAGGAAATGTCTGTATGCCTCAGCGTTCGTATTGAAGGCGAGCGCACCCCAAAACGCATACCGTTTGATGATATCGAAGCGCAGTCTGTTCTCGACAACCTGCACGACGTTTTGTGCCACACCCACCTGCATATCGAATCCGTCAGTTAGGGTCCTCTCATAAGACTCGGACCATACGTGTGCGTTGTCTTCTGCCCGGATGAGCTGTGTGGTGATGTGAAGCCTGTCTGCCAGGCGCTGGACGCTACCTTCCAGCACGTAGGCGACATCAAGGGTGTCAGCAATGGTCGCAGGGCCGTCACCCGTGTCGGCAGATGGAAACGAAACGACCTTCAGTTTCCCAAAAGGCGGCTCGTCGAATTGTCTTTCCACCAACGTGTCCACGATACTCTCAGACAGTCCTTCAGCAAAGTATCCGGTTTCCTCGTCGGTACTCATATTGGTAAACGGCAGCACGGTGATCGAGTAGGACGTAGTCAAGTCGTTGTACAGGCCATACAGAAGCGACCCGACAGCAACGATTAATACAGCGATGAGCCCCAATCCGATGCGTGCAGTTTTTTTCCATCTGGGCGGCCTGAGCGTCTGTGGGTTTGGCAGGCCACCAACGCCCTGTTCTGCGGGCAGGTTGGCCCCAAACGTTGCGTCTTCAGCGTCAAGCTTGAGCGCACTGAGAAGTTTCTCGCGGTAACTTCCCTCTTCCAGTTCATGCTTCAGGATTGCCTGGGTGAGTCCGATAGACAATCTGAGACCACCGGTAAGCTGCGTTTCCTTCAAGTGCACGGCGACAAGATGCTGGTCGTTCTCCAACGCGAAGTTGACCTCATCGCGGCAGTTTCTGGACTGAATGGAATCGGGGGTCACAAAGTAGAGGAAGTGACTGGCCCCCTCGATTGCCCGAGCCAACTCCTCCGTCCACTCCTCTCCAGGGGCGATGCCCTCGTCGTACCAGATATTGCAGCCGCGATCCACAAGCCAAGAGAGTTCTGGATAGACGAGATCCGAATCTGCATGCGCGTAACAGACGAAAACATACGGCTGATCACCCTTGTAAGCGGGCAGGGGTCTTGCCGGGTTCCCTCTTGCCTGATCAGGGCCATCCATACCGTAATCCACACATTTTGCAGTAGATTAATACTACGCGCGAGCCGTCGGATTGGCAAAAGCCACCGAATTGCTGCTCGTCTATTCAACGGGCCAAACGCCGTGTAGCTGTGTAATAATCGCGACATGACTGAATCACTGAAGGTGCTTGAAATTGGGGGTGGTGTATCCGCCGCATATGCTGCCAGGTTGCTGGGCGATCACGGCGCGGACGTCGTCAAGGTTGAACCGCCCGCGGGCGATCCCACGCGTGCCCGCGGCCCGTTTCCGAATAACGAGGCGGATGAAGAGAGGAGCGGCCTTTTTCTCGCGCTGAATCTCAACAAACGCAGTGTGTGTCTCGACCTCGCGGTAGCGGCGGCGCGCGAG
>CEQE01032090.1_pt1 | contig 16745 bp, 15 predicted proteins | sample 356201 | NCBI WGS metagenome assembly CEQE01 (sample SAMEA2619970, study PRJEB7988) | marine metagenome | biome: marine biome (ENVO:00000447); feature: mesopelagic zone (ENVO:00000213) & marine oxygen minimum zone (ENVO:01000065); material: "saline water (ENVO:00002010), including plankton...
AAGAGGTACCGTTGGTACCGTTACCTGAAATGTTTAAAGAGTGGAGGAAGGTTACCAGGTTGGTATTGGGGGACAGGTTGAGTTTTTTTCTCAAACGATAGCGACGGCTTTCTACGGACCGGATGGAGAGTCCCGCAAGATTTGCGATCTCTTTGGTGTTCTGGTTCATTTTGAGGTAAGTACAGATTTTCATGTCCGCCGGCGTCAGATCGGGAAAATTATGGGAAAGAGTTTCCAAATATCCGGGATAGGCAGTCATGAACTGCTTTTCAAACTCCTGCCAATCATTTTTTCCGTTGGAAGCCTCTTTGAGTTTGGACCGGAGTGGTTTTAAGACGGCCCGTTCCTCCTTGCTGGTCAGCAGGTTGGAAAAGTAGTCAACATCCTTCTTCAGTGAGTCTAAAAGTTCATTTTTTTGAATAACGTAGGTAGACATGTTGGCCAATTCACACTCTTTACACTCGAGCTCCGTTTTGAATACACTTCTGTCATGTTCGGCAATACGCCTCTTCTGGTCGGCGGTAGCTCGCTGGTTTCGGAAAAAAATAATGCCCAGACCCAGTATGAGGAATGTGAAAATAGAGGCCTGAGCGGTTTGTCGCCGCTTGGTTCGTTCTTCATCCAGGGCATGCTGATTGGTTTGAAGGCTCAGTGTCAGCTCGGAGCTGAGTTGAGAATGATCAATCTTGCGTGCTGAAAGGTCATCTTTTATTTCTGAAATACTATTTGATATAATTTCAGCGCCGCTCATATCTCCAAGCTGTATCAGAACTTGTTCTTTTTTCTCCAGAATTTGTATTTCATAGGTCAATAAGGAATCCAACATTTTTTCCTGGTTTTCTACAGATATATGGGTCTGGCCTGGCAGAGGGTGAGAAAAGCTTAGGGCAGTGAAACAAATCAAAATGCAATATTTCATTACATTAATACTACGCATTCTACGCATATATTGCGAACATTTTTTTATTAAATGCGTAGTGTTTTTTAAGCTATAATTGTAATATTATTTGGCGTCGGTAAAAGGTTTGCGTGGAATAAAAAAAATACCAATATTGTCTCAAATACCGAGAAGGGGATGATCTTATCCCATCTATCATTACCTTTTTTCTTTTAGTTCAAATGGGCCAAAATCGTGAGTTATCAATCAAAGGAGATTTTTGGAAAGTGAGTGGTAATAAAAGATAATATTTTGGAGGAAATATTTCAAAAACCACTACGCAAAATAATTTCAGGAAGAAAAATTTCCCTCTTCATCTTCCGTAACAATATTATGGCGGTAAAAATCAATGACAACTACGGTAATACTACGTAAATGCGTTAATTTGAAGTAGGAGGGCGGTTTTTCGGGATTGGGGAAAATGGTGGTAAGCATTTAAGGCTCTCAAGGGATTTTGGGAACTAACACCTGTTCAGGCGTTTCAGGTGAAGTAAATTCCTGTGAAATGTTTGTTGATTATGCAAAAATCAAGGTCTCGGCTGGCAACGGTGGCAACGGCTGTGTCAGCTTCCGGAGGCAAAAGTTTGTTCCCAAAGGAGGTCCTGACGGGGGTAACGGAGGTAAAGGAGGCGATGTTATCTTCAGGGTGGACAGTCAGCTCCACACACTTCAGGACATAAAGTATAAAAAATCCTATAGTGCTGCTAACGGAGGAGACGGCTCCAGCAGCCGGAAAACAGGTCAGAATGGAGATGATATCATTATACCTGTTCCACCGGGCACCGTCCTTACAAAAGTGGGAGAGAAAAGGATCGCCGCCGATCTGGTGAAAGAAGGGGACGAGTTCCAGGGAGCTGAAGCGGGCCTTGGCGGACGGGGCAATCATGAATTTGCCACATCCACGCACCAGTCTCCCCGTGAGTCTGAGCCGGGTAAGCCCGGTGAAGAGTTTATCTATGAACTGGAGCTTAAACTGCTGGCCGATGTGGGCCTTGTGGGCCTGCCCAATGCCGGTAAGTCTACACTCCTTTCCAAACTGTCCGCAGCCCGGCCAAAAATCGCTGATTATCCTTTTACCACACTGGAGCCGCATCTGGGCATTGTGAAATACGGCGATTTCGACTCTTTTGTCATGGTGGACATCCCCGGCCTCATCGAAGGTGCCAGCAAGGGAAAAGGGATGGGGATTCGGTTTCTTCGGCATATCGAACGGACGTCCGTCCTGGCACTTCTTATCGATATTACTGATGAGGATCCGGACGCTACCGTGTCTACTCTTCTGGATGAATTGAAAAATCATAACAAGGCACTTCTTAAAAGACCCAGAGTGGTGGTCTTTACCAAGCGGGACCTACTGCCTGCCGAGGCTGAACTACCTCAGCTTAAAGACGGCGAGACCGCCTCATTTATCTCCTCAGTTTCCGGGGAGGGGCTTTCTGAGCTTGTTCCCCAACTGGCACAACTTTGCCATGAAGACTGATCAACTCCGCTCACTTCTGACACTTGGGAGTATTCCCGGCATGGGGCCAGCCCGGATCCGGACAGCCGTCAGCACTTTCAAATCTCCCCGGGGTGTCTTTGAAGCCTCTTTCAATGACCTGTGCCAGATGAAGGGGATAAATATGAAGCTGGCCAGAAACATTTTGGACTTTTCCCGGACCGACAGTGCGGATATACAGATGGAAAAAGCTGCAGAATCGGGTGCCCATATCATTACCATCTGGGATGACAGCTATCCACCCCTCCTCAAAAAGATCTATGATGCACCTGTTCTCCTTTATCTGAAAGGGTCGGTAGAAAACCTTAATAACGACGCCGTGGCCGTTGTTGGTACCCGCAAGAGCACCCCTTACGGTAAGAGAGTGGCAACTGAACTGGGGGAAGGGCTTGCCTCGGCAGGGCTCACTGTGGTGAGCGGCCTTGCCAGTGGAATTGATACGGTGGCGCACAAAGCAGCACTGTCGGTAGATGGTCTTACCACGGCGGTGCTGGGGAACGGCCTTGACACAGTTTACCCCTCAGCAAACAGGCAGTTGACAAAGAATATTGAAAAGAACGGTACGATAATTTCCGAGTTTCCCTTCGGCACCAAACCGGACGCCTCCAATTTCCCCAAGCGGAATCGCATCATCAGCGGTCTTTCCCATGCAACCGTGGTGGTGGAAGCGGGAGACAGGAGCGGCGCCATTCTCACCGCTCTCGATGCCGTGGATCAGAACAGGGATCTGTTTGCCGTGGCTGGCCGCCTCACAGATTCGAAAAGTCTTGGTTGCCTCCGGCTTATCCGTAACGGCGCTATTCCGTATCATACTGTTCAGCATCTGCTGGATATTCTCAATCCACGCCTCAGTGAGCCGTTGACTTCGGTACAGAAGGAGATGGACCTCCATCTCACAAAAGAGGAGAAAAAACTGTTCAGCAAGTTAACAACCGACCCGAAACATGTGGACGATATTGTCACCGCTGCCGGAAGCGATCCTTCAACCGTTCTCACACTTTTACTTGAACTTGAACTGAAAGGGGCCGTTCTTCAGCTGTCAGGTAAACACTATGTACGTGCGTAGAAGAGGAAGGCAGATTAAATTTCTTGACTGAAGAAGATGAGTCTATGAGTTCTGATAACGACAAAAATAACAGGTGGTCCGCAGTTAAGGTTATGCTGGATAATGCGGAAAATGTCATCCTTTCCACACATATGAATCCGGATGGCGACGGCCTTGGATCACAGCTTGCCATGGCAAACTATCTTGAGAGCCACGGAAAGACCGGTACCATCCTTAATCCGTCACCTGTTCCTGAAGACCTCCATTTTATGATGGATTATGCCGATTTCCGCCACTACGATAGGGATAACCACAACCATCTCTTGGCGAAGGCTGACCTGGCCATCATTTTTGACATTGGTGATTATGGACGCTTGGGCTACCTGGGGGAAGATTTGCTTCAATGCAAAATGAAGACGATCTCTATCGACCACCACCCTCATGAAAATCAAAATGGTTTTTCTCATGTCGTTCACGATGTCTCTGCCTGTGCCACAGGTTACCTCGTCTACGATTTTCTGAAGTATGCGAATGGGTCTGAGCAGACTATTCCTGAAACAGTGGCCAATGGGCTCTACGTTGCGCTCATGACAGATACCGGTTCCTTCAGGTTCAACAATACCGATGCCAGGGCCCACGAAATGGCCAGTGAATTGATCCGGTCCGGTGTCAAGCCTTACGATCTTTATCAGCAGGTCTACGAGTCTATGCCCATGGAAAAGGTGAAGCTTATGGGAACTGTGCTGGAAGATATTCATCTTTCCGCTGCCGGTAGACTGGCATGGTTTACGGTCACCCGAGAGATGATCGAAGATACGGGAGCATCCAGTGGACATGTGAGCGGTTTTACGGACACTGTCCGGTCCGTGAAAGGTGTTGAAGTAGCCGTTATGATACATGAAATTTCCGATAACAAAACTCGACTGAATTTCCGCTCCAAGGGAAAAGTGAAAATTGACGGCTTGGCCCGGGAGTTTGGTGGTGGTGGTCACCCATTTGCCGCTGGTGCGGTTGTTAAGCAGGCTCTGGACACAACCAGAGAGGCGATCATCCCTGCAACTGTAAGTGAGATTGAGAAACAGTTGGGAAAAGACAGTTAGCTGTGAAAATCACCATTGCCAAAGATGCGGGCTACTGTTTCGGTGTGCGGGACGCCGTGAACCTTGCCTATAAAAGTGCCGAGGAAAACGGTGAGATCTACATGCTGGGAGACATTGTTCACAACGAGCAGGTGGTATCGGATCTGGCTGGTACGGGAACGAAAGTGGTAGACAATCTAAACGGGATACCCAATGATAAACCGGTCCTTTTCCGTGCCCATGGCACTGAAACCAAGGTGTGGGAGGATGCTCTCGGTAAGGGGCTGGACATTATTGATGCCACCTGTCCCCTGGTGCAGGAGATACATGATGAGGTGAGAAAGCTCGCAAAGGATGGTCGGCAGATCATTATTATCGGCGACCACGGGCATGACGAAGTTGTGGGCATTATGAGTCATGCGAAGAATTCCGTTGTCATTGCCTCACCAAAAGAAGCTCATGCTCTCAACAAAATGAAGCGGGCGGGCGTGGTGAGCCAGTCAACCCAGTCCATTGAGAATGTTCAGGAAATCATCAATATTTTGATGACAAAAGTATTCGATCTTCATTTCATCAACACGATCTGCTTTCCTACAAAGCAGAACCAGGAGCAGATAAAAACATTGGCTTCTGAAAATGATGTTATGGTTATAATAGGTTCATTTACCAGTGCCAACTCCAAAAGACTTACTCTGTTGTCGCTGGAAATAAATAAAAACACGTACCAGGTGAATAGCGCTGACGAAATCGATCCCTCGTGGTTTGATCAGGGGGAAAAAGTCGGTATCTCTGCCGGAGCTTCCACACCTGATTATCTTATTGATCAGGTCTACCAAAAGATTAAACAGCTTTCACCTGAACTCGAGGAGGTGTACGAATAATGGAAAAAGGTTCATTTGAAGTAAAGGTCGGTTTGGCAGAAATGTTAAAGGGTGGCGTCATTATGGATGTCACCAATGCTGAACAGGCAAAAATTGCCGAGGATGCCGGTGCCGTCTCCGTTATGGCACTGGAGCGCATTCCGGCTGATATCCGTGCTGACGGCGGCATTGCTCGTATGTCCAGTCCGCAGGTGATCAAAGAAATCCAGGAAACTGTCTCCATTCCTGTCATGGCGAAATGCCGCATCGGCCATTTTGCCGAGGCGCAGGTGCTGGAGTCACTAAGTGTCGATTTTATCGATGAGAGTGAAGTGCTAACGCCGGCGGATGAGCACAATCATATTGATAAGCACGCATCCAAGGTACCTTTTGTCTGCGGCTGCCGAGACCTTGGTGAAGCGCTCCGGCGTATTGGAGAAGGTGCCGCCATGATCAGAACTAAAGGTGAAGCAGGCAGCGGAAATATTGTTGAAGCTGTTCGTCACATGCGGCAGGTGCAAAAAGATATAAAATTACTCACCGTCCTTGGAGACGATGAACTTATGGCCAAGTCCAAGGATCTCGGTGCTCCTTACAGCCTGGTGAAACAGGTGGGCAAGCTTGGAAAACTTCCCGTTCCCAACTTTGCTGCTGGCGGCATTGCCACTCCGGCGGATGCATCTCTTATGATGCAGCTTGGGGCGGAAAGTGTTTTTGTAGGCTCGGGTATCTTTAAGTCGGAAGATCCACCGGTAAGGGCAAAGGCCATAGTGGCGTCAGTCACTTATTATAACGATCCGGCCAAGCTGGCTGAAGTTTCATACGATCTCCAGAAAGCGATGAAGGGTCTGGATATGGCTGAGATTCCTGAAGGAGAACGTCTCCAGGAGCGCGGCTGGTAGTGAAGCGAATTGGCGTCCTCGGATTGCAGGGGGCGTATGCCAAACATTTGGCTATTCTTCAACAGCTGGATGTCCAGGCTGTGGATGTGAGAAAGGGTGAAGATCTTGAAAAGTGCCATGGTCTCATCATCCCCGGCGGGGAATCAACCACCATGACCAAGCTCATCAATGAAATTGATATGCATGACGCCTTGCTCAAATTTTCCGTTGACCGTCCGGTGTTCGGAACCTGTGCTGGTATGATACTCATGGCCACCAAAGTAGACGATGACCGAGTGGAGACACTTAACCTTCTTGACATAGAGGTAGAGCGTAACGCTTATGGACGCCAGATCGATTCCTTTATTGATGAGCTGGATGTCACAACCAACGGTCACCCCTTTTCCATGCGCGGCATTTTTATCCGGGCGCCTAGGATCAAGAACATTGGTGACGAAGTTGAGGTTCTGGCATCTGTTAATGGTGAACCGGTCCTTGTTCAGCAAGGGCACCATATGGCGGCTGCATTTCATCCTGAATTAACGGGCGAGACGCGAATTCATAACTACTTTTCTACTCTGAAAGGAGAAATGTCACTTGCCTGAAAAAACCACAATTCTGGACAGGGTCCATTCACCGGCTGATCTGAAGAAACTGGATCGCCAGGAGATCGACCAGCTGTGTGATGATGTTCGCCAGCACATCATTGATGTGGTAGAGGAGAAGGGGGGACATTTTTCTTCACCTTTAGGTGTCGTGGATCTTACCGTGGCTCTTCATAAGGTTTTTGATACTCCCAAAGATCTGCTTATCTGGGATGTGGGTCACCAGTGCTATGCCCACAAGATTGTCACGGGCCGCCGGGACAATTTCCACACTTTGCGCCAGTATGACGGCATTAGCGGTTTTTGTAAACGTGACGAAAGTGAATATGATATTTTTGGCGCCGGTCACGCCAGCACCTCCATTTCCGCCGCCCTCGGCATGGCACGAGCCCGGGACCTGAAAGGAGAAAAACAGTGCGTCGTTGCAATAATCGGTGATGGAGCCATGACAGGTGGTCTTGCCTATGAAGGTATGAATAATGCTGGTGTACTCCCGAGCCAGTTTTTGATCGTGGTAAACGATAACAAAATGTCCATTTCACATACGGTAGGTGCACTGTCCCATTACCTCACTAAAATGGTGACAAACCCGCTGTACAACCGTGTCAGGGATAAGATATGGGAATTGACAGGGATACTTCCGGGAATCTCCAAAAAAGTTGTTCGCCGGACAGCTCATTCAATCCAGGAAGGTATTAAACATCTTCTCGTACCGGGAATGATTTTCGAGGAACTGGGGCTTAGATATTTTGGTCCTATTGATGGTCACAATATGGATGAAATGATAGAGACCTTTGAGAATCTGAAAAGTGCTTCATTTCCGGCCGTTGTCCATGTTTTGACACGTAAAGGTGTCGGCAAAGAAAAAGCGGAAACTGATCCGCTAAAATATTACTCCCTTTCCGGTAACGGGGACGGTCAGGCCCAAGAGTCCATTGCGCCGGACTACAGCAAAGTGTTCGGTTCTATCGCCTGTCAGCTTGCTGAAGAAGATAAAGATGTCGTTTGTGTGGTGGCTGCCATGCGGGAAGGGACAGGCCTCGTTCCGTTTGCTGAAAAACACCCGGATCGTTTCTTTGATGGCGGCATCGCCGAAGGCCACGCCGTTACATTTGCCGGTGGTCTGGCTGCATCGGGGATGAAGCCTATTGTAGCCATCTATTCCACCTTTTTGCAGCGCAGTTATGATATGATTGTTCACGACATAGCCCTTCAGAAACTACCTGTCCTTTTCTGTCTGGACAGAGGAGGTGTTGTGGGACCTGACGGCCCCACCCATCACGGTGTGTTTGACCTCTCTTTTCTCAGATCAATACCGGGTATAGCCCTGGCGGCACCGAAAGACGGTAATGAACTGCGGAATCTGATGTACACAGGATTGAATCACTGGAAAGGTCCTTTTGTGGTGCGCTACCCGAAAGCGACATCCTTGGTTTTCGATGAATCGTTGGCGCCTGAGGCAGTTGAAGTGGGAACGTGGGAAGTTTTGAAGGAAGGAAACGACCTGGTAATCCTGGCTGTTGGTAGCATGGTTCCTGAAGCACAACATGCCGTTGAAAAACAGAACCTGGATGTTCAACTTGTGAACGCCCGTTTTGTTAAACCCTTAGATGAAAAAATGCTGGATGAGATAAGTCGACAGTTTTCAACAGTTGTCACCATTGAAGAAGGTTCTCTGGAAGGTGGTTTTGGACCAGCGGTCCTGTATGCATTGAATGAAAGAAATTTTGGTGGGAAAGTGCATCATCTGGGAATTCCTGATGAGTTTGTGGAACATGGTGATCGGCGACGGCTGTTGAACGACCTCGGCCTCACCTCGGAGAGGATTGCCGAAACTGTATCAAAACTGGTGACTTCAACCACTTTTTCTCAGTAGTCTGAACGGAGCATAGAATGAATTCAGCACTCCTTGCCGTAATCGGTTTGTCGACCTTCTATTTGGGTTACCGTTTCTATTCCAGTTGGATCTCTAACAAGATTTACAAGACTGATCCCGACCTAAAAGTACCTGCCCATGAACTGAGGGACAACGTGGATTTCGTTCCTACGAAAAAGCACATCCTTTTTGGTCACCATTTCACCTCCATCGCCGGTGCTGCGCCCATTGTCGGTCCCTGTGTGGCTGCCTACTGGGGGTGGCTGCCCGCCTGCCTCTGGATTATCCTCGGAACCGTTTTTATGGGTGCTGTTCATGACTTTGGTGCACTGGTGGTGAGCGTTCGTGAAAAGGGGCGGAGCATTGCTGATGTAAGTAGCAAGATTATGAGTGATAATGCCCGCATTATGTTCCTTCTTTTTGTTTTGATGCTTGTTTGGCTTGTACTGGCTGTTTTTGCAATGGTCATTGCCGATCTTTTTGTGGTTGTTCCCAGCGCTGTGCTTCCTATCAATATTGAGATTATACTGGCAATCGGGGTCGGTTGGCTCATTTATAAAAAAGGTGTAGATGCACTTGGCCCCTCCCTTGTTGCTTTGTTATTGCTCTACTTTTTTATCTGGGTAGGAACAAAGACACCCTTAAGTTTTGAGAGCCTGGGCATGTCACGGGCCGAAGCGTCTACTACCTGGGTTGTCTTGCTGTTTACCTACTCGGCTATTGCAAGTCTTTTGCCTGTCTGGTTCCTCCTTCAGCCGAGAGACTACATTAACAGCCACCAGCTTCTTGTCGGGCTTGGATTACTTTATGCAGGAATTTTTTATGCCCGGCCCCTCATTGAGGCGCCGGCCGTCAGGTTGGCGGTGGATCACGGCGCACCATCTATGATTCCTCTTTTGTTTGTTACTATTGCCTGTGGTGCCATCAGTGGTTTTCACGGTCTTGTCGCTTCCGGTACCACCTCCAAGCAAGTGAACCGTGTGAACGATATACGCCTCATTGGCTACGGTGGTATGCTGGGGGAGGGGACCCTGGCCTTGGCATCCATGATCGCGGCGGTGGCGGGAATTTCCCTCGTGGCTGCCTGTACGCTCCCTTCTCAGGGACAGGTTGAGAATCTGTCCTGGGCCGTTTATTATGATAGCTGGGCCCATGCCAGTGGTAACAAGGCGTCAGCTTTTGTTCTGGGCGGAGGTGCTCTCATTCAGGAATTGGGTGTTCCGGCCGAGCTGGCTAAAACTCTAATGGCAGTCCTGGTTATTTCATTTGCCGCCACAACTCTGGATACTGCCACACGTATTCAACGGTTTGTCCTTTCTGAACTTGGTAGTGCCGTGAATATAAAACTGCTCACAAACCGGTATATTGCAACAGCTGTTGCTGTTCTGCCGGCCCTTGCTTTAACTCTGTGGAATGTGAACGATCCGTCCACCGGTGCGGCCAGACAAGCGGGATGGGTGCTGTGGCCCATATTTGGCGCCAGTAACCAGATGCTGGCTGGATTGACACTAATGGTGGTAACACTCTACTTCTGGCAGCTTAAAAGACCAGTTTTGCCTGTACTTATTCCCATGATCTTTGTCATGACAGCAACACTTGTGTCTATAGTTATAAAGACAACAGATTTTTTTGCAAACAACTGGCTTCTTTTCGGCCTAAATCTGTTTCTGATTGTCCTTTTTGTCTGGATGATCTATGAAGGAGTTCAGACTGTAACCAGAAGCCGGGTGACGGGATAAACTGAAATGTCTTCAAACGGGAAACAGCAACTGGATCTTTTCTCTGATTCTGAAGCACTGTGGAAGAAAGAATCCTCTTCCGATGGTGAACGCAAATACAACTTTGAAACCGTCAGCGGCGAAAAAGTAGACCTTCTCTATTATCCCGAAAAGCCCAACGGTGAATTCATGGAAAAGATAAGCTTTCCAGGGCAATACCCTTACACAAGGGGTATCCATGCCAACATGTACCGCGGAAAATTGTGGACCATGCGTCAATTCTCAGGTTTTGGCACCCCCAAAGAGACAAATGAACGTTATCATTTTCTCATGAAAGAAGGGCAAATGGGTCTTTCCGTGGCTTATGATATGCCTACCCTTATGGGTTACGATGCGGACCACCCTATTTCCGAAGGTGAGGTGGGAAAGTGCGGTGTCTCCGTCTGTTCCCTCAAAGATATGGAAATGCTATTTCACGGTATCAATCTTGGTGATGTGAGTGTTTCACAGACCATTAACGGCCCTTCTATCGTTTTGCTGGCCCTCTATATTGCTGTTGCTGAAGGACAGGGAGTCCCTTTAAAGGATTTGAGAGGAACGCTTCAAAATGACATCCTGAAGGAATTTATTGCTCAGAAAGAGTGGATCTACCCGCCCAGAGATCACATGAGGATTATTACCGATATCATTGAATTTTGTACCGATGAGATGCCACAGTTCAACACCGTTTCCATCAGCGGCTACCACATCCGGGAGGCTGGCTCCACTGCCGCCCAGGAACTGGCGTTTACACTGCTGGATGGATTCTGTTATGTGGAGCATGCAATAGAGCGCGGTATTGATATTGACAAATTCGCACCGAGACTCTCTTTCTTTTTCAACTCCCACCTCGACTTTTTGGAAGAGATCGCCAAATTTCGGGCTGCCAGACGTATCTGGGCGCGGCATATGAAAGATAAGTACCTTGCAAAAGATCCCCGTTCCTGGAAATTGCGGTTCCACACACAAACAGCCGGTTGCAGCCTCACGGCCCAGCAGCCGGAGATCAATATTGCCCGTACAGCTTTCCAGGCCATGGCCGGCGTCCTGGGTGGGACACAGTCCCTCCACACTAACTCCATGGATGAGACGTTGGCCTTGCCGTCAAAGAAAGCCGCCGAGATTGCATTGCGAACACAACAAATTATTGCCTATGAAACGGGCGTGTCTAATGTTGTCGATCCGCTGGGAGGGTCGTGGTACATCGAATCACTTACGGATAAACTTGAGAAAGAGGCGGAAGATTACTTTGAAAAAGTAAAAAAAATAGGTGGCGTCATTCCCGCACTTGAGGAAGGTTTCTTTCAGCGTGAGATTGCTAGGTCAGCCTTTGAATATGAGAAAAAGATTAATGAAAATAGTCGTATAGTGGTGGGGGTGAATGATTTCGTTAAGGAGGATGAGGAGATAGAAATTCCTCTCATGGAGATCGGTTTGGAGGCTGAAGAAAAACAGAAGAAAAAATTGACCGAGCTCCGGGATAGCCGCAATCAGAAGAAAGTTGATGCTGCGCTCAAACGAGTAGAGGAGACATCTCGAGATGGATCAAACCTGGTTCCTCCCATTGTGGCAGCGGCGAAGGAAATGGCCACCATGGGAGAAATCGTTGATGCCATGAAGACAGTTTTTGGAGAATGGACAGAAACACCTGTAGTTTGAAAGGGTGAAGAATGAACAAGAAGTTCCTAGTTGTGATTGTGGCCGTTGCCTTACTTATGATCGTCTGGGTTGGTTTAGGTTTTGAAGGGAATGAACTTCCTTATGTTACTATTCGGGAATTGACGACCAATTATGAAAAAAAACCGGGGAAACGTTTCCGATTGGGCGGGAATGTGAAGGAAGGTTCAATTCTTCATAATGAGGATGACCTTCTTGCCCTTTCTTTTGTTCTGATGCAGGAAGGCAATGAACTGCCTGTCAGTTATCACAAGATCGTTCCTGATATGTTCAAGGATGGTTCTGAAGTGGTTGTGGAAGGCATTTACGATGGTGAATATTTCCATGCGGACAACCTGATGACAAAGTGTGCTTCCCGCTATGAAGGCGACCTTCGGGACATGGAAACATTTCTTTAGCCCTGTTCGTTAACCCTATTCCATAAAGCAATGCCTGTTTACGGTGCCTCACTCCTCAGTATCAGTCTCGGTTTAGCTGTACTTACAATTTTTCTTCTCGTCCTTTTCTTACGCAGGAATGATGACAGATTTTTCTTTGTGGCCCAAAGAACAAGCCTTAGTGTCTGCTTTCTTGTGACTTTGGCCACGGTGACGCTGTTGGCGAGCCTCGTAAAGGGTGACTTTGATGTTGACTATGTAGCGAGATATACCAGCTTGGGGACACCTACACTGTACAAGTTTACAGCAATATGGGCGGGGCAATCGGGATCGCTCCTTTTCTGGCTTTTCGTTCTTTGTTGCTACTCGGCAGTGGTTTTACTCCAAAACAGGAACAGGCATGAGAAGCTCATGCCTTACGTCATCATGACCCTGGCCGTTGTCCAGACCTTTTTTTTGCTTCTGGTAAACTTTGTAGCCAACCCCTTTTCACCGGTAGAGGCCAACTTTCCGGTTCACGATGGGCTTGGACTCAATCCTCTTTTGCAGAATCCTACCATGGCTATTCACCCGCCCATGCTCTATCTGGGTTATGTCGGTTTTTCTGTTCCCTTTGCTTTTGCTATAGCAGCTCTTTTTTCTCGGCAATTGGATGCGGTCTGGGTCCGGAGTATCCGCCGGTGGACGCTGTTTACCTGGTTGGCTCTGGGGCTTGGAATTCTCCTGGGCGGCTGGTGGGCTTATAATGAGCTGGGATGGGGCGGCTACTGGGCTTGGGATCCTGTTGAAAATGCCTCCTTCATGCCGTGGTTGACTGGTACCGCCTTCATTCACAGCATTATTATTCAGGAAAAGAAAAATATGCTGAAAGTGTGGAATATGATCCTCATTTTCGTGACGTTTGTACTCTGCATATTTGGGACATTTCTAACACGAAGTGGAATAGTTTCTTCAGTCCACTCCTTTACAGAATCTTCCCTGGGGCCCATGTTTCTTACGTTCGTCTTCCTGATTCTGGCGGTAAGTATTTATCTGCTTCTCACAAGACTTGATGATCTGAAAACTGAGAGGCGACTGGAATCATTTATTTCCAGAGAGAGCGGTTTTCTTTTTAACAACGTTATCTTTGTGAGTATCTGTTTTGCCGTTCTATGGGGAACCATGTTTCCAATAGTTTCAGAAGCAGTCACAGGGACGCAGATCACTGTGGGAGCGCCTTTTTTTAATCAGATCACCATTCCCATTGGCCTTATACTACTTTTTCTTGCGGGCATCGGCCCCCTGTTGGCATGGCGGAGAACTTCTAAAGAGAGTTTGATCAGGAACTTTTCCATTCCTGTTCTCACAGGTCTTGGGACAGTTGTTGTGGTCATGGGTTTTGGTCTAAGGACTATTTATCCTCTGGTGACGGTATTTCTCACAGCCTTTGTTACCGCCACTGTAGTTCTTGAATTTTGGAGGGGTGTCACTGTTAGGACAAGAAAATTTGGCGAAAACCCCTTTATTGCTCTTTTGAAAATGATCTCCAAGAACCGGTCACGTTACGGTGGTTACATTGTTCATATGGGAATCGTCTTCATGTTTGTGGGATTTATCGGCAAAGCTTTTGATAAAGATAAGGAATGGAGCATGTTAGTGGGAGACGAAGTTCATATTGCAGGGTATGATATTGTTCTTACGGATTTGAATGAGGAGGAGAGGCCTAACCACTTCGCCTGGATTGCGACGCTAGATGTGGTCAAAGAGGGAAAAGATGTGGTGTCACTACATCCTGAGAAACGTATCTATTTTCACCGCAATCCCAATCCCGACAGGCGGCAGCCCCACAGCGAACTTTCTCTTTACTCCACGTGGCGGGAGGATGTCTATTCTGTCTTTGGTGGAATTGACCAGGATAAGGGATTGCTTACCATCAAGATCATGGTAAACCGCCTGGTACGTTTTGTCTGGTTGGGTAGCTATTTGCTTCTTTTCGGTACTGTTATTTCCCTTTGGCCCAGCCGCGGATTTGTTAAAGGAGCCTGAGATGTTCGCAACTATTATGACCGTTCTGACATTTGTTGTGGTACTTGTCTTTTCTGTACAGCCGCTTTTTGTCTCGAAAGGAAGGAGCAGGAGTAGTTATAAAATGACGGCTGAGGCTCTTGAATTGCGTAAACTTTCACTGTACGAGCAGATCAAGGAGTTAGAACTGGAGTATGAAATGGGAAGTATTTCTTCAGCTGATTTTCAACTTAACAGAAGCGAACTCAAGCGGGAAGTATCAACGGTGCTGGAAAAGATGAATTCCATCAGTTTAGAATAACTGATCCAACATTTAGTGCTTTCTATAAAAAATATAAATAAACAGTTTGGCCACAGGCCTGTGCTCAGGGATGTTTCCCTTGAAATCGGGGATGGTGAATTGCTCGGTTTGGTTGGTCCCAACGGCTCGGGAAAATCGACACTTTTGAGAATAGTGGTGAGAGTGGTGAGTTGTGATGGTGGATCCATCTCATGGAACGGTAACTCAATTCTCAATGCCGGAGCAGACCAGCGTCGCCCCCTTCTTTATCTCGGTCATGAGCCAGGATTCTATCCACCGCTTTCTGCCGCGGAGAATCTTCTCCTCATAGCAAAACTTTATGGTTTGGAACCATCGCCGGCGGATGTTGAAAAGAATCTGTCTGAAGTGGGACTTGATCCCGCTAGAAGCGGACCCATCAGAGAGTTTTCCCGGGGTATGCTTCAGCGTTTGGCACTTGCGAAAACACTTACTATTCCGTGGGAGCTTCTTCTTCTGGATGAACCTACCACTGGCCTTGACAAACAAGGAAAATCAATGTTGTCACAACTGATAGAAACTTGGCGCAAGGATGATAGGTCACTCTTGCTCGTCTCTCATGATGAAGAGTGGCTCTCATCTCACTGTGACAGGATGGTTCAGTTGTCCAACGGCCGTATCCAGAGAAGTGAAGTAGACGGGGAAAAGTCGGTTCAGACTGAATTGGTGGGAGAGGCTTAATGCTGGCAGTCCTGGTTCGGAAAGATTTGCTGATAGAATTCAGGAGCCGGGAGATTCTGATCTCCATGATCACCTTTGGTGCGGCTATTACGTTGCTTTACGCCTTTTCTTTTCGACCTTCTCCTGAATCTATGCTGACATTCGCACCTGGATTGATGTGGATGGTCTTTCTTTTTGTCAGCGTTCTGGCGCTACACCGCTCCCACAGTCTTGAAAAAGAATTTGACGCTTTTTCCATGATTCTTTCTGCTCCCGTTGAAAGAAGTGTTCTTTTTATTAGCAAGTATCTGAGCGGATTCATTTTCCTGGTTGTTGCCCAAATGGTTCTGTTGCCACTCTTTTTTCTTTTCCTTCAGCTACCGCTCCCGGCCAACCTTGCGCAGATGGTGGCTGTTTTTCTGCTTGTGGACTTGGGGATTAGTGCCGCCGGCAGCCTTCTTTCCGGTATAGTCATGCGGGTTCGGGTGAATGAGATGCTTTTGCCGCTAATGCTCTTTCCTATGGTGACGCCGCTTCTCATCAGCGCTGTAAAGAGCACTGCCTCCATCATGGACAGTCAACCGTTCAATCAGTGGAAACTGTGGTTTCAGCTTATTTTGAGCTTCGTCATTGTTTTTAGTTTAATAGGTTATTTAATCTATGACTACGTGAGTGAGGAGTAATGGAGTCGTTTCATTCCAGGCAAAGTTCAAAGGTCATGGCCGGCATTCTCGCTGTTTTTTGGGTTGTTGTACTCTATCTTGTCCTCAATGTAACACGGATCGACCCCGATCAGCAGATGGCTCAAAAGATTTTTTACTACCATGTGCCGTCTGCCTGGGTTGCGGGGCTTGGTTACCTTGTTGTTATGTTTGCGGGAGTCCTCTATCTTACTAAAAAAGATGAGAAGTGGGATCATCTAGGGCTGGCTGCGGCGGAACTGGGGACACTCTTTTGTGCTCTTGTTCTGATTACTGGGCCCATCTGGGCGAAACCCATCTGGGGTGCTCCGTGGAGCTGGGAGCCACGTCTCACCACTGTACTCATTATGTTTCTCATATATATAGGATACTTTATGGTACGCAATTTCGGGGATGAGGGGGAGCGGACTCGTAGAATATCTGCGGTCTTAGGCATTGCAGCATTTTTTAATGTTCCTATCATCTATGT
>CEQE01095880.1_pt1 | contig 16745 bp, 13 predicted proteins | sample 356201 | NCBI WGS metagenome assembly CEQE01 (sample SAMEA2619970, study PRJEB7988) | marine metagenome | biome: marine biome (ENVO:00000447); feature: mesopelagic zone (ENVO:00000213) & marine oxygen minimum zone (ENVO:01000065); material: "saline water (ENVO:00002010), including plankton...
TCATAATTCATGAGGCTCAACATAGTGATGGCAACATCGTTATAATATGTTCTCTTTTCGTCTTCAGACAGCGGATCAAGATCATCGAATTTCAGAGGGGATATGGAAAGAGGAATCCCCTTTTTACTGCCGGGCGTCCATATAACAACTTCAACATTCTCGCGAAATTTTTCCAAAATGGCTGGGTCTACGCCGAAGGTGCTTAATTCTTCAGGGCTTGCCAGCTGAGCCATGCTTGAAAGGTCTCCTTTTGGATCTATAATAATGCCGGGGATTCCCTGCATGGCAAGTTCTTCGATCATAACCTTGCATGTGACTGTCTTACCAGAACCTATTGTTCCGAAACATCCGAAATGCTTTGCCAACTCTTTTATTTCAAGAGCGGCATTTTCATCCGTGTTGATTTCTTTACCTAAAATAATTTTACTATCCATCAGAATAAGTCCCGGCTTGGACTACAACCCCAGCAATTCCTTCTTCTTTGATTCGTAGTCTTCATCGCTAATTAGTCCTTTTTCCTTCATACGGTTATATTTTTCCAGTTCTTCTTCAATGTTAACTTCCTTAGATGCATTTTCTTTTAATTGTTTTGGTTTATTAGTTTTCCCCTTATCAACACCCCACGTTTGTTTCATTGCATCTAAAAATGATTTTTCAGCATCATCAATTTCATTATCAGCATTTGCAATATCATATGCTACTTTATATACTGTTTCTAAAGTATTCTGTTTTCCATCCTTAAGATTTTCAAGAAGTGTAAAATATTCACGGATTATTACTTGCCTTGTATCTATTCCTAAATAACTATTAGCTCGTATAGATAAATAATATGAATAAACCATGTCATAAGCATCATTAGCTTCTACCTCTGATAAATCAAATATTTCGCCTAAGGATTTTATTAATAGTTTTTTCTCATCTTCTTCAGGGGCTAAGTCTACTCCACTAGCTATGAAAATTAACATATATGCCATGTAGTGTTTTGCTTCCCAATCATCACGTGATTTAATTATTGATTTACATTGGAATGTTTCAGCCATTGCATCTACAAACTGCCGGCTCTTCTTTCTATCTGAAACAATGCACCACACACTTTTCTGTTCTTCATTCTTAGCTGTAAATTTTATGTAAATTGAAGCAGCCTCAAAGATTGGTATTTTGGGGTTATTAACTCTCCTTTTATCTGGGCTTCCATCCTTATTAGTATGTAACCAAGTTTCCGCAAGAATAACTGTATCTGTTAAATAATTTTTTTTACCTGATACTACACTGGCTAAATCAACTGACACTGTATCACTATATTCAACAGTTACATTGCAATAATCAATCTGTTCATAATTCTGCCCAAAAGTTCCCCCTGTATTGAAACATAGAAAGTCAGGAAGTAGTAACGCATTATATTGGATGACATTTTTCTCTTTATCACTACCTAAAATAATATTTGGTTTTATTTTAAGCAAACCTTTAAGTCCATGAGATTCATATAAATTATCCATATTCAGAGTATATGAACAATTTGCAAATTCTTTAAATTTTTCCATAAGCTTTGGATATGGATGCCCCTCAGGATATTTATATTTAATCTTAGTTTTCCCAATGGATTTACAAATTATTCCAATAAATCCAAACCAAAATAGAGCTACAAAATAGTCACCATCATTCACTCTTGGAGGGTTAATAAAATATCCTATAAATCCTCCAAAACAGAAAAATAAGCAAATATTACCAAGTATAGTCTTCCACCTAAAACATTTTTTCTTTATTAATTTAAATAGTTCATCTGTTTTTATCTTTTCTGATATAAAATAGAATTTATTTCGCTGATAGGTAAATTCCCCGTCATTAAATGTTGCCTTTATTCTCATTTATTCTCCTTATGCTATTTAAACTGCTTTATGTAATCACCACTTATCATCTATAAAATATTATTTAAGCATCATTGTTTTGATCATTAACCTTTTAATCTGAAAATGCCGCTTCCCTTCAGAGTTACTCTGGATTTTCTCTTCCGGGAGCAAAAAAGAGGTAAATTCCACTTAAAAAATCCTAAATCAAATGTCCAGCTTGAATTAAAACCCAGTTTTGACAATGACCAGTTGAATCCACCACCTTTTTTATAATTCTTATTCCCGTAGTATCTCCAGCCCATTATTCTTTCTCTTTGCCGTACATCTTTGAATCTGTCCCTTTGAAAAATGTAATGTTAAAATTATTATCATTGATTTCTGCATTCTCAACCAGATCTAAATCAATCTTCTGTATAAGCTGTAGTTCCTCTTCCTGTGTTATATCGGCCTGTACTGTAACCACAGCATCAATTCTGCCATCATTGGCGTAGTGGATATCAAATCGGCCAATAACATCATCCTGGTCATCTGAAATTCCATACGCTTCGGATGATTGGGTTCTTATAATTCTAAAGAAATTAATTTTATTAGACATAATAAAAATCCTTTTATTTATAATTATATATAATTAAATAATATGAACTTACAGATAAAATTTACAAATATTTATCAGAATGAGCGTTGTATTATTTATACGGAAATAGGAGCTGGAGAGGTGGATTGTTAGATATAATGTCATAGGGAAGAGGAATGTCGAGTTTCGAGCCCCCGGCCAATCATATTACCAGAAAAAGGATATGCTTATCTTTGTATTTGTGGAAACCCGAGCCTCCGATTAAAGCTATTTTGTTGCTAATTGAATTATTCATCAGCCTTTCACTTTCAGTGATGAGGGGTATAATCGTACAGGATTGAAATAAATAACTGTTTAGACATCTTTGTGAAATATGGGTTTATGAACGGATATATTATCATAATAAATTATTTTAAAATGTTACGCAGAGAAATAACTAATCCCTCTTTCTAAAGTATATAGAAAAATAACCATTTAAACATATGTATTGCATTGATTAGTTAAAGTGATAAATTACTCTAAGAATCTATTATTTATTTCAGTATTTTGACTAAATATTGACACAATATTTAATAACCTCATTAATTATCACCAGAAAGAATAGAGTTAAGGATGAATAATAAAACCCATTATGTAAATTTATGAATATTATAGGTATATCTGCTTTTTTTCATGATGCATCCTGCTGTCTTATTAAAAATGGTAAACTTATTTCTGCTGCAGCAGAAGAGCGTTTTTCTCGTATTAAGCATGATCCTTCAATCCCGCGAGTTGCATTTCAATATTGTCTTGAGGAAGGCGGTATAAATATCACCGAACTCGACTGTATTGCCTATTATGAGATTCCAGAACTTAAGTTAGAGCGACAACTATCCATGGGTATATTTAATACACCTAGATTCTGCGTAGAGAACATGTATCATTTGGATCCTAATAAACCACTAGACTCAATAAGAGACGTGCTTGGATTTAATGGGAAGGTTCTCAAATTCTCTCATCATTTATCTCATGCTGCAAGTGCATTTTATTATTCTGGGTTCCCTGAATCTGCAATTCTTACTGTTGACGGAGTAGGTGAATGGGCAACAACCACGTATGGGCGGGCAATTGATTCATCAATAGATTTGTTTGAAGAAGTACATTATCCTCATTCACTGGGCTTATTGTATAGTGCGGTGACTAGCTATCTGGGTTTTTCAGTTAATTATGGTGAATACAAAGTAATGGGACTGGCGCCTTATGGTGAATTAAAATATTCTCATAAATTCAATCAGATAATTAAAATCAGAGAGAAAGGGCAGTATGAACTTGATTCTGAGTATTTTGATTTTACCAATAGTAAACAAATGTTTACTGATAAATTTGTTTCCCTTTTTGGGGAAATTCCAAGGAAGAGAAAATCTGAGATAACACAATTTCATAAAGATGTGGCGAGAAGTCTACAGCATACACTGGAAGAAATATTACTAAAAAAAATACGATATCTCCACCAACAAAACCCAAGCGATAACCTCTGTCTAGCAGGTGGTGTAGCTCTTAATTGTGTTGCCAATGGTAGAATTCGACGTGAAGGGCCATTTAAAAATATATTTATTCAGCCAGCAGCCAATGATGCTGGAGGAGCTCTTGGCGCGGCTGCTCTAGCCCATGTAGCCATTACCAATAAACGTCCCGATCAAGAACGATTGCATCATGTTTATTTTGGTCCCTCCAGTTCAGAAAAGAAAATACAATCAGTGCTCTCTGCTACAGGAATAGATGCCATTGATTATCATAATAAAGAGGACATTTTATTAACAGATATTGTTGAACAACTTACATCTGGTGCAGTTGTGGGATGGTATAAAGGGCGGATGGAGTTTGGACCACGGGCATTGGGAGCTCGTTCAATTATTGCAGACCCAAGGCGGAAAGAGATGAGAGATCGTATCAATTCCCTAGTTAAAAAACGTGAGTCTTTCCGTCCATTTGCACCGGTCGTACTGGAGAGCCACGCACACGAACATTTTGATATTTATCAACCATCACCATTCATGCTTGAAACATGTAAGGTAATTTCTTCTCTGGATTTACCGGCCATTACCCATATCAATGGATCTGCGCGAGTTCAGACAATTACTTGCAATGAAAATCCTTTATTTGCAGCATTGCTTGAGGAATTCTATAAAGATACCGGATGCCCTATTTTGCTGAACACCTCATTTAACATGTCCGATGAACCTATCGTAAACACTCCGGAGGATGCATTAATTTGTTTTGCCAGGAGTAAAATGGATGTCCTTGTGATTGAAAACTATGTTGTTTATAAAGAATCTTTATCAGATATATGGAGAGATAAATTGGTACGTCATTATTACAGGAAATCATTATTGCGCAGAGCTCCTGTATCACATGATGTCTATACCTTTTTTTAATTATGGCCTTGATGGCAACTTCTAAATTAATGAGTGACTTGATCTCAGAGCGAGATATTGGAAAACTACTTTCACTGATTTCTAAACTTGATATTAATGATCCAGAAATCAAACGAGATTATGATTGTCCCTCTGTAAATAATATATGCACTGATTCTGTGGGTATTTGGCATAAAGATCAGCCAGATGTATATCGGAGAAAAACTCACAAAGATGGCTGTGACGTATTTTGGGCAAATACAGACATCATTGGCCCCAAAGAAGGCAGGCGTGTGGTTTTGATTGGGGAATCAGTCGCCAGGGGAATGCATTATGATCCCTGGTTTACACCTGCACAAGTACTTGAAAAGAATCTCCAAAGATACGAAGATTCTACTGAAGTTATAGACCTAGCACGAACTGATATGGGACCTATTGAACTAGTCGATACCATTAAAACTTCACAAATACTCAAACCTGATACAATTGTAGTATTTGCAGGAAATAACTGGCTAATGCCAGGAATGGCCTCTCAGTCTGACCAATATCGTTTATGTTGTTTCTTGAAAGAAAATCCTCCCCTAGAAGAACTTAAGAATTATATGTTTAAAATTCTCGGAGAATTAACTGATAAATTTATTCGATTTGTTGAAAAAATAGCGGAAAATATACCGATCGTTATATTAATTCCTGAATTTAATCTTGTTGATTGGACTCCACAGATGCATTGCCCATGGATGGAGAAAAATCAATACCTAATATGGTCATCTATTCTATTAGAAATTGATAAATTATTGAAAGAAAAAAAATATGAAAGTGCTGAATATGAAACTAAACAGCTAAATAAATTAGATGGTGGTTTGAGTCCTATTGGGGCTTTTAAATTGGGAAATGCTTATTTAAAATCAGACACTACTAAGGCACGACGGTTTCTTGAGACTGCAAAAGATGCCTGTATACTTTTTGGTGAAACGACCCCACGTTGTTATACAGTAATCCAGGAGAAATTACGTTCAATTAATCATAAAAAAATAAGAGTTGTTGACATACCTCATCTTTTAAGTGAGTATAATAGTAAATCTCTTCCTAATAAGCGTTTCTTCCTAGATTATTGTCATATGACAGAAGAAGGGATTAGACTAGTTATGGCGCAAACAGCAGTGGATATAATGGCATTACATGGAATATATAAGGAATGGCGTGCAATTTTTTATAAATCTGATGCTCCGCTTAATGCAGTAGATGCTTCAGCTCGGCTTGCTGGTGCTTTGTACAACCATCGAATGTTACAACCTCAATCCATCATACAATACCATTGTACACATGCACTCCAACATTCTGACACTGTTACCTCAGAAGTCAATGCTTTACTAAATTATGGGCTTAGCATTCCATCAAATTATATTTGTGCATCATATGGAGAGCTTGGCGAGATTTCCTCTGCTATTCATGATCGGATGTCATACCCAAAAGTGAACTGGCGTACCTTTCTTGCACTTAAGGAAGCACTTTCAAATAGCAAACCATATGTTATTGATCATGAAAATATATGGAATTCCCTTATTTTGGAGCACGGAATTGATAAAAATAGCCCAAAAGCAAACTTACTTACCTCAGCTTTTGGTGCCGATGCAGAGCCGGGTGAAATTGTTTCATGCAGGGAACAGCTTATAGAATACCAGTTTTTCACATCAGAACCTTCAGATTTTAAACTGGAAATTGTGGTCCGCACACCTTATGAATCAAATGGCATTTTTAAGATTAAATGTAATGATACAGTATTTAATTATCAAATCAAGACTGATTGGGTTTTTCTTAAAGCTCATTTATCTGTGAACTGTATAATACACGGAATGAATAGTTTGCAATTCTTTTGGCCAAACATCGAATTGCAAAGTGTAGATATTCATTCTATCATGCAGGAAGAGGCGTATTGGCTTTTTGCACAAGGTGAATATATCGATATCCGCATGGTTTTTGGAGAATTTCAGAAAATGGAAATTATCCTCAATGATTCATAATTAATATATAATCTATGTGCCATCAGCAAAGATAGTTTTTAAGCCAATTATAAAAGGTAAAAGTATATGTTCAGCTTTATTGCGATAACAGATAAAAATATGGTTTTGAATGATTGGAGAATATGCTCCAAAAATGAAGATTATACATTGGAAACTGTATTTCAAACATATCCCTACAGAGAGAACAAACAATTACTTGTAACAGATTGGAACTGCGATTCGTATACAATAAAATATGTTGGCAACAACGATTGTGATGCGCCACTGTTTATTACAAAACCTGGTTTTAAGGAATATTTGGACATCAAAGGTGAAAATATTATTCATGTGAGTTCAGGGGATATTGGGTTTAGATATCAGATAGATTGGCAAAGCATTCTGAGAATAATTGGGTACGAGAAATTCGTGCATCAGTTAGATCTTATCATTAAACGGCAGTCATTAAGTGCAGCGAAAATATATACCCCAGAAGAAACGTACATTCTATATTTATCAGAAGAGACAATATATTTCCATGATGTAGAAGAAGCCTTCGTATTATTTTTAGATACTTTATTATCAGATAATTGGAAGATATTGAAAAATAAAAATATTATTCTATCTCCTTCAATGGTTCCACCTGAAACAAGTTATTTATCACTATTGACTGTGATCGATTGGCTGTGTTTTAATCATAATATTAAACTATTTATTACTACCCTGGATAAAAACAAGTTTCAATATCTGAATTATGCAGAATTTATAAATGTCTGCGAAAACTTTATGCACAGGGAGCGATTGACAGAGTATTCTAAGCTCCCTGTCAATAATCGCTATCCATTTTTTATGGCATGGGATTCAAACTGGCACCCGGATATGAAAGGCATGAAAATGGTCCTTGAACTGTTCAGGAAATATCATATCAAAGATAAACTTTATATAAAAATACCCGATGGATACCCCAATCAAACGGTTGCAAGCAAGGCATTTTATGATTATGTAGAACAATACCAGCAAGATGTTGATATAGAGTTAATTAAGATTTCTGAAGATTATAATGAATTACTTACAGTTTTTTACCAGGAAGTAGAAGTCTTCATCTATGTCTGTTATATGGATGCAGGACCCAGAACTGTGTTTGAAATGGCAGGAATGAACAAGAAAATTCTTTTTTACGACAGAAATGATTGCAATATTATAAAGCACGGGCTTCTAGATAAATATAAAGGATTTATCAGGTTTAACGAGAATAATTTTCAAGAAAGATATGAGGAAATAAGTAAAGAAAAATATCCTGAAACTGTCCATTATTTTAATGAATATAATTGGGAGAAAACACGAGATATATTTCACGATAAAACGGGTGACCACAATATTAAAGGTTTTTGGTTTGATTGTTTCCTTGTACTAGATCAGGATTGATTATTATCTATTGATGAAGAAATGAATGAAAAAATAGTTTGCCGATGCAGAGAATTCTGATTGTTGTTGCTCATCCAGATGATGAGTCTTTTTATTATGGCGGTAGGATGCTTAATAATCCAGAAAATGACTATTCGGTTATCGTTGTAACTGATGGTCAAGGTGATGGAAAACCTGATGAGCGTCAAAATCATCTACTTCAAGCCTCAGAATTGTTTGGATTTAGAATATTATCTTTTGGTTCTCAAAAAGATATTGAGGATAAGAGGCTGGATGTAACGGAGATTATGAGTGTACTCAAGAAGTATCAACTGGATTACGATGAAGTATGGACACATAGTCCCCTGGGAGATTACCAATCTCATCCACACCATCAAGATACTGCAATTGCATGTGCTCTGATATTCGAAGATAAAGTACGGTACAATCATATTGGTACCTTTGAATATAGTGATAAATTTAGCTTGACACATGAGGTATATAAAAAGAAAATGGAAACCTTATACAAGTGCTATTCTTACGAAACATCAGCCAACGAAATAGCATGTCAATATTATATCAGTGAACGCATGACGTCTCTTCCAAATATTGAAAGCCTATTTCTGTTATATGCCTGGTTTTCTGAAAATGACGTGGAAAAGATTGTGCAAGAAGATTCTCGTTTCCTCGATATATGGCAACTAAAAACGTCAAAACATGAAAATAAAAAGGCGGATATAAGCATCAATCTCTTTTTAGAGAATAATTACATCAACTTCAAACGCGGTTTAGTATTGGGTGATGTGTCAGGTTTATATAGCGATAAACTTATTAAGAGTGGGATTGTCGAAAAGTTGGATGGTATTGAAGTATTCAAAAAGTATCAACAATCGATCGAAAGATATGGATTTTGGCACCGGAATATAGATGATGTTGGAGATACTCAATATAATCTTCTTCTGCTTATTGAAGTTATGAACCGCTATTCCAATAAACAGCTTGAAACCTTAATAGTGAATAGTCATCCCAGTTTTATTCTTTGGATTGAACAGGGAATAACTTCGGAAGCAAATCTATCAGTTTACGAAGCATTGGGAAAATACAAATTAATATCTAAAAGAAATATAAACTCAGAATTTGAGTATGATTTATATAAATATTTTTTATTCAAACGTCCTAGGGTTACTTTATTTTTATTTAAGATAGACATGGACAAGGTAGAATAAACCAATATAATAATGACTAACAAACAGAGAATAGAATATTGGAATATCTGGAATGATCATTTTGACAATAAAGGTATGGAACTGGATGCAATGAAGTCACTGGTTGAATTTGATGGGAAAAAGATACTTGAGATCGGCTGTGGGAATGGAAGAATCAGCAGATTGCTTGGTCCATTATGCAACCAGCTAACGGCAATAGATAATAATGAATTGATGTTGGATGCAGCCAACACATACAATAATCCACCTAATATTGAGTTCCATAAAATGGATGCTTTAGATTTGCTATTTGATAAAAATACATTTGACATTGTTATTTTTAGCTGGGTATTAACATGTATGCAGGGGTATGAATTACAGGCTTTAACTGAAGCAAAAAAGGTCATTAATAAAAGGGGAAAGGTTCTCATTGTCGATTTTGGAAATACATCAGAATATGATGATATTATTAAGCCATTTGTTAAAGAATCGAAGACTTATGGAGCAAGAACTGATAATGCAAATATTACGGAACTATTAAAAGATATATTCTCGGAACCCATTGATGTGATCGGCCCTCTGAGTACAGAATATAAATTCGATACAGAATCGCAGTTGTGTGAAATGATTGAATTTGCTCTTTATGAATTACATCAGACCAAAGTAAATGATCGGGAGAATTTTAAAATCCATTTATCAGAATATGGGCAAGGATATAAAGAATCTGTATTGTGCTATTGTGCAGAAAATAAATAATAATTGCAGGCTTTTCAGTATGCCATAATATTGAAATTTAATACGAACGATTAATATGGAATTTGTGAAACAACATTTCTCTTTTTACGTAACTGCACGCATTGACGGCAGGGCAAATTCTGTCTCATAGGATAAACACCATAGATTTCGCCGCGAAGTTTTTTTACTTCATTTGAACTCATAATATCTTTAATACTATTTTTCTGAAGATCGCCAAGAGTGATACTTTGGTAGTAATCCTGACAGCATAAAAAGCATTTTCCTTCCCAACTTACATGTAAATGACCAGCAATACGCTCACAACCATAGAAATGGCTCTGGTTAATATGTGAATAAGAATTAGTATACTTATTTGAAATTGAACCAGCTCGATTGTGGGAGTTTTGATTAACCACTTCCACATTCCCAAATTTACTGAAATGTTTATCTATATTATCTCTTCTGGAATCTTGGTTTTCTGTAGTTCCATTTATAAAAATAGATAATAGTTCTATTTTATCACTAAATTTGTCGATAAACATTTCCATTTGGCGTATTGTTTGCTCAAATAAATGTGTCGGAAGCTGCATAAAATGTGACCATTCTTCTGGTTCTATCGATGGTAGATTAAAAATTACGCCAACTAAATCATTGGGTTTTAAAAAATCAATTACCTTTTGTATTAATAGTGTCGCATTTGTCGTAAAGTATAGTTTAAGATTATTTTCTCTCAGCTGTATAACACGTTCTGTAAAAAAGGGGTCAAGTAAAGGTTCATTGTAATGAGTGAAAGCTACCCATTCAATGTCATACGGTTTAATTTGATGTATGATATTATCAAATATAACCTGTGACATTACGCCTTTCTTCTTTCGGGATTCACTCTGTGGGCAATACACACATTGGGCATTACAATGACGATTGGTTTCGATGTCAACAAGAAATGGATAATAATAACCTGTCTCATCTTCATCAACAGGGAGAATGACACGATCATCAATCAATTTTTGAATTAACTTCAAATCCTCTGGTTTGGAACAGATTGAAAAGAAATCATTTTTTGGACCTGTAAGATTAAGTAATTGGTCGAATAGGCTATTCTGATGAGGCTGAAGAATATATTCTTCTGAGCTGATATCGTGAAATAACTGATTGCCTATTACATGAGAAAACATGCTCATCTTGTAGATTATATCAGATTGTTGCTTTGATTGATAATTAATTTGAGACATCATTTATGTGCAGAAACTAATTCTTCTGCCAGTTTACTTCCATTAACATTTTCTGAAATTCTTCTCTTGCATTTTCATCGTTGATGAAAAGTTTCACAATATGCTGAATCATCTTAAAAAATATCTCGCAATGCCCTGTTTCTAATATATTAATCTGTATTTTATCTTTTTGCTGTAAATGTAGTACTGGGCAAACACCGCAATAGGGCTTAAATGCACAATAATCACAATAGTATTGTTCAAGAATTGAAGATTCAAAAACAGACCGTGTTTTGGCATTGAGCAGTATATTATTTAACCTTTGGTCATATATATTGCCGATTTGAAAATAGTCAGAATATATCATTCTGCCCTCGTCACAAGTATAGACCTGGCCATCGTAATTATAAGTTATTTGTCCATAACCAGCCCCGCAAGGGGATCGAAGATCCATAAAACCGGTTTCATTCCCAAATAGTTTAGTCAGTATGAGCTCAAGGAAGAATTCAGAGATTTCAATGCCATTATTCCTCAACTCTAATATATATGCTATTGAATTTTTCCAAAACTCGAAAAAATCTCTTGGTGTATATATCAGGCTTTCATCGGCGTCCAATGCTTTGCCTAACGGCGTTAGGGGTCGAATACTTATTTGTGTCATCCCATAACTAATATAGACATCGATGATTTCCTTAAATAACGGTAGTGAAGTTGTTGTGGTTGTCATTAGCGCTTTAAGTTCTACAGGTTCATCTTTTACTTCATCCCAAACCTGTCTAAAGAGGTCAATTTTCTTTTCTAGGATATCAAAGGAATTTGGATAATTCCTTCCTCGATTTTTTTCATGTAATTCTTTTGGACCATCAAGTGAAAAACAGACACTTACATTATTTTCTAAAAGAAATTGTAATTTTTCTTTTGTAACTGTAGAAGTGAAATTTGTAATGAGGCTATACTCTACCTGTTTCTGTTCTTCTTCTGCTCTTTTATTTGCATATTGTATTATATTATTGATTGCAGGGAAATTCATTAGTGGTTCACCGCCTTGAAACTCAATGATGAAAGAATCAGATGGGCTTTCAAATATTCTGTCTACAGTCTCATTCGCAGTAATCTGGTTCATATTGTTTGCTGCTACATTGCTTGCTGAAGCCTGACAGTAAATACAGCTTAAATTGCAATTGGAAGTCACTACAACAATATGTAGAGTAGGCCCTTCGGAAAGAAACCCATATCGGGTTCGAAGTTTATTGATATAAGAATCAATATTTTTCTCTGTAAGAAGAATAAAGTTTTTTTCCAGAACCGTTGATAATGATTTTTTAATAGAATTTTCCTTTAGCGATTTATAATCGTCCTCTGATATGATCATCCAATTCCCAGTATCAACCGAAATAAAATATTTATCTTCACTGATCTTTAATGACCTGAAATAGTTCACTATCGGTAAATCAGAGAGTTGAAATGGACTAATCTCATCTGCCGGATTTTCTATTATTTGGTTATATTTTTCAATCAGCAGTTGGTTGGCGTTTTCTCGAACCTTCTTATCGATTGTTGCCTCATGCAGCATCTCTCCATTACTGGAATTACATTCAGAAATAAATGATGGAGGGTAGAAGTCTTTAGATAATTTAATTGTCTTAGTTATTTTTGTCATAATAAGGCTCGAGAGCTTTCTTCATAATAGTTTTTCTAAGTGGGAGGGATTCCAACGATTTCATATAGATAAATTCTGCTTCAATAAGCTGATTGATAAATTCATTTTCCGAAATTTCCACATTAGTGCCATTTTTAGGCTCAAACTGTATAAAGTAGTCTGATTCATCCTCAAGGATGGCTATCCAATATTTCTTTAGATACATCTGCAGGGCTACGATAACAGCTTCTTTTTTATATAATGTTTTTTTGATTTGTATTTTCTTTTTCATCTATTATCCTTTTTTATAAGCGCATACTTCAATTCGGGTTGTTTCACTATCATATACTTCCCTCCCACTATCTGCATCTGTCATATCCACACTTGCAAAACCTGCTGATAGCAATAGGTCTCTAACGGTCTCTTTCTCTAAACTAACATGTTGATGTTTTTCAGTATCTTGCATCCACACTCCGTCTTGATATATATACCAGTTGAACCATTCAATACCAATATCATTCGACCGGTCATATTCTGCAGTTCGCAGGAGTGCCCAGTTTTCATTTTCATGATATTGTTTATATCCAGGCCAACATTTTCGAATATCATATAGAGTGACGAAATCAAAAATAAATTGTCCATTGTCATTTAAAATGCTGAAAACATTTAGAAAATATTTTTCCCATAACTTTTTATTTAACAGATAGTTTATACTGTCATAATTGCATGTTGCAATATCGACAGGTTGAGGAGGTTTATAGGTTGTCATATTCGCTACTGATAGGATACGATCATCCTGTATTAATGTATTTTGTCTGGCTACTTCGATCATCTTATCTGACAGGTCGCAACCACAGACATTCAGGTTGTTTCCCTGAAATAATTTGATCAAAAGGCCAGTACCACAAGCAAAATCACAGATGGACTTAAAACCTTCATTTTTTGCAATGGATAATATCACTTTATTTCTATCATCCTGAGCAGATCGAGTAATAGTATCATAATATGCTGCGAATATATTATATGGCAACTTCATATTTATTCCTCGTACTAAAGTGAGAACGTTTCAACGCTAAATGCCCCTCAATGAAATCATTTGTCTTGGAACGTTCATATAAAAATTGGAATTTTTTTTGAATATATTCTACACGTTGTTCAATCAATTCATTCTCTGATGGATCTCTCAAAGGAACATCCAGGCTCCAATCATCTTCATTTACATTCGTATTCCTGTTCTTTTCAAGTGTATTGAAAAATTGGGTGTGTGGTGTGAACTGGTATGGGTACACTTCCAAACCATGAATATAATCTTGATTATTAATAATAAAATTCACTGTTTCAACAAAATCACCTTCTGTTTCTCCTGGCAGCCCGACGATAACGAAAAGATGATTCAAAATTCCCGAGTCAGCTGATTTTTTCAAAATCTCTGCCCGTTTTACCTGATTTAATATTCCACCTTTATTTATACTATTTAACACTTTACGACTTCCACTTTCAAAGCCCCAACTTAATAGGGTACAGCCACTATTAAATAAATCAGAAAAGATATTCCCTGCAGAATAATTGTTTTCAAATCGAAGCTGAGCAGCCCAGTAAATATCAAGATCATTCAAATTCTTAAAACTCCTTACCACCACTGGCGGTAGTGCATAGTCCATAAACTGAATATGAGAGATACCATTATTTTTTAATAATTTCAATCCACTATAAATTTCTTCATCCTTAAGACGTCTTGAAGGATACTTCTTTTCATCAGCCAGAGTACAGAATGAACAATTAGACCAGTAACATCTATAAGAAACAGTCGCACCTATAACGGGAAATGGTGTAATATATTCTGAGGTATCAACTGAAGGTATAATGCCAGGCAGAATAGTAACATTTTTCACTGAAGGGTTAAATTTCGGATAACCAGCAGTCCTATCATTTATGATATACGGGTGCTTTGCATTCATCAGCCAGCAATCTGCTGAATAGTCTATCTTATATGCAATGATTTCATCACAGATATCAAAAATCTCTGAAGGATAGGACAGAGATAGTATTTTGTCTAAATGTTCCCCTGTTAAAGTAATATGATAATCGTATTCATCCTTGAGCCAAGCACTAAGTACCATTCCAGGCAGCTCCTGAGTTTGATTTCGAATTACAATTAATACAGAATCATAATTCCAGTTGGCGACTTCGCTTTCAAGGTAAATTTTATATAGACTCCGAAGACTATTATTGGTATTTTGGGCATATTCAAGAACATCCTGTGAGCGGTGAATATTAACCTCATTCTCATAATGATCCAGCCATAGGGTTGAATTTGAATCTATTTTTTTGACCGTATAATCAAGAAAACCGTTTAGGCATTCCTGACCATTCACATAATGATTATGATCTATATAAATATTGTCATCTGAAAATAGTGATAACGATTGATTAAGTAGTTTTTCAAGCGTTATATTATTCTTACCATTTTCGTGTTGGAGGTTCTTTATAATACTAGAGCTATCTGATTCAATAGTTTCATCAATGAAAAATGATTTTTTTAAACAATTAATTAGTAGATCATTATTATCTTCTATTCGTATCTGATTTAAGATTTGGCGGTACATTCGAGCATTTATATCTAGTGTATCTGCATGAGCCCCATGATTCTGTAGTACTTTTGTTATTCTATGAACGTCTGGATATGGAATTCCCGGTTCAATAAATGGAGGCTCTATGACAAGTATTTTATGAGGCATCTAAATTAGTTGCTTTAAGTATTCCTGATTCCAGAAAAACTTGCTTAGTGCGGCATGTTCAATTCGGTCAGCACTGGTAAGCCTGAATTCTTTTTTATCTATTTTACATCTCTCTAAAGAAAGAATCTCATTGATCTCCTGATTAAACACATCCTCAAACTTCTCTCCAAATAATTCATGGAATTGATTCAAATCAACATATCTATCACGGTTCAGTTTTTCTATGGTATAAATACGTTGACGATCATTTCTGTAGACCATATCAAATACATAGGAATTACTTTTTGGATCAAAAGCATATTTTTTTTCTCTGCACTCATAGCGGAAAAAATCTTGTGCATATGAAAATGATGAATGTCCGAAACCAACTGTATTATTGCCATATTCAGAGTCGGGCTGTGTCCGATAACCAGATAGTGAATAATTTCTCCAGTGTTCTTCTGATGTAAAGTACTGATATTCTGTATTATCATCCTCAACGGTATCAACCCACCCGATTTCAGCAACTTTCTCTCGAGCTACCTTTAACATATCGGGTACATGCTCTTTATTATAATTGACAATAGTTTTTTTTCTAGCCGAATCTAATTGATCCATATGATGTTTGAGATGCCTAAAAATATAAACTGTTATGCAGTCAGCACCAGCCTCATATGCAACTTGTATTCCATCTCTGAGACCCTGGGGTGTTTCTTCCGGCAGGCCAATCATCAAGTCTATATTAATTTCCCCAAAACCGGTTCTCTTTGCATGCCCAATGATTTCTCTAATTTTCTGTTCATTTGCATAAGCCCTGTTTACTTTCTTCAGGACATTGGGCTCGATAGATTGCATGCCGAAACTCAGTCTGCTAATACCATAATCCTTCAGTAATTCTATTTTTTCTTTTGAAGTAGTAAGGATAGATTGTTCATAGGTTCTTTCAGAATTAGGATGAAAACGAAAATCGTTTATCTTAGTGAGCAATTTTGACAGCTGATCTTCATTCAATAAGCTTGGTGT
>CEQE01104982.1_pt1 | contig 16738 bp, 10 predicted proteins | sample 356201 | NCBI WGS metagenome assembly CEQE01 (sample SAMEA2619970, study PRJEB7988) | marine metagenome | biome: marine biome (ENVO:00000447); feature: mesopelagic zone (ENVO:00000213) & marine oxygen minimum zone (ENVO:01000065); material: "saline water (ENVO:00002010), including plankton...
GCGGCGCCGGCGCGCCAAGCGTTCATCCTGCCGGACGCGAGCCAGTTCTTCAATCCGCCCGACATGCCCGCGGCCGTCACGGCCCTCCTGGGTGAGTCAGGCCAACGTGTCCCGGACGACCCCGGGGGATTCGCGCGGGTGATTCTGGAGTCGCTCGCGCTCCGCTACGCCTCGGTCGTCGCGGAGATCGAACAGGCGACCGGCCAATCGATTCGCGGGATCCGGATCATCGGCGGGGGGTCGCAGAACCGCTTCCTCAACCAGGCCACGGCGGACGCGACCGGGCGGGAGGTTCGTGCGGGGCCGGTCGAAGCGACCGCGCTGGGCAACGTGATCGTGCAGGCGATCGCGGACGGCTGTTTCGGGAGCGTGGCCGAGGCTCGGCTGGCCGTGGGCCGCGACTGGGCCGGCGAGGCCTACGAACCCCGTGACGCCGAGGCCTGGGCCGACGCCCGCGCCCGCTACGCGCAGTTGGAGGCGGACTTTGCGTAGGTGGCGCTTGGCTCCAGCTCGTGCTGGCGTCGAGTGCCGCCAGGGCGCCCGCCCATCGCTCTGGCAGTCGTAGCGCGCGCGCGCGTACCAGGGCCACACTCATCCCGGAGGTCAACGCGCCCCGGGTATAATGCGCTCAATCTCCTCATCGACCACACGACGCGACATGACGCTTCCGAGGCACGATTCGGCCGACGTCGATTCGGCCGGGACCCGGGATCTCCTCGACCTGGTGCCGAGCCCGCTCTGGCGGGAGGACTGGTCGGTGATCGACCGTCGCCTCGCGGCATTGCGCGCCGGTGGCGTCGTCGACTTCAGAGCCTTCTTCGAGGCTGATTCCGCAGCCGTGGTCGAACTGGCCAAATCGATCCGCTTCCTCGAGGCCAACTAGGACGCTGTCGACCTCTACGGGGCGTCTTCCAAGGCCGAACTGCTCGAGTGGCTGCAGTCGGGCCGCCTGCTGGATGACCCACGGGCCGAGGAGTTGATGATCGATTCGCTGGTCACGCTGTCTGCCGGCCGGCGGCGGCTTACGAATCAGATCGTCACCCGTGCCACCGACGGCCGCCGGATCGACGTGATTTCGAGCCTGACCTTCTACACCGGTTCGGCTGCACGGCTGCTGGCGATGGCGACCGTCGTCGACGTGACCGAGCAGGAGCGGACGGCTTGCGCTCATCGGACGCTGGTCCGCAACTCCCTGGCCGGTCTCGCGATCTTCCAGGATGGCCAGGTGGTCTTCGCCAACGGCCCGTTCGCCGACATCTGCGGCCGCCCGGTTGAACAGCTGCTGGCGATGACCGCGGATGAGACCGACACGATGCTGCACCCCGAGGACCGCGACCGGGTCAACGCCCTCGCCGCGCGGCGCATCCGCGGCGAACTGGTTCCGCCGTGGTCCGAATTCCGCGTCCGGCGTCCCGACGGCAGCGTGCGATGGATTGAGGAGTCGTCGGTCCTCGTGGAGCACGAGGGTCGACTGGCGACGCAGGTCTCGGTCGTCGACGTCACGAAGCGCCGGGAGGCCGAGGTGGCGTTGCGGCTGACGCAGTTCGCGGTGGACCGCGCCGGCGACGCAGCCTACTGGCTGACGCCGGACGGCCGGTTCTTCTATGTCAACGACGCCTCGTCGCGGATGCTCGGCTACAGCCGAGACGAACTGACGCGGATGAGTGTCTTCGACATCAGCGATGGGCTGACCCGAGAGGGCTGGTGTGGCCGATGGCAGGCGACACTTGGTGAGACCGCCTCGACCTTCGAGTCGAGACACCGGCGGAAGGACGGCGCCTGGGTGCCGGTGGAGGTCACGACCAATCCGGTGGAGTTCGACGACGGCCAGCAGTACATCTGTGCCTTCGTGCGGGACATCAGCGAGCGCAAGCGGGCGGAGGAGGAGCGGCTGCGATTCGAGCGTCAGCTGCAGCAGACGCAGAAGCTCGAGAGTCTCGGCATCCTCGCCGGTGGTATCGCCCACGACTTCAACAACCTCCTGACCGGGATCCTCGGCAACGCCAGCCTCGCCTCACCCCGACTGCTCGCCGACTCGGCCGAGCGCGAGGCCGTCGAGCAGATCGAGATCGCGGCCCTGCGGGCGGCAGAGTTGACGAGCCAGATGCTGGCCTACTCGGGCCGAGGCCGGTTCAAGGTGGAGCGCGTCGATCTGTCGGCGCTGGTCCGCGAGATGACCAGCCTGCTCTCGGTATCGATCTCGAAGCGAGCCACGGTGCAGTACGACCTGCCGGCAGACCTGCCGGCCATCGTCGTGGATGCCACGCAGGTCCGGCAGGTCGTGATGAACCTGATCACGAACGCATCCGATGCCCTGGGCTCGGGTGCGGGCGTCATCGCGCTGCGGACCGGCGTCAGGGAGGTCGGTCGCGACTTCCTGGCGTCGACCTTCGTCGACGACGACCTGCCGGCCGGCGCATACGTGTTCGTGGCGGTCGAGGACAGCGGGGTTGGGATGGACGCCGATACCCGGGCCCGGCTGTTCGATCCGTTCTTTTCGACGAAGTTCACGGGCCGCGGTCTTGGCCTCGCGGCCGTGCTGGGCATCGTGCGCGGCCATGGCGGTGCCATCCATGTGTCGAGTGTCCCCGAGCGCGGCACGGCCATGACCGTACTCTTCCCCAAGGGATCGGAGGTGGTCATCGAATCCGACGATGGCGACGCGGATGCCTACGCCGGCTGGCAGGGCACCGGCACCGTGCTCGTCGTCGACGACGACCCGACGGTGCGCGACGTGGCGAAGTCGGTGCTGTGCCCCCACGGACTCACGGTCGTGGTCGGCAGCGACGGCTACGAAGGACTCGAACAGTTCGCCGTGCACCGTGACGACGTCGTCCTGGTTCTCCTGGACATGACGATGCCCGGCCTGGACGGTGCATCCACCCTGCGAGCCCTGCGCGACACCGGAGCCCAGACCCCGGTCGTGCTGATGAGCGGTTTCGCGGAGCAAGAAGCCACCCGGCGGGTGACCGGAGAGGAGATTGCGGGGTCCGTGCAGAAGCCGTTCCGCGCGGACGCGCTGGTCAGGCTCGTTGCTGACGTGCTCGAGACCCGCCAGGCAGGCGACTGACTCCGGCGGCTCAGTCTCGGCGTTACGGTGCCGCCGAGCTGCCGATCGGGTCCCCGGCCGGGGGTGGGAACGGCCGTGTGGGCGCGTAGCTGGCGTCGGGGCGCTCGAGAAAGCGACGGATGTCGTCGCGCGCCGCTTGGTCGTGCGCCGAGGCCGCGGTGTCGAGGCTCGCAGCCAGTTCGCGGAGCGCGTCGGACGCGATCGCCCGTACCTGTGCCGAGGCGTCCTCCGCAGCCGCCACCTGCATCAACCGCGTCACGACCAGCCGCTCGACGGCCTGCATGATCGCTGCGGCGTGGGCCGCGCCTGGTGGCAGTGCGCGCCATGTGCGCGCCAGGAGCGCCTCGACGACCTCTTCGAATCCAGGATACTCCGCGTCGCGTGCGTGAAAGTCGACCAGCCGCGCGGCGCGCTCGGGCTGGAGCAGAGCCGAGACCGCCAGGTCGGCGGCGGTCATCGCGGCCGAGATCGGATCGAAGACCATCGCGGTACGCCGGTCGAATGGTTCGGCCGTGCCGCCGTCCGACTGGAAGGCGCGCGGCGGAATCAAGTCGAGGAGAGCCGCCGGGAGCGCCAGCTCCTCGGCCGCGATCGTGTCGAGGACGGCGTCGAGGGCGTCGCGCTGCCGGACGGCCGAGACGATCTCGTAGACCGACGTGGGGCTCGGCCCCGTCGGTGTCCGCACGGCGTAGGTGTAGGCGACGCCACCGAGTGTCTTGGCGGCGGCAGCGAGTTGGTAGCGGTGATGCAGGTAGAGCGGCAGCAGCTGGGCTTCCAGTGTCGAGAGCGGCGCGCCGATCGGGATGTTGCGGAGGCCGAACTGCCCCAGGCCGATCCGTCGCACGTCCATCTCGTGCCGTAGCATGGCGACCGGGTCGTCACCGTTGTCCCAGAGATTCGCCAGGGGGTGCGCGGTGCCGGCCGGCCGAGCGTCGGCATCGGTCAGAAACAGCATGCCGCGTGAGATCCCCTCGTCGATGACGCGCTCGAGCGCTGCAGCCTCGTCGGTCCCGGGTGCAAACTGCGCGTAGGCGTAGGTGACCGCGAAGAGATCGAACTCGCCGATACCGTCCGCGTAGGCGTCCGACAGGTCGATACGTCCATTGCGAATCTGGGCGAGCGGCGCGGGGTAGTCCATCACCGACGCGCGGCCATAGGTGCTCGCGGCGAAGTTGTGCGCGAACCCGATCGCGTGTCCGACCTCGTGCGCGGCGAGCTGCCGCAACCGTGCCAGCGCCATGGCTTCGGGGTCGACGGTCGGATCGAGTGGCTGCAGGTAGGCTGTGTCCGGGGTCAGGCCGACGCTGCACCAGGCGTCGGCCCGATCCGCCGCGCCGTACGGCGGTGCCAGGCCGGCACCGATCAGGTGATCCTGCCGGGCCCGCAGCGACCCGAGCCTCACGTTGCCCTTGAGGATCTCGCCCGTGCGCGGATCGACGACCTGACTGCCATACGACCACCCGCGCGTCGATCGGTGGACCCAGTGGATCATGTTGTAGCGGACGTCCATCGGGTCGGCCCCGGCAGGCAGCAGCCGGACCTGGAACGCGTCGCGGAAACCCGCCGCTTCGAAGGCGTCGTTCCACCAGGAGGTGCCCTCCAGCAGCGCGCTCCGGATCGGTTCGGGCACGCCGCGGTCGAGGTAGTAGACGATCGGCTCGACGGGTTCGGAGACCCGCGCTGCCGGGTCGCGCTTCTCGAGGTGATGGCGGAGAATCCACCGCCGCTCGACCGGCTCGGTGATCGGGGTCGCGTAGTCGTGGAACTCGACGGCCATGGCGCTGACGCGCGGGTCGGCGCGCCGCGGGCGGTAGTTGCGTTCCGAGGGATCGGGGAGTTCGACGAACGAGTGGTGCTGGCGAACTGTCAGGGCGCGTGGCGAGGGTGCCGTTCGATTCAGCAATTCGCCCGGGTCGGTGCCGTCCTCGGCGACGAAGGTGAGCGTCGCTTCGACTTCCGTATTCTCCGGGAAGCCCTGCGTTCGCTCCAGATGAATGGCGCTGCGCCCGAGATCGAGGCGAAACCGACCCTGGTCGAGTTGTCGAAGCTGCTCGGCAATGCTGTTGGCATCGCGCAGGAAGAATGCGGTGGCGTCGACGAGGACCCGCGGCCCGGTGGCGGCAGCCACCTCGAAGCCCCAGGTCACAGACCGGGCGAACGACTCCTCGACCGCGCGACGCTCATCCACGTCGGACGTGATCGCGCGGTACCGGTAGTTCGGCTCGACCATGAGGACCCGCGGCCCGATCCGCTCGAAGTGGACGACGCGGGTCGCGCCCAACCGCCCGCGGTCGAGGCCAAGCGGGTTCGAGCCCACGCCGGTCGTTAGCCCCACCTGATAGAGCAGTTCCGTGTCGAATCTGTCGATCTCCAGATAGAGACGGCCTTCATTGGCATCCCAGTGGAGGGGCACGTAGCCTCCGAGTTGCTGGAGGCCAGTCGTCTGCTGTTCGATCGACGGGAGCTGCGCGTATGTCGGCGCCGCCATCGCCGTCCACGCGAGCACGGCGACCAGCAGGATCCTCGGCACGGTCGGGATGCTCATCGGCCCCATCCGCGCCAGGTCATCCGGTAGCGTCGCCGCAGGTCTCGCTGCACGCCCGGGTAGACCCCGGCGCGGCGTGCGGCCTCCCCGGCCAACGTCATGGCGGCGTTGACATCGTCGGCCATCCGTTTCAAGTCGGCGCGCCACGCCGCGCACCGCGCCCCTCTCTGGCCAACACTCGCGGCGCCGGCATACAGGCTGAACCAGCCGCGGTCGTGGCGGCCCGGTGGCGCGTCGCTGAGACACTCGGTGCTGAAGTCGTCCCAGTAGGCGTCGATCTGGGCGGACTGCTGCGCGATCGAGGTGACGTGCTGTTCGTAGGTCTGGGTACCCTCCTCGCGCGTCCGGTTGGTCGCCGACGACTGGTTGGGCGTGAGCAGCGGCGCCAGACGGCGGGCCGCCGCCGGTTGCTGCGTCTCGGCGGTCGTCGGTGCCAGCGGGCGGCCGCCGGCCAACAGCGGGGCCGCGTGATCGGCGGCGACGGCGAACCCGAGGGACTCGGCCTGCGCCCCGAACTTCAGCGTGGTGATGCCCACGACCCGGCCGGACGTGTCGAGGAGCGGGCCCCCGCTGTTGCCTGGGTTGATCGCCGCATCGGTCTGCAGGAAGGTCGTGCCGCCGACGCGGCGAACGGCGCTGATGATGCCGCGCGTGACGGTGTTCTCCAGCAGACCGAGCGCGAAGAATCCGGTACCGCGACCGGTGCCCGCCTCGATCGAGACGACCGCTCGAACCGCCGACCCGATCACATCTTCCAACGATCGGACGGCGACCGGTGTCGGTCGGACCGGAGGCGGGGGGTCACGCGGCGGCGGGCTCGCTTCGGCCGGCCGGACCGTCGGCGCCGAGGGAGCGGGCGCCGCGATCGCCGAGGGGTCTGGTCTGCCCTCGACGACAGGCGCGGGCGCGGGCGCGGGTGCGGGCGCGGCGGTGGAGGTCTCGTCCGGCGATGATGTCGGGCGAAGCAGGACGATGGCCAACAGGAGGACGCTGACTCCGGCCCAAACGGCGGTCCACGGCCCGCGCGGTTCGCGTGCCACCGGTGGAGCCGCTGTCGGCGGTGATGGCGCCGGCTCGGGCAGCGCGGTGCGCTGGAAGCCACAGCGGCACGACTGCACCTTGTGGGGCACCTGGCGGCCGCAGCCGGGACAGGTCCAGACGTACGACCCGTCGACTCGATCAGTCATCAGTCAGTCACGCCGTCGCCGGGCTCAAGCTGAGGATCCGAGATTACTCTTGATTCTACTGCAAGTTACCGGCTTGTCGCGACCGGGCGGGCGCATCGGCCCGATGAGAAGGCGGCGCCGCTTTCTGCGATAGGCTCAGCCGATGTTCTCGAGCCGGCTGCCGCACGACCCGGTGGCGAATCTGCTGACGCGCGCGCTTCGAGAACTGCGCGCGGACGATGTCCCGATCCTCGACCTGACCGAATCGAACCCGACGCGCGTCGGTCTGGACTACCCGGAGCGGCTCTTCGACGAGCTAGTTCGGTCGAGTCGAGGCTACGCGCCGGCATCGCTCGGGGCGTGGAGCGCCCGGACGGCCGTTGCGGCGCATCTCGAGACCGAGGCGATCGACGTGGCGCCGGACCGGATCGCTCTGACCGCGAGTACGAGTGAGGCTTACTCGATCTTGTTCAAGCTCTTGTGCGACCCGGGTGACGAGATCCTGGTGCCACAGCCGAGCTATCCGCTCTTCACGCATCTCACCCGACTGGACGGCGTCATCGGGGTCCCGTACGACCTCGAGCATCTCGGCCGGTGGGCGATCGATCCGGGCCGGTTGGCCCGGGCCGTCTCGTCTCGGACCCGAGCGATTCTCGTCGTGACGCCGAACAATCCGACCGGGTCGTATCTGAGCCAGCTCGAACTGGAGCAGGTGAGCGAGTTGGCCGCCGCCCACGATCTGGCGTTGATCGGCGACGAGGTGTTCCGGTCGTATCCCGCGTCGGGCGCGATTGCTCATCAGCCCAGCGTGCTGGTCGGAGGCGCGCCTCTGGTCTTCAGTCTCGGCGGATTGTCCAAGTCCGTGGGATTGCCCCAGATGAAGTTGGCGTGGATCGCGGTCGGTGGGCGCGACGCGGCGATGACGTCGGCCATGGCACGTCTCGAGCTTGTCTGCGACACCTACCTGTCGGTCGCCACGAGCGTGCAGGGGGCGGTCGGCGGACTGTTCGCCGGCGGCCGGGCTGTACACGAGCAGATCGCCCTGCGGGTCCGTCGGAATCTGGATGCGCTGCAGCGTGGCGGCGCCGACGCGCCCTGGGCACGCGTGCTGCCGGTCGAGGGCGGCTGGTCGGCCGTGGTGGAGGTGCCGGCCACGGTCTCCGAAGAGGAGCGCGTGCTGGATCTCCTGACGCGACACCACGTCCTGGTGCATCCTGGCTTCTTCTACGACTTTCCGCGTGAGGCGTTCCTCGTCTGCAGCCTCCTGCCCGAACCGCCCGTCTTCGACGCCGCGCTGCCGCATCTGTTCGCACGCGACTGACGGTTCCGCCTCGGGCCGCGTCGTCGGCCGGCGGACTCCTATGTTAGAATGCGCGGAACATGCGTCTCCTCAGCTACTTAGTCCCCATTGCGTTCATCGCGGCGTCCGGGCTGCTGCTCGCCGGGTGCTCCGCGCCGGCGCCAGAGGCCGAGCTGTCGCCGGCCCCCGCGTTCGACATCGAGCTGCCTTCGCAGTCGACGGTGGTCGAGGGCACCGTGCCGCGCAACGCGACGTTCGCAGGGCTGCTCGAATCGCACGACCTGCCCGGTGCGCTCATCGTCGCGATCGTGGACGAGACGCGCGACGTGTTCGACCCGCGACGGTTGCGAGCCGGCAACGACTACCGGATCGTGACGGCGGTTGACGGTCGACTGCGCCAGCTCGAGTATCACATCGACTCGGACAGCTTCCTGCGGGTGGAAGCGCGCGAGCGCGCCGGCGATAGCGCTGTTGAAGCGACCGTCGTGCCCTACGTCAAGCAACGCGCGGTCATCGCGATGAGTGGCGGCATCGATCGGTCGCGCTCGTCGCTGGTCGCGGCGATCGACGACGCGGGTGAGCAGGTGCAACTCGCGATTGCGATGGCTGACGTGCTCGGCGGCGAGATCGATTTCAACAACGACCTCCGTCTCGGTGATTCGTTCCGCGTGCTCTTCGAGCGCTACCTGCGCGAGGATCAGTACGACGACTACGGCAACGTGCTGGCGACCGAGTTCAACAACGACGGGCGGCGCGTCAGGGCCATCAGGTTCACGCCGCCCGGCGGCGACCCCGGCTACTACGACGAAGAAGGGCGATCGCTCAAACGGATGTTTCTGCGGTCGCCCTTGCGCTTCGAACCTCGCGTCACGTCGCGCTTCTCGCGCAGCCGGATGCATCCGATTCTGGGCGAGCGCCGGGCGCATCTCGGCGTGGACTATGGTGCGGCCACCGGCACGCCGGTCATTTCCGTCGCGAACGGCACGGTCATCTCTGCGGCCTGGAGCGGCGGATCGGGCCGCATGGTTCGGCTCCGTCACAGTGGGGGCTATGAGACCTACTACCTGCACCTCTCGTCGTTCGCCAACGGCATGCGACCTGGCGCGCGTGTGGCGCAGGGCCAGCTGATCGGCCGGGTCGGGTCGACTGGCCTGGCCAACGGGCCGCACCTCGACTACCGCGTGAAGAAGAGCGGCGTCTTCGTGAATCCGCTGGTGGAGCATCGCAAGATGCCGCCAGGCGAGCCGATTCCCGCCGAGCACCTCGACGTGTTCCATGCCGAGCGCCAGCGTGTCTTCGGAATGCTCGTCGACTCGACGCCCACCCCGACCATCCTGTCGGCCGACGACGCCGACGCTGCCGCGGCTGGCGCGCCCTGACCGGGCGACCCGCGCCCTCCCATTCGATGTGTTCGGATCGCTCGACGTAGCGCTCGTCATGCGTGGGCTAAGATAGCCGCATGGCGGCGATCCGTCCGTTTCGAGCGCTACGACCGATGCCAGGCGCCGCGCGCCGGGTTGCGGCCGTCCCGTACGACGTCGTGACGACCGACGAGGCACGCGAGTTGGCGGCCGGTGAACCGCTGAGCTTCCTGCGCGTGTCACGCGCCGAGATCGACCTGCCGCCCGGGACCGACCCCCATGCCGAGACGGTGTACGCGCGTGCCGCGGACAACCTCCGGTCGCTGCGTCGGGCGGCGCCGCTCGTGACCGAGGCCGACGCGTCGCTGTACTGCTACCGGTTGCACGCCGACGGCCACGAGCAGGTGGGGTTGGCGGCATGCTATTCGCTCGATGAATACGACCGCGGCGCGATCAAGAAGCACGAACATACGCGGCCGGAGAAAGAAGACGACCGGACGCGCCACATGCTCGCGCTGCGTGCCCAGGCCGGACTGGTGTTTCTGACCTACCGCGCGACGTCGACCATCGACGATGCGGTCGAGCGTGCGTGCGCGGGCGACCCGCTGTTCGACTTCGAGGCGCCCGACGGTGTGCGGCACACGGTGTGGGCGGTGCCGCCGTCCGAGGTCCGCGCGCTCGTGACGGGGTTCGAGGCCGTGCCCGCGCTCTACATCGCCGACGGCCACCATCGCGCCGCCAGCGCGGCTCGGGCGCGGACGACGATCACTCGTGGATCGGGGGCGATCCAGGAGGCGGATTCGTTCGTGGCCGTCGCGTTTCCGCATCGCCAGGTGCGGATTCTGCCGTACCACCGCGTCGTCCGGGACCTGCACGGCCAGACGGCAGAGGCCTTCCTCGATCGCATTCGGGCGGCGTCCCAGGTGGAGACGGGTGGTCCGGTGCCGACGCGGGCCGGCGAGGTGTCGATCTATCTGGACGGTGCCTGGCACCGCGTGGTGCTGTTCGATCCGGCAGATGTGTCGGGGGATCGCGCGGCACGTCTCGATGTGGCGCGGCTCCACCGCGCCATTCTCGAGCCGCTGCTCGGAATCGGCGACGTGCGTCAGGATCCGCGAATCGACTTCGTCGGCGGTGCGCGTGGCACCGCCGCGCTCGAGGACCGCGTTGATCACGGCGAGGCGGCGGTGGCGTTCTCGATGTTTCCGGTGACCGTCGACGATCTGATGGGGATCGCTGATGAGGGCGGGATCATGCCGCCCAAGTCCACCTGGTTCGAGCCGAAGCTGCGCGATGGGCTGCTGATCCATCCGATCGGCTGAGCACTCCGGGCAGACGCGATGGGTGAACGCATCTACAACTTCAGTGCCGGCCCGGCCGTGCTGCCGGAGCCCGTACTCGAGGAGGCGCAGCGTGATCTGCTGGCGCTCCCGGATGCGGGCATGTCGGTCCTGGAGATCAGTCATCGCTCCCGCCACTTCGATGCCATTCTCGCCGAGGCCGAGCGGGCGCTTCGTGACCTGGCCGGCGTCCCGGCGAGCCACCGGGTGCTGTTCCTGCAAGGCGGCGCCAGCCTGCAGTTTGCAATGGTGCCGATGAACCTGCTTCCCGCCGGTGGCACCGCGGACTACCTCGTCACGGGCGTCTGGTCGAGGAAAGCGGTCAAGGAGGCTGAACGAATCGGCCGGGTGCATCCGGCCGCGTCGACCGAGTCCGAACGGTTCGTCCGGGTGCCGCGGGCCGACGAGATTGCGGTGTCACCGGACGCGGCCTACGTGCACATGACGTCGAACAACACGATCTACGGGACGCAATGGACGAACCTGCCGGAGACGGGGTCGAGCCCGCTCGTGAGCGACATGTGTTCCGACATCTTCAGCCGCCCGGTGCCGGTCGAGAGGTTCGGTCTCATCTATGCCGGCGCCCAGAAGAACCTGGGTCCGGCCGGATTGACGGTCGTGATCGTGGACGAGGCGCTGCTGGCACGGTCGCCGGACGTGCTGCCATCGATGCTGAGTTACCGCGTGCTGGCCGACGGCGGCTCTCGGTACAACACGCCGCCGGTCTTCGCGATCTACCTGCTGGGCCTGGTACTCAAGTGGCTGGCCGCGCAAGGCGGGCTCGAGGTGATGGCGGCACACAACGATCGCCAGGCCGCCCGGCTCTACGCCGAGGTCGACCGCACCGGGTTCTACCGTGGCGTGGCCGAGCGCGAGAGCCGATCGCGGATGAACGTCACGTTCCGTCTGCCGACCACGGATCTCGACGGTCGATTCGCTCGTGAGGCTGCCGAGGTCGGGTTGGATGGGCTCGCCGGTCATCGCACGGTCGGTGGCCTGCGGGCGTCGATCTACAACGCGATGCCCGACGCGGGCGTGGCGGCACTCGTGGAGTTCATGCAGGAGTTCGAGCGGACGCACGGGTGAGCGCTGAGGGCGCTTCGCGCTGAGGGGCTGTGGTACGCTGAAGGGTCGGTCCAGCCCCGGGGTGGGCGTCGGTGGGCGGGCCTGGCCGAAGAAGAAGGACCGCGGCAGGTGTCCGCGAGAACGACAACTCAGTGAGTGGGTGGGGTATTCGATGGTTGCTCTGTTGACATTCGTGTTGCTCTTCGTCGGCGCGGTCGCGCCGACGGCCGACGCCCAGACCGGGCTCGGCACGATTCAGGGTGCGGTTCGAGACGAGAGCGGTGCCGTCGTGCCTGGCGTGACGGTGACGGCGACCCACGCCGCCAGCGGTGCATCCGCCAGCGCGGTGAGTGACGGTGCCGGACGCTTCGAGGTGGGCGAGCTGCCGCCCGGCGACTACGAACTCGATGCCTCGATGCCCGGGTTCGCCGCGGCGACGCTGAGCGTGTCGCTCACCGCGGGCGCCGCCCGGACCGTGGACTTCACGCTGGCGATCTCGCCGCTGGCCGAAGCGGTCACGGTCACACGCACGCTACAGGAACGCAGTGCGGTGCCGACGGCCGTCGCGGTCGTCGACGGCGACGAGATCCAGTTCGCCCAGCGACAGGAGGCCTTGGCCGAGACGATGCGCGGCGTGCCGGGCGTGTTTGCCGAGAACCGGCGCAACTTCAGTCTGGCGAGCGGCGCACAGGTCACGATCCGGGCGCCGATGGTCGGCTTCGGGATGCGCGGCATCCAGATGTTCCAGGACGGCATCCCGCTGACGACCGCGGACGGGACGACCCAGCCGACCAACCTCGACCTTGGCTCCGCCGAGCGGATGGAGATCATCCGCGGGCCGAGTTCCGTGCTTTACGGCAACGCGGCGGGCGGCGTGATCAGCCTCTGGACGGCGTTTCCGACGGCGCGCCGGCTGGAGGTCCAGCCCGACATTCAGTTCGGCAGCTACGGCTACAACCGGCAACAGGTCAAGATGCACGGGACCTCAGGCCAGACGAGCTACCTGTTCAATGCCAACCGGATCGAAACCGACGGATTCCGCGAGCACAGCGCGGCCGATGTGCGCCGGGCCAATCTGGTCGTGCGCCGCGCGGTGTCGTCGAACACCGAGATCCGCGGGATGTTCAACTTCTTCGACATGCCGTTTGGCGAGAGCGCGAGTACGCTGAACGAGGATGACGCGCGGAACAACCCCCAGAGCGTTCGCGCACTGGCGTTCCCACAGGGTTGGGGCGAGTCGGCGACGCAGGGCCAGGGTGGCGTGACGCTCGAGCATCAGTTCGAGAATGGCCTGGCGTTCCGGGGCACCGGCTGGGGCGCGTGGCGCGACGTCTCCAGTTCGATTCCGTTCCGGGTCATCGATCTGGGCCGAAGCGCCGGTGGATTCCGCACCGAACTGTCGGGAGCGAATGACTCGGGCGCGGTGCCGGTACGGTGGACGACCGGCGTCGACCTGTCGGTCCAGAGCGACGACCGGGCTGAGTTCGGCAACGCCGGCGGCGCGACCGACGGCGGGCTGCCCGAATACGGCGACTTACGGCTCGAGCAGAAGGAAGAGGTGCTCTCGGTCGCGCCGTTCGCGCAGGTGACGCTCACGCTGCACCCGCGCTGGCTGGCCACCGCGGGCGTTCGGTACGACTACTACGATTTCACCGCGACCGATCGGTTCCTGAGCGACGGCGACCAGTCCGGAGGCCGGACGCTCGACGCGGTCAGCCCGATGGCCGGCGTGACCTTCCTCGCCAACGACGAATTGAACCTCTACTCGAACTTTTCGACGGCCTACCAGACGCCCACGACCGTCGAGTTGTCGAACAAACCGACCGGCGAGGGCGAGGGCGGCTTCAACGAGAATCTCAACCCGGAGGACGTGCGCAGCTTCGAGGTTGGCGCACGTGGCACGGCCGACCAAGGACGCGTGCGGTACGAGGTCGCCGCCTACTTCGCGACGCTGGACAACGCGTTCGTCGAGTTCCAGCGGCCCGACGACCAGACGTTCTTCCTCAACGCCGGGGAGTCGTCCCGTAACGGCTTCGAGGCCCGACTCGACTGGGCGCCGGCACCCGAGGTGAGCACCTACGTGTCGTATACGTACCAGAACTTCGAGTTCGCCCAGTTCGAGACCGGTGGCGACGATTTTTCGGGGAACCCAGAACCCGGGGCGCCGCCGCATCAGCTCTACCTTGGCGGAGCCTTCGAGACGCCGTTCGGCCTCCGGACGATCGCGCAGCTCCGGTGGGTGGACGCCTACTCGGTCAACAACGCCAACACCGCCCAGAACTGGGCATACCAGGTCTTCGATCTCCGCTTTGGCTGGGACGGCGAGGTGAACGGCGTAGCGATCCAGCCGTTCTTCGGCATCGACAACCTCTTCGACGAGCGGTACAACGGCTCGACGATCCCGAATTCGTTCGGGCGCCGGTACTACGAACCCTCACCGGGACGCGAGGTCTACGTCGGCTTCCGGATCGGGGGTGGGCTGCAGTAGCCTGCGTGGCGGGACGCCGAGCGCCCGCTGTCGGCTGAGCCGGACCGATGCGCCAGACCCAAGGCTCCCTGGTCTGCCCGCAGTGCGGGAAGCTCGTCGGCATCAACGAGCCGACCTGCCCGTTCTGCGGCGCCTGGCGTCCGGGGCTCTACGGGTGGGCGCCGGTCCTGCAGCGGCTCGTCGGGAACCACCTCGATCTGATCTCCCTCATTGTCGCGACCTGCGTCACGCTCTACGTGATCGCCCTGCTGCTGCAGCCCGAGGCGATCACGCAGCCGCGCGGCATGCTGTCGTTCCTGTCGCCGGGGACGCGGGCACTCTACCAGCTTGGCATGACGGGCGGCATCGCCTGGCAGCTCGGCTGGTGGTGGACGCTGCTCACGGCGATCTACCTGCACGGCAGCGTGCTGCACATCCTGTTCAACGTGATGTGGATCCGGAACCTGGGCCCGGCCGTCTCGGAGATGTTCGGGCCGGGCCGGGCGTTCGTCATCTTCAACGTGGCGGGCGCATTCGGATTCCTCGTCTCGAACATGATGAGCAACGCGCCCACGATCGGGGCATCGGGCAGCATCTTCGGCCTGCTGGCCGCGCTCATCGTCTACGGGCGCCGGCGGGGCAGTTCGATGATGTCGCAGCAGATGTGGCAGTACGCGATCGTGCTGTTCATCTTCGGCTTCCTGATGCCGGGCATCAACAACAGGGCGCACGGCGGCGGGTTCGTCGGCGGCTGGGTCGCCGCCTACCTGATGGGGTTCGTCGACGAGCAGCGCGAGAGCTCCTGGATGCTGCTGCTCGCGCTCGGCTTCATCGCCATCACGCTGGTCGGCATCGGCCTGTCGTTCACGAAGGTCACCGGCATCCTCCTCGCCGGCTGAAGAACTCACGGTAAGGCGCGAGGGTGGGTGTTGCGCCGTCGATCCCGTCGGCGGCCGTTGGGGAGACCGCTCGGAGTATTCCCAACGTGTGAGCCATTGGTCGGCCGCTCAGGCGTGCCCGAAGCCTTTCTCCCCGGTCGACCACCCAGGCGGCCGCCTCCCAACAGGAGGGATCGACTACCGCAACACCCACCCTCGCGCCTAGCTACAAGCGGCGCATACCGGGTCTACGCGTCTGAAGCTGGAGGTTTGCGGCGGCGGCGACGGCGGCGGCGGCGGGGTCGGCGGTCCGTCGGCGCAGGGCGCTCACCCATGTGCGCGACGAAATCCCGCCAGCGCTCGAGCGCCACGGGCGCTCCGCCGTGGATTTCCAGCCAGGTCAACGCTTCATCGAACACGCTACGATGCGTCAAGCCACGTTTCGCCCGCTCGGGGAGTTCGGGATCGAGCAGGCGGTCCTGCAGGCTGACGATCTGCCGCAGGCTCTCGACCTGCCCACGGGCGACCGGCAACGCCCCGAGCTTCAGCGGGTCGTCATGACGCCCCGGCAGCAGGCCGATCGGGACCACGAGCGATCCGAGCAGGATCGGATTCGTCAGCGTCGCCGGCGCCGAGTCGAAGCGCGCGCGGTAGGCATCCAGCGCGCGTAGCGATCGCCACATTGCATCGGAGCGATGCCGGTGCAATTCCGGACTGATCTGCGCGAGGAGCCGCGCGTCTCCGAGGTCGCGCAGGGTCCGTTCCGCCGAACCGCCCCGAAGAATCTTGTAGAGCTCCTCCAGCATCCGCGGCGGCGCCGCTTGCCGGATCTCCGCGCGATGCTTGGCGATCGCGTCCACGATCGGCCGCTCGATCTTGAAGTCGAGCCGCGCCGCCAGCGCCACCGCGCGGAGCATCCGGACCGGATCTTCCAGAAAGCGTTCGCCCGGATCTCCGATGCATCGAATCAGGCCAGCTTCGAGATCCTTCAGGCCGCCGACGTAGTCGATGATCGAGAAGGTTGCGATATCGTAGAACAGTGCGTTCACGGTGAAGTCGCGGCGGAACGCGTCTTCCTCGGGCGTGCCGAACGTGTTGTCGCGCTGGATGGCCCGGCTGCCCGGTCGAGGCCTGGGTTCATGCTTGTCTTGTGGCTCCGAGGGCTGGGCCGGATCGGGATCGCCTTCCGAGCCAGGCGTCACCAGCTTCCGGAAGGTCGCCACCTCGATCGTCTTCGGGCCGAACTTGACGTGCGCCAGGCGGAATCGCCGGCCGATGATCCAACAGTTCCGGAACAGGCGCTTGACCTGATTCGGATGTGCCGAGGTGCCAATGTCGAAGTCCTTCGGCCGGCGCCCGATCAGCAAGTCGCGCACGCTGCCGCCGACCATGTAGGCGATGTGATCGAACTTGTGCAGCCGATACAGAACCTTGAGCGCGTCCGGATCGATGTGGCTTCTGGAGAGCGAGTGTTCCGAGCGCGGAACGACGATCGGGTCGACCATGTGTGGCAGCGATGATAGCACCCGGTCCTGAGCGCCCCGCC